>ERZ1034980.2388-NODE-2388-length-10132-cov-5.986603_pt1 | contig 10132 bp, 20 predicted proteins | sample MGYA00520622_ERZ1034980 | MGnify/ENA primary metagenome ERZ1034980 (study PRJEB33766, sample SAMN09781791) | gut metagenome | biome: gut microbiome | host: Homo sapiens | place: Madagascar | study: EMG produced TPA metagenomics assembly of the PRJNA485056 data... | reverse complement strand
GACCGACCTCGCCCCTCATATTGTATGAGATGTGGTAAGGAATGGATTAGGAGGATTGTAAAATGAGAATTGATGGACGCAAATTGATAATCATTATTATTTTTATTTTGGTCGCTATTGGTTGGATGGGTTGGCTTGAATGTAAGGTTGATGCAGAGAACGTAAAATGTAAAACGCAAAAGCAGAATGTAGAGATTGAGACAACAGCTGTTAAGCCTGAGACTGTGATTGAAAATGATATTCCAGAGATTGAATTAGAAACAGAAATCAGTCCATGGATTCCGATTTCAGAATTTGAGGCCGCGCCTGTTGAGCTTGAAACAAAAGCATATACTAATTATAAGGTAATTGGTAAAGGCGGTGATTCGGCTCAAAGCAAATATATTTATAATCATCTAACGGTATGTGATGATGGCTATTTGCGCGATAAGGATGGCTTTATAGCGGCTGCATTGGGTTCTTATTTTGGCGGCTATCATGCTGATTCAATCGGTACAAGATGGATTTTTGTATGTAAGGACGGCACAGAAATTCCAATTGTAAAAGTGGACGTAAAGCAGAACGAGCATACTATGGATACCGAGCATAAAATTGGAATCATCTCAGGTAGATATGATAAATATGGCAATTCGGTACGAACTGGTGAATATATTGAATTTTATGTAGATGTTGATAAAATCAAGGGACTTGAATATACAAATTCAAATCCATGTATCAATACAACGCCGGATATGGATGGGGTTATTGTTGGCTGGTATCAGGTCGATCGCGAATCTGTGCCTGAATCAAAATCTGAAATTGAATTAAGCGATTATGACCGCTGGTTTATTGAATGTGTGGTAGCTGGTGAAGCTGGTGGTGAGCCATATGATGGTCAACGAGCAGTAGCACAGTGTATCTATAATGCAATGATTAAAGATGATTTAACACCACAAGAAGTAAAAATCAATTATCAATATGCAGGATGGAAAGAAGGGCTATATAACGCAGATCGTAAAGCATGGCAGAGCGTACATGATGCCGTAAGCGCTGTATTTGACAATGGCGATTTCGTGACTGATAAGCCGATTCTATATTTCTATAATCCATCTATTGTATATAGTAGTTGGCACGAATCCCAAAATCATGTAATGACGATTGGCGGACATAAATTTTTCTCTCTAAAAAATTAAAATTCCCTATTGACAACCAGCGCCACATGTGATAGTATGTAGATACAACAGATGAATGGAGTAAACAAAAATGAGAAAACGGAATATTGCTGGATGGATTGGTACGGTTGTTATCACCATGATATTTATCTGGGTTGTAATTTCTGCATTTAATATTATCATGTGTGGCGCTTGGGATGTGCCAACCTGGTCATTCTTTCATGTGCTGTTGGGCTGGTGAGTTTATATGTATGTACTCTATAATAATAAATACTATCTTATGCAAAATGCAATTAAGCAATTCGTCCCAACGCCTGAATTAAATGAATCATTTCAATTCAACGATAAAACCAAAGCCGACAACGCGCTTGCTAATCTGCCAAAACAAATGCGCAATCTGGGCTATTTTGTGCAACAGATTGATGCACCATCTAAACCCGTCGATTTTGACCAGTTTAACAATTTAAATTTGGTGAATTATGATTCGGCATTGGCGCAAATCGGCTCATTCTGCGATTTGCACGACCAGCTTGTAGCAAGAGCACCATGGATAGATCATAAATTGATCGAGGTAGAGAATAAAATTCAAGACGTGCTTCATGCTATTGAGTTCAATTCATACAATGCTAGAGATGGATATAAGATATATAAGTTACTACATGATTTACGGCTTGAACGGCGAAAATATAAAGACGAGCAAATTATAGCTGATGTGATGAAAAGCGGATTTGCTAATTCAAATTGGGAATTGGTTAGAAGTAGAGTGGATGATTTGAAAGATAGACAATATCATGTTAGAGAAATGGAGGAGCTGTTCAAATGATTGATGTATTATGGAATATTGTTACTTGTGTTGGGCTTGTTGTACTTGCTCTAATTGGAATTTTATTGTGTGTTGCACTGGTTGGTAGCATTGTGAAATTGATTAAAATTTTTAAGGAGAATGCTTGACAAATCAAATTCTATATGGTATAATCAAGTTATCAAATGAATGGAGATAATGATTAAATCATGGTGGTAAAAACAGTAGAAGAATATGAACGCAGAGAAGAATTGCTTGGCAAAGCGTTTACTAAAATCAAGTCTGTAATGAAAGACATCGGTGTTGATTGCAAATTGACCATTGTATACGAAGGCGCGAATCCTACATATGCGATGTTGAATATTAAGTCAAATAGGGATGACGTGCCAGATGTATGTGAAACATATTATGTAGAGGATGAATTATGCTAAATACTTATTTCAAAATTGGTGATTTCATTTGCTGCGTTGATCGCTATGACCGTGAAACTGGTATGTGGGGATATTGTTGTGATGAAATCCCTGTTCTCAATGGCTGGGCTTGTGAAAAATTTATTGAAATGAATAAAATTTGTTCTTGACAAATAGCAAATCATATGGTATAATACAGATGTGGTTGAGAGATTGGGCAATCTCAATTACAGTTCTTCATTGTGAACCTCCTAGAATATAGTCCTGAGCATGACGATAAAAGGCTCAAATAATATGGGGCGTTACGTTACTAGGAAACGAGGCGACTTATAATCGCCCAACGAGAGCGCAATTCTTCTCACGCCCTACCATAAACAAAATATAAACTAACGAGGTGATAATATGAAAGTATTCAAAGTATGGGTGGACAAATGTGATTATGGCACTTATGATTCGTTTGTATGCGTAGCAAACAGCGAAGATGAAATCAGAAATCGTATTAGCATCGATGAGTATAACTGCCGTGTCATTGATATGAGCGACAATGACGATTACGCAGACTCTGTTGAGTTTGAGGATTTTCAAGGCGAAATCCATATCGAAGAAGTAAATCTTGACGTAGATAAGTCGTATATTGTATGTTCAAGTTATAATGCCGGATGAGAATGAGGTGATAATATGGAAAAATCTCCACTAAAAGCCATCAGACAACATTGCTTGGAATGTTGCTGCGGTTCGGCTTATGAAGTAAAGAATTGCGTCATCTATGACTGTGAATTGTACCCATTTCGTCTAGGCAACAACCCGTTTCGTACACGCTCAATGACAGACGAACAAAAGCAAGCTGCGGCAGAACGGCTCAAATCAGCTCGTCTAGCAAAGAAATCATTGATTAATAATGAAGAAAATTCAGATTAGTTGATTAAGTAGGGTAAGTTGTAGGGTAAAGAGTTTAAGAAAATTTATTGATTATTTATGATTGATTTTAGTAAAGATTTTGAAGATTTCTGCAAACAGTATAATGTGGACGCTGCGAAAGATGGCAAGGCGCATACAGATGAATTTTCATGGTGTGCAAGATGCTATGTTGCATCAACCTTGGAAAATATGGTAAACCAAATCAATAACAAATATCATGCGTCGCTAAAGTTGGAATCTGGATATGAAAATTATGGAACATATTTTGGGTGGAAGTAATTGATGATTATTCTATTATCTTGTTTAGGTTCATTTGTGGCTGGTATTGCAGTTGGAATTGGTATAATGTGGTGTCGGCTTGAACGAGATGCTAAAAGAAATTTTAATCAAATCCTAAAATATATGCTTGACAAATAAAATCAAGTATGGTATAATTGAGAATGTAAAGATGATGGTGTTACGAAGCCCACAGAGGACGTTATCAGCTGAACGCCAAGATGGGGAGTACAGGAGCAGTAGTAAATGGAGTGAAATGAACAGCCATCATTATATAGGGAACGTGCGTGAGATAAATGAGATAAGCATAAAAGCGGGTCGCAGTCGTGCGAAAGACCGTGATGCAAAGGAAGGCGCACCAGTCAATCTGTTCGGCATAATAAAGGGATTGGGGTTGACAAAACGATATAATATCCGACCGGATTTGAAGATAACCGTCAAATCTATATCACGCCTGTGAAGCAGGTCTGCGCAGAGCTTGAGAAGCGGCAGATAGCTTATAGAGAATTGGGGTCGCTCCTGAGCGTGTTCCGTTAGCATGAGGGCAAAAACATAACGGCAAAGGTGGTATAAGGATATTACATACATATGAAATGTTGGCTTAGAGGCAGCCATCATCTAAGGAGTAAATCGTGGCAATGGTGACAGTTAAATCAGAGGAAGCCTAATCGCGAGTCACTAACAGTGAATGAACATAGTGCTTTGCACAAGAATAAATCGGTCGCACCGTCCAGAAATGGTAGTTCGATATTCACTTGTTCCCAATAGTAGTTAGCGACTACTGGCACACAAATTTGTCTTGCTAAGCATTATGTTGTGTGTTGGGGTATGCCTTAGCAACATGGATTTTTTGGCGTAATAGCACATCATATGTAAACATCATTCACGAGCTGATGCTAGAAATAGCTATGAGGTAGTAAGTCGGCTTGAGATTGAATATGGCTCAGTACCCCAATCGGCAGAGGGAGCGGATTCAAAATCCGTAAAGTGTGGATTCGAATTCCACCTGAGCTACCAAAGTCCACTGTTTGTTGGTTGCATACGACTTGCTAAACTGAATAGGAAACTAATGCTTCTAATGGGTTGACGCTTAAAGCCCATTTCCATGGCCACATACGCCTATGCTTAGCATTGTAAGCGCAACCCGTGTGGCCGTTTGGAGGAAAAGCTGAAAATCCTAGCTTTGTAAGACAATCCTCAAGATTTGGTCACGGCGGATAGTCTAGTTTATAGGTTGTAATGCTAGTTGCTGAATAGCTGATGGTTGACCACCTGATGCTATGAGGCAACGCTGCCACACTCTTGATTTTAAGATGGTTGCGCAACTGTAAATTCAATTTAACATGAATTTGTAGGGAGTGTGGCAATTTATAAAAACCTCTTGAGGTATCAGGCTAGCATATGAGAGCTAGACAAAGAACGACATTGTGCAAAGGTTCATAGCGCGGTGATGACACTATTCCGCGCAATTCTATATATCGGGCGTAGCTCAGTCGGCAGAGCTTTACAGCGTGAGAAGGGATATTGCTGTTGAATACCCTTGGTCGTTGGTTCGAGTCCAACCGCCCGGTTTATCAAGTCAATATGCGCATGAACATTGCGACTTGTTTTAATAAAATTTTATTAGAAACTGAAAGGAAATTAAAAGGAATTTATGACCAAGAAGGAACTAATCAAGTTTGTAGCAGATAGCACAGAAAATACGGTCAAGGACACAACTGAGATTGTAGATACGTTCATTGATTATATCAGACATAGCCTAGTCCAGCATGAGGATGTTGTGATTCATGGCTTTGGCAAGTTCACAACTAAGCTGCGTGATGCCCGTACTGCTCGTAATCCACAGACTGGTGAAACCATTGAAGTTCCTGCCAAGTATGCTCTGACGTTTAAGCCGACAAGCACACTAAAGGCAGAAATCAATGAGTAAATAATCCTCCTGTTAAAATCCCTATGGTCGAAAGATTGTAGGGATTTTTCTAAAAGAAAGAGGTGATGGGATGCTAACTGTTGGTGAATGGTTTGAAATTTTAAGACATACTAAAAATATGGTCTTTGGGTTACAAATGGAATATGGCTTACCATGCAATAGATATTTAATTGCTCAAGATTTTGAAAAATATTACAAGGATTGGTTTAGTGAGAAATGTATTCGTGTATATCCTACATCAAAGACATTAGGTGGAATCATGTACTGTATCTTTGTTTATAAAAATAAACGAAAATAACTCTTGACAAATCGTCGCTATGGTGCTATACTTAAATCATCAAATGAGACAGGGAGCTGAACATTATGAATGAACTGTTTGTTATGAGCCTCAAAGCAAAGCATCGTAGCGATGGCACCATTCGTGAATATACAAAGGCGATTGAGAATTGCATGGCATATGTCAATAAGCAAGAAGCCGAGATCAAGCCTATTGACCTTGAGTTATGGCAGTCCAGCATGAGTAATCTCAGCTCTGCATCTGTTGCTCAGAGAACATCAGCGGTTCGTGAATATTTCAAGTTCCTTTATCGCAATGAGTTCATTAGCCGTAATCCTGCTGAGATGCTTGAAGCGCCGCAGATTAAGAATCGTGAGCAATCGGCTCTTAATGGTGAACAAGTCCGAGCAATGGTCAATGCGGCGACCAATGAGCGCAACAAGGCGATTATCATGATGCTTGCTCAGACTGGCTTGCGTATTCATGAGCTTGCCAATATCACGCTTGAGCAGTACGAATCTCGCAACAATAATGTACTGGTCATCCGTGGTAAAGGCGATAAGGATAGACTGGTTGGTCTGGCTGATGAGACGATCAAGCTGATTGATAGCTATATTGCCAATGAGCGCAAAGATGACTGTGAATATCTGTTTGTAGGAAACAGAGGTAATAAAATGGATGGCAAGAATACCAGTGCAATGCTCAAAGTATGTGCTAGAAAAGCTGGTATTGAGAATTGGGAAGAATTGCATATTAGCAATCATACCATGCGCCGCACATTTGCTACTATGATGTCTGAGGCTGATGTGCCGATTGAGGTCATTAGTAAGGCAATGGGGCATAGCGGAATCCAAGTTACGTCCAGATATGTTAAGAGAACTGAGCAGAGAGCTGTAAATGCAATGAGCATTGTAAATTTTTAATTGAGGAGGATAAAACAATGATGTGGGAAGATGTGTTTAATAGCCTATATGAAGAAATTATGAAAGAAAGGACAAAGAAAGAAATGAAGCTAGAATACAAATTCTACGAAAAGAATCTAGCACCTAAGTGGCTAGAGGGTGATTATGACCTGCATATTGAGGGTAATCGCATGACGATGACGAGCAAGGATAATAAGAAGGTTGAAGCTCGTTGCCATCCAGAGGATGATTGGCGGTTACAGGTCGGTATTGACGAACTGAAAGAAAGAATGGCTGAAGCAAATAAGCCAAGAGAAATTAAGGTTGGGGATATTGTCAAGTTCGTATTTGCTGAGTTTTATAACCCAAATAAGCTATGTGATTTCTTTGATACTGCTGAGGTTGCCACTTACGATATTATGAGAACTATGTCGACTGCTCTTTCTGGTGGTGTCCCCAGTAAGGTGCGGAGATATGAAGTGCTCTATGTTGGTGACCATCTTGACAGCTCTATCAATAAGAATGTAAGAGTCGCCCTTGTAAGACATGAAAAGACAGATGTTGAATTTGTTGTGCGTCTTGAAAAGTTGGAGCTAGTATCATGAGCGATATGCACGATGAAGTTGTAGAGGCTGTTGTAGAGCATTACAAGGACGATGACGAGGACATTGCGGCTGATTGCCTAGTGTACCTATCTAGTCTAAAAGTCCTGTCATTAGCCTACACAGCTGACACCACACTAGAATCAATGGGGCGATGTCCTATTTGTGGTTGTAAGCTAGAGAGATATACGCATAGAGAGTTGCATACTGAGCTAGATGAACCATGTTATGAAACACTAACAGAGGTCTATTGCCCAAATTGTGATATTCCATATAGGGAGGGAACATATGTCGGATAGTGAACTGCATGATGTACTGAAAGCCGAACTTGAGCCTAAATTTCGAAGCTATTTCAATCAAGGCTTGATGACAGGATGGGATGTTTGTATTTATGAGATTGATAAGCTGACAAGCGGCTTGACATCTGCCAAAGCAATTAGAGAGGTTATCAAGCGCAAAGTAGCTGAAGCCAACTCAAGAGGTAAAAAGAATGGATGATGTATGGCGGCTCGTTATTTTTCTTATTGCTTGGATAGCAATGATGATTTATCTTATTAAGAAAGGCGAGATGTAATGCCAAATAATAAGCATGATTTTTCTCATCTGTGGATTGCTGGTGGAGCAGTATTGTTTGTAAGCTTACTGTTGCCTCTATGCGGTTCGATTGTAGACTTGGTACAGTCAGCCATCAATGCAAAGATAAACCGGATGTCGATGGAGCTAGAGCTTGATAAAGCAGAGCATGAAGCTGCTGCTGAGACAATCAGCCCATCACCACAGGTTATACAGGCTGTTGGATTCCATGTTCCATCTGAACCCGAATATGAGGAGGAATATGAATGAGCCGTAGACCAAAGCATGTCTATGAAATTCCTTGTATGCGTTGTGATTATCAGCCAAATTGTGACAAATATGTAAAAATCGACCCACGCATGACGGCACAGCGCGATAAAATGTGGAATGATGCTGATTTGAATTGTATGGATTGTGTGCTCAGAAATGTGCTAAAGATGAGAAAGGAGGGTGCTAATGCCAGCTAAATCATCTGGCACATCCAAGCCATATCTACATTTCATTGGTGGCAATGCCGCATCTGTAACCGGTTCATGCACGATTGTTCGATTCGACAATATTAAATTAGCTGTTGATATGGGTCTAATTCAGACCAATAATCTAGTGGCTGATTATCGTGCTAATCGTGACCAGATGAAGAAAATCAAGCCAAAGACGGTGCATGGCGTTGTAATTACTCATCTACACGCCGATCATTGTCTTGGGTTGCTTGCCGCTGTTGCTATGGGTATGCAAGCATATATCTATATCCCTCAAGGCTCAATCCCTATCCTCAAGATAATGATGGACGATTGCATTAAAATTATGGCACAGGATAGCCTAAAGATGCAGAATAAGCATGGTATCAAAGCGCCGCCATTGGCTACTGAGGCTGATATTGACAAGGTAATGCAATGGCTTGTTGAAGTGCCATTTGACGTTCCTACGACCATTGTAGGCGGTGCAAAGCTGACATATTATCACGCCGGTCATATTATTCATTCAGCTCAAGCCGTATTGGAAATCAAACAGGGATATAGCATTAAGCGAATCGGTTTTACAGGTGATTTCAATACAGAGGTTAAGAGCGTATCTGTGTCACCAATCGAGACATTGCCAAGATGTAATGTGGTGGTTGGTGAATGTACATATAGCGACCCGACTAGATGTTATAGCATGAAGAAAGACCGTTGGTATGATGAGCAGATTATCAATGCGGCTATATGTCAATATAACCGTATCTTGATGCCAGCTTTTAGTCTACAGCGTGTAGAGGATATTCTTGATGTTTTATGGCGTACACGAGCTACAGAGCGCAAAATTGATGGACAGATGATTCCTGTTTATCTTGATTCGCCGCTTGCCTGTCGTATCTATAGAGCATGGTCAGAGCAACTAGAATATGAAGATAAGCTCAACTTGCGGCTTATTGAATCGTGGGAAGAAAGCCAAGCTATTCAGCAATCCAACGAACGAGCCATTATAGTGGCTAGTAGTGGGATGCTCAATGCCGGACGGGCTTTGGCGCATCTTAAATATATTTTACCCAATAACCGCAATGCCGTCCTATTCTCTGGTTATGCTAGCCCTAATACGCTTGCATATGAAATCAAGCATAGCGCAAAAGAAATTATCCTTGATGGCGAGTCAATTCAGAACAATGCTCAGATATACTGCTTGAATACATTTTCATCTCATGCTAATTATAATCAGCTCATGCGATATTATCAGAATATAGATTATGATAAGCTATGTTTAGTACATAGTGAATTTTCAAGTAAAGTAGATTTTACCAATACTCTACAAGACGAGCTAATCAAACAAGGTAAATCAAGTAGGGTGGTATGTACTCAACAAGATCAACGAATATACATTTAGGAGGAAAAATATGATAAAAATTGATGAAATTGAATTGAAGCCACTTAAAGAAGGTGGCACATATATTGTCAAATTTAAAGGCTGTGATGTATATCAGGGCAGACAATGGATGAAGATACTAACAGATAAATTAGTTGGTAGAAACATCACTCTTGTTCCTGAATTTAATCAATGCTTTGAAATTGTTGGCGAATCAATAGAAAAAAATTAAATAAACCTTCTTGACAACCGCTCTTTTATATGCTATACTAAGCATAGTAAAGGAGTGGTTGTTTCATGAAATCTCCGATTAAATACTATGGAGGCAAATCATATATGACAAATATTATTATTGAGCAGTTCCCAAAAGATTATGAAATCTATGTCGAGGGATTTGGTGGTGGTGCGTCTGTATTGTTTCAAAAGCCACAAAATGGAATTGAAATATATAATGA
>ERZ1034980.2384-NODE-2384-length-10146-cov-6.961649_pt1 | contig 10146 bp, 17 predicted proteins | sample MGYA00520622_ERZ1034980 | MGnify/ENA primary metagenome ERZ1034980 (study PRJEB33766, sample SAMN09781791) | gut metagenome | biome: gut microbiome | host: Homo sapiens | place: Madagascar | study: EMG produced TPA metagenomics assembly of the PRJNA485056 data... | reverse complement strand
TTTTAAAAGCATTGATGATAATGAAATAATTGGAGATATTCTAGCAAATTGTGAGGTAAAAGATAGAAATGAGGTAAAAAATGATTAATAGAGTGATTTTATGTGGTCGATTAACCAAAGATGTTGAAATCAGAAAAACAACAAGCGGAAAAACAGTGATTGCCTACACTTTGGCAGTAGAAAGAGATAAAGAACATACAGATTTTATTAATTGTGTTGCATGGAATAAATTGGCGGAGTTGATGTCACAGTATACACATAAGGGTGATATGGTAGCAATTGAAGGAAAATTGAATACACGCTCATATGATAATCAATATGGAAGTAAAACATATATCACGGAAGTGGTAGCGGATAGCGTGCAATTTCTAAGCTATAAAAAGAGCGTAGAGCAACAAAACCAAGTGCCCAACACAAATACATATAACCAACCGCAACAGGCGCAGAATCAACCGCAAAGAGGTTATACGCAACCTAGCTTAACTCAACAGGCAGAACAACAAGCGTATTATGGCAACAATAACGATTCATTAGATATTAATAGCGATGATTTGCCATTCTAGTTATGAAAAAGTTATTTATTATTTACGTAATTTATTTTGTGATAGTATATGCGATTCTAACGGGTTTAAATGCGCCCGTTGGAAATCCGCTATTGAAAGGATTTTAAAATGAACGAATATTGTAAAAGTGCAATGGCAATGAATGATAAATACATGCGTGCATTAGACGAAAAATCAAAAGAAAATAAAGATATGGTGAATCATCCATCACATTATCAACACGGCATTGAGCCGATTGAATTTATTGAATCACACAACCTCAATTTCAATTTAGGCAACGTAATCAAATATATATCACGTGCGCCTTATAAAGGAACAGAGTTGGAAGATTTAAAAAAAGCAAAACGATATTTAGAAAGAGAAATAGAAAGGATGGAAAGAAATGATTAATTGGATTTGTGGAGCTATATGTGGAAGTGGCGCAACGCTTCTTCTATATAGCCTATTCGTAGGAAAAAGAATTCAAGAAGAACAAGACAAAGCTTGTAAATGTATATTCAAATACGAAGAATATAGACGAAGAATAAGAACTTTAGAATACGAAAAGAAGCAATTAGAGAACGAATTGAAATCTTCAAAAGTTGGATTATCAAGAATATGAAGAATCAAAATGAGGTAATCAATATGGATTATATGATGTTGGATAAAAATAACGAATGCGTTGGTTTTGTAACCGACACACAAGTTATGCGTGATTTAAAATTAACATTTGTACAATTCAAAAGATATGTACAATATGGAAAGAAATATAAAGGATATACATTGATAGAAGATGAATCATGTTCAATGAAATGGGAACATAACAATGATTTAGAATATAGATTAATTGTAGAAAACAAAGAAGGTTGGAGATGGTACGCAGTAAGTAACTTAACGGTCATGAGCGTATCCCCTAAAGGGCATAAAAAAACACTTAAAACACGGACAAATGGAAGTGTTAAAGTGGATGGACATATATATTACGTTAACCGCATATGTTATGAAAAGTTCCACGATACAAAACTACCTAGAGATAAAATTGTAGTGTTGAATGGAGAAAAAAATGTAAAGAATTTATCGGTACATAGTGCCACAAATAATATTAAAGAGAAAAATAAAAAAGCGGTAAAAGTTGATGGTGTAGTTTGCAAGTCTATCGTTGAATGTTCAAATAAAACATTCTACTCAATCAGTACAATAAGTAGAATGTTAACAGGAACTAGAAGAAACACATTAGGAGTTGAATATGTCAAGTGATATTTTAAATGGGCAAACAAGAAAATGTGCAAATTGTGGTAAAGTGTTCAGAATTTATGGACTAGTAAATATGTGGGCATACAAAAAAACATATAAAAGAAAAATACATTATATGTGCTCACATGAATGTTATAAAAGGTGGTTAGATAAATGGATGCCAAAGAAGAAAGAAAGATATTAGAAAATCATTTCAAAGCGTATGATGATATTTGTAATCAATTAGATGAGCAAAGATACAAGTGGGCAGAGTTAAAAAATGAGTTGTATGGAATAAAGCCAATCAATTACAGTGGTATGCCTAGCAGTAGCAGTGGTAAAGATATGACACTTATATTTTTAGAGAGAATAGAAGAGGTTGAGAATAAAATAAGAGGTTTAAACGCTTGTAAACTAGAGATACAAGAAAAGCATTTAAAAGAAATCAACTATTTAGATAGTTTAGATTCAAGAAGAATCATCAGAGAAATCTTTTTGAACCATCATAATACAAGCGATTTAGAAAAGCTTATGAATTACAATCGTAGTAACATTTATAAGTTAAGAAAAGATGCATACAGTCAGTTTGCAAACTTGATACAAAAGTGGACAACTTTGGACAGTATTGGATAGTGAATCATGGTAAAATGATAGTGTCCAAAGTTGGACAAAACATCATTTGTAAACGACATGGAATGATGATAAGCAACTAAATATAACCCTTTTAAAAAGTCATGTAATCCCCTTACATGATTTTTTATTTGTAACGTGGAATAGGAAAAAGTCGCAAGCGTTGACGTAAATCTTACTGTTTTCATTTTTAGTTCTTCTTAATAGATATTTAAAATACCTCGCCTATTCCACATTAGAGATAAGGACGCTACACAATGAAAGGAGTCAATACATGGATATCATTGAAATGAAGTTAAAAGATTTAACACCATACGAAAACAACCCTAGAAACAATAAAGATGCGGTTGATTTTGTCGCAAACAGTATTCAAGAGTTTGGCTTTAAAGTACCAATTGTGATTGATAAAGACAATGTAATTGTGTGTGGTCATACAAGATATTTAGCTAGTAAGCAATTAAAACTTAAAACAGTACCATGTATTAAAGCAGACGATTTGACAGATGAACAAATCAAAGCGTTTAGATTGGCAGACAATAAGGTATCAGAAAAATCCGAATGGGATTATGACAAATTAAATGAAGAACTAAATGATATTTATGATTTAGACATGGAAGAATTTGGATTTGATATTGATTTTGTTGATGAGGAATATGAGCATGAAGTGAATCAACAAGAAACACAAAGACGAGTTGAAAACATTGTAAATTTACAATACGGACAATTTGAAGGTGAAGGAAAATATGATATTCCTAAGCTAGAACCCGTAACAGAATTACCACCAATTAAAGAGTGGATTGGATTTAATTATGTGTTGTCAGACAACGACCCTAGCGGAAAAGCAGTACATTTTTTTATTGATGATTATCAATTTGAAAGAGTATGGAACAATCCACAACAATATGTTGAAAAACTAAAACAATATGTATGCGTGGCAACACCCGACTTTTCACCTTATGGTGATATGCCGTTAGCTACACAGATTTTCAACATTTATAGAAAAGCATGGGTTGGTGCATTCTTACAGGAGCAAGGAATTACAGTGATTCCAACGGTAAGAGCAAGCACAGACCCTAGAAGTCTAGATTTTTATTTGGATGGAATGCCAAAAGAAAGTATTGTTTTAATCAGTAATATGTGGACAAAAGATAAAGAGGCTAGAAAGTATTTTGTTGAAAATGAATATAAACACATGGTTGATACATTACATCCTAGTAAAGTGTTTATGTATGGCAAGGTATTAGATGAAATCAAAGATGATAATGTGGAATATATAGAAACATTTACAAAAGGAAGGTGGAATAAGTAGATGGCTAAAGGCTCAAGAGGGGGAAGAAGAACAAGTTTAGGCAATGGTGGCGGTATAAGCTCAAACGATATTGTGAGTGTTGAATCATTAGTTAGTAAACGTGAAGGAATGCGAAGCGAAGTTGACGCGGTATTGAGTGTTAGCAGAGATATTTATCGTTCATTCGGTTTGGAAGTCGAAGATATTCACATAGCAACCATGAAAGGTAAAGGAAAAATGGCTATGGGGTATTATGATGGCTCAAATATTGCAATTAACAAATCATATTTCAATAATAAAAATATGGAAAAAGCATATAGTGATTGCGTAAAAAGTGGATTCCATCCAAGCCAAGGAAAGAAAACCGCTTTACAAGCGGTAACCGCACACGAATTAGGACACGCACTAACAGATAAAATAGTGAATGAAAAGAAAATGGATGAAAAAACAATTATTAGTAAAGCATCCATGAAAACAGGACACGGACAAGACCACATAAGTTTTGCGAGTAAAATTAGTGGATATGCTAAAGAAAGCAACAGAGAATGTATCGCGGAAGCGTTTGCAGATGTTTACTGTAACGGAAGCAAAGCAAAAAAAGAAAGTCAAGCGATTGTCGATGTTATGAAAGGTAAATAGAGGTGAGCAAAAATGAAAAGTAAAAAAATCAAGTATTCAGAACCAAGTAATTATTTTCCAAAAGAAATTAGAAAAAAATATGGATTAGGGGAATACGAAGAAGCAAAGAAACCTAAAAAAAAAGTAGTGAAAAATGTAAAATAAAGGTGAAAGATGGCTAAAGGTTCAAGAGGTGGAAAACGTAGTGGTGGGAGCACCGCTAAAGGAGAATTGATATTACCAAATGGCTCAAAGGCAGAGTTTGACGGAGAATTAAAATATTATGAAAAAGACAAATCGATTACAGGAGCACAAAGAGCTAATTTAGAAACATGGGAAAAGAAAAGAACAACCGCTAAAGTGGAATATTCTATATGTTATGATGACAACGGAAACCAAATTGGAAGAGAAAAAAGAGGTGGAAAAGGTTCTGTACGTCCCGATTATAATGCTTACATAAGCGATGGAGTAGGAACACATAATCACCCAAGGTCAAGTGATGGTTTATTAGGTGGTACATTCTCATTAGCAGATGGTAATTATTTTGTAAAATCAAAAAACAAATCATTTAGAGCAAGTGCAAGTGAAGGTACATATTGCATTACAAAAGGAAAGAATTTTGATAAAAATGAAACAATCAAATATTTCAAAGAGTGTGATGCAGAATTTCAAATAAATTATAGAAAACGTGTAAACGCAACAAAGCAGAAATATAAAAGCGGTGGTTTTGCATCAGATAGTGATTATTTAAACGAGTTAGCAAAAGACTTTAATACAAGTTTAGTTGAGCTACATAATGAATATAAAAAAGGTGAAAATCGATGTGGATATACATACACATTAGAAAAAAGAGATTAAAGGAGTGAAAAAACATGACAAAGAAAAAGCAAAAGGTTAAAGTGCCAAAAATTGACGGGTCAATTCAACCGATGAAACCCGAATTTACAAAAGGCGCAAAGAAGAAAACAACAAAAAAAGTATCTAAAAAGAAATAAGCTCATATACTAGAGTATAAAGAGTATCTTAAAACGTTCACTATTATGTGAGCGTTTTTTGCTATTTAAAAAGGAGTGACGATATGGCTAAAGGAGCTAGAGGTGGGCGAGGTAAGAAAGCAAGAGGAGTTCAAACTGTTTTGATTACATCATCAGATGGACAAACAAAAATTAGATTATCACAAGCGAGTGATGGAACAGTATACCAACATTCAGACCCTCAAGGCGGACGATATGATAAGTTAACACCAATCCAAGGCATGACTATGAAAACGTTGATAAATAATGCGAAAAAGAACGGTGGAAGTATTACAAAAGTAACAAAAGCTATGTTGAATCAAGAAAAGAAGAGAAATAAAGAGGATTCATTAGCACAAGATAAAGCGTTAAGTCCTAGAGCATCTAAAAAAGGTGTGAATAGACATAGCGCATATTGGAGCAGTATGTAAAGGTGGTGATTAGATGGCAAAGGGCGCTAGAGGTGGACAGAATAAAAATAAAACTATATTAAGCAATGCCAAGTTCAAAACCAAAAGCGAATTTATCAAAAATCTAAAAAAACAAGGTGCATATACAGATGCTCAAGATGCAACAACAAAATGGAATGCATACGTATATCAGATACAACGAATGCAAAAGAACGGAAACAAAGTGAGTGATGGAAGAAATATAACATCTAGTACATATCGCAGAGCAGTGAAAAAAACACAAAAGAATGTAAATGGTTGGTTCGGAAGAGGTATGAGTTAAAGGTGGTGAGTAAATGGCAAATGAAAGTAACTTAAAACCATTGACCACGGAAAGAGCACGAGAAATAGGGAAAAAAGGTGGTCAAGCATATGCAAGGAATGTGAGAAAGCGAAAAGCCTTAAAAGAGCAAATGGAAATGTTATTAAGCCTACCACTTACAGATGATAAAGCTAAAGCTCAATTTGAAAGAATGGGCATTGATTCAGATGATATGGACAATCAAATGGCTATGGTGGTAAAGACTTATTTACAAGCTATGAAAGGCAATATCAATGCAGTAAATGTAATTCGTGAAATCATTGGTGAGCGTGTTATGGAAGTTAACGTGAACAACAACATTGATGATAAAGTCAAGGAGCTAGACAGATTACTTGACAGTGTAGCGGACAATGGACAAGAAACTAATTAGTCTTTTAAGGAATCAACCATATAAGATAGGTCAGTTGTGTGGATTCAAAGATTTAACAGAATTACACAATGAATGGTTGAAGAAAATGGTGTATGGTTCAGATGAATTTACATTATTGGCACATCGTGGTTCATACAAAACCACGTGTTTATCAATAGCCTTTGCATTGACTATTGTTTTATATCCTTACAAATCAATCATATTTGTAAGAAAAACAGATGATGACGTGATTGAGGTTATAAAGCAAGTTAGTAACCTTTTAAAGACAAGTGTTTTTCAGACCATTGCATTGAGATTGTATGGATGTGAGATAAAGTTCACACAAGATACATCTTTCAAGCTAGATACATCTTTAAATACATCTACAAAAGGTATGGTGCAATTATTAGGAATTGGTTCAAGTGGCTCATTGACAGGTAAGCACGCAGATATTGTCGCAACTGATGATATTGTAAACTTAAAAGACAGAATATCACGTGCGGAACGTGAAAGAGTTAAGAATGTTTACATGGAATTGCAGAACGTTAAAAATAGAGGTGGTCGCATTTTCAACACGGGAACACCATGGCATAAAGAAGATTGTATCGCAACAAAAATGCCTAACAAGATAACATATGATTGTTATACAACTGGATTAATCAATCGAGAAGATTTAGAACAGATTAGGCAGTCAATGACACCAAGTTTATTTAGCGCAAACTATGAATTAAAACATATTGCAGATGCAGACGCATTATTTACAAATCCTAAATTTACATCAGATGAAACACTTATTTATGATGGTGTATCACATATTGATGCAAGCTATGGTGGTGAGGATGGCACGGCATATACAATATGTAAATTTGTGGGTGATAAATTCTATATGTTGGGTAAGCGTTGGAATAAGCACGTAGATGATTGTTTGAGTGAGATTTTAGCTTTACAAGATAAATATAAGGTTGGCTCAATTTCATGCGAAAGAAACGCAGATAAAGGCTATTTAGCAAAGGAATTAAGAAACCAAGGTATGTATGTTGAAGATTATTCAGAAAACATGAATAAGTTCATTAAAATATCAACTTATTTACGTAAGTATTGGAGCGATATTATATGGCTTGAAGATACAGACATGGATTACATGAATGAAATTCTAGACTATACAGAAAATGCGCAACATGACGATAGTCCCGATAGTGCATCATGTATGATTCGTAAATATAAAGGCAAAAGGAAATGGCTTTACTAAGAAAGGAAGTGATAAAGTGGCATTAAAAGTAAGTGAGATTAAATATTTCATGGATGAGAGTATTTCATCATGGAAGAGGCAAGAAAGCTTAAAAGCATTGAATTACTATGAAGGTAGGCATGATATTAAAGACTATAAAGTTTTTTATGTTGATTCAAAAGGTGAAATGGTTGAAGATGATACAAGGTCAAACATTAAAATATCACATCCATTCTTTACAGAGCTAGTAGACCAATGCTCACAGTATATGCTAAGTGGTGATGATTATATTGTTAAGTCAGATACACCACAGTTACAATCAGAATTAAACAAGTATTTTGATGATGAGTTCAGAATGGAATTAAACGACCTTATCACATATACAAAGGTTGAAGGTGATTCATTTCTTTATAGACAAATGGGTGATGATTTTAGGTCACATTTCAAATTTGCGGATGGTTTAAATGTGGTTGAAGTACCTAGTAAATATGCAAGTGATGAAAAAGACCATGTAATTTATCATTACTATTGGAAAACAGAAAAGAACAAAATCATTTCTAAGATTCAAGTATGGGATGATAAAGAGGTTTATTTTTATCAGATGATAGATAGCACTATCAAGCTTGATAAAGACGAGCCAATCAATCCAAGACCACACATCATTTATGATGAGGACAATGTTAAATATCAACAGACATTTAAAGGTATTCCATTTGTAAGATTGGATAACAACAGGCGCAGACAATCAGATTTATATATTGTTAAAGATTTAATTGATGATTATGATTTAATGGCTTGTGGTTTATCGAATAACTTACAAGATGTTGCAGAGGGTATTTACGTTGTTAAAGGTTACAATGGTAATAATCTTGATGAGTTAACACAAAGTATCAAAGTTAAGAAACAATTAGCAGTTGGCGAAGGTGGAGATTTTGACATTAAGACAATCAACGTACCATATCAAGCACGTGTAGCAAAGATGAATGAAGATGAGAAAAACATTTATCGTTTCGGCATGGGATTGAACACAAATACCATTGGTGATGGAAACACAACCAACTATAATTTGAAATCAAAATACGCTTTACTAGAAATGAAGTGTAAAAAACTTGAGGCACAGTTAAAGCGAATGATGAAAGTAGTAATTGAAATGGTATTAGATGAGATTAACGAGCAAAACAATACATCATATACATATAGTGATGTATGGGTTGAGTTCAAGCGTGAAGTTATGACAAACGCTCAAGACAACGCACAGATTGAACAGATTCAAGCATCTACAAATCAAATCAAGATTAATACATTGTTGGGATTATCTCAGACACTAGACCAAGATACAGTGGTTAAATATATATGCCAAGTGTTAGATATTGATTACAATGAAATCAAAGACAAATTGCCACAACCTATGAGTGTTGAAGATGAAACACAAAATGCATATAGCCAATTAGATGATATTATGCAAGAACCTAGTGAATAGGTGGTGATGTTACATGAATAAATACCAAAAGGAATATATTCAAAAGAACATTGCAGACGAAGAAGAAGTATTAAAAGAAATCAAAAAGGTTTATAGAAAAGCAGAATCAGACATAAGTCACAAGATAGCAAGGCTTATGAAAGAAATGAAGAAAGCTAAGGAATCAGACATACAAAGTAAAGTATGGCAGATTCAGTATCAAAGAGCTTTACTGAAACAAGTTGAAGATGCACTTAATAAAATCAATGATTATGATTCAATCATGGACTATTTAGAAAAGTGTTATGAATGCGGATGGTATGGTGTTCTATATGATTTAGAAAAACAAGGCATACCGCTTATATTGCCTATCCAACAAGACCAAATGGCAATGGCAATTACAAAAGAAACAAAGTTAACAAGCGGTATTTATAAAAAGCTAGGACTTGATAAAAAGAAACTAGCAAAAGAAATCAACTTTGAAATATCAAGAGGTATTGCGAATGGTTGGTCAAATTTTCAAGTGGCAAAGAAAATACATGATAGGTGTATTATTGGAAGAAATCGTGCAAGTTTGATTGCTAGAACGGAAGGTCACAGAGTATTAAATACATCTAGTTTTAATTGTCAGAAAGAGGCAGAGGCAAACGGATGTAAGATAACAAAACAGTGGGACGCTACACTTGATGGTAGAACTCGTTGGAGTCATAGAATGGTAGACCAAGAAATCAGAAAAATTGATGAACCTTTTTCTAACGGTTTGATGTATCCATGTGACCCTAACGGAAGCGCAAGTGAAGTATGCAATTGTAGATGCGCATTATTACAACGTGCAACATGGGAGCTAGGTCAAAATGATTTAGACAAGCTAAAAGAAAGAGCGGAATATTACAAAGAGTTAGATGAAACATTTAATAAAGATGAATCATTTAAAGACTTTGAAAAGAGATTAAAAAAGATAGGGGCTATTTAAAATGAAATTAAAATACATTTTAGCGGTAGAGCGTGCGAACCT
>ERZ1034980.2379-NODE-2379-length-10160-cov-6.767838_pt1 | contig 10160 bp, 9 predicted proteins | sample MGYA00520622_ERZ1034980 | MGnify/ENA primary metagenome ERZ1034980 (study PRJEB33766, sample SAMN09781791) | gut metagenome | biome: gut microbiome | host: Homo sapiens | place: Madagascar | study: EMG produced TPA metagenomics assembly of the PRJNA485056 data... | reverse complement strand
CCAAGGAAGGTGAAGACTTTGAAACTTCTGGAACGTCTTGGCCGCCGTGACGGCACCGAGAAAAAAGAACAGGCCGCTATATTTGCCGGCCGGACGAACAACGCCCACGAAGAGGGATACCAGGAGCTGAAAAACGGAATTCACCGGCGTATCGTCGATGACATGACCGCTGAGCAGCAGCAGGTCTTGGACGGCAGGCATACGCGGCAGGAGGTCGAGGCGGTCATCACCCGCTATGTGCAGCGCGTGGTCGAGGAGGATCCCTTTGCCGTTCCGCGCGGCGAGCGTTCGCGTCTGGTATCGGATATCTGTGATGAGATCTTAGGGCTTGGCCCGATCGAGCCATTCCTGAAGGATGATGCCGTGACGGAGATCATGATCAACGGGCCGAAGAAGATCTATGTGGAAAAGATGGGCAAGATCCATCTGACGCAGGCTCGTTTTCAGGATCAGGCACACCTGATGGCGATCATCGAGAAGATCGTGTCGCCGCTGGGCCGTCACGTCGATGAAGCATCGCCGATCGTCGATGCGCGTCTCGAAGACGGTTCTCGTGTCAATATCGTCATCCCGCCGCTTTCTCTGTCCGGGCCGTGCGTGACGATCCGTAAATTCTCCCGGATACCGCTCTTGATCGAGGATCTGATCTCCTATGGCACCCTTTCGGAGCAGATGGCCTCATTCCTGCGCGCCTGTGTCAAGGCGAAGCTGAACATCATGGTCAGCGGCGGTACCGGCTCCGGTAAGACGACCACGCTGAATGTACTTTCTTCCTTCATCCCCTCCGATGAACGCATCGTCACCATCGAAGATGCCGCCGAGCTCCGCCTTGAGCAGCCGCATGTCGTGACGCTCGAGTCCCGTCCGCCGAATATAGAGGGCAAGGGGGCGGTCACGATCAGAGACCTTGTGAAGAATGCTCTCCGTATGCGCCCGGACCGCATCATCGTCGGCGAAGTCAGAAGCGGCGAGGCACTCGATATGCTGCAGGCGATGAATACCGGCCATGACGGTTCGCTCACGACGGCGCATGCGAACAGTCCGCGCGATGTGCTCTCGCGTCTGGAAACGATGGTCCTCATGAGCGGCTTCGATCTGCCGGTCACGGCGATCCGCAGCCAGATCTCCTCCGCACTTGATCTCATCATTCATCAGTCCCGTATTCAGGATGGTTCCCGCAAGATCACCTACATCACCGAAGTGCAGCAGATGGAAGGGAATGTGATCGTCCTGCAGGACCTTTTCCGCTACCATCAGACCGGCTTCGATGAAAACGGCAAGTCGCAGGGCTCCTTCGTGTATACAGGCCTCCAGCCGCAGTTTCTCACCAAGTTTAAGATCCACGGCGTGGACGCACCGAAGGATCTCTTCGGCCGCGTGCCGGAAGGGGACTGGGAAGAATGACGTGAAGGGTTCAGGTTGGCGGGTTCAGGGTTGTGGTGCGGCGCATAAAAATCAAAAGCGTCGCAAAATTTTGATAGCGCTTCGCGCCGTCGTCAGAGGGGCGTAGCCGAGAGATCTTCCTTGCAGAACGGTCAGTGTGCCGACTGCGCTATTTCAATCACCGCTTGCTCCTAATCCCTAATCCCTGGCTACTCATCCCTGCTTTCAACCTGAAGTTTGAAAGCAGAAACCGAGATTCATCTATCCCCTTCCTCTGGAAGGGGAACGCCCGAAGGGCAAGGGGTTGGCCGAGGGAGAGAAAAGCCCCAAGCCAACCTCCGCCCCTTCGGGGCACCTCCTTCCAAAGGAAGGAGGGAAAAGACAGAGCTCGGGCATCGCCCCCTATTTATACTCCGCGGCGCTTCCATATTCTTATGCGCCGCACCACCATTTCGCATTTCTAATTTCTCATTTGAGTAAAGCTTTCATTCCCAATCAAGGGGCAGCACGCCCCAAGGACTAATCCTGAACCGAGGTGACACTCCATGCTTGCATTTTCTATCGCGATTGCGATCTCCTTATTTGTTTTTATCATGATGACGCTCATCGTACTTCGGCAGTCGGACTCGCAGCGTGAGATGCAGCGGCGTCTGGATCAGTTTATGGATCTTTCTGACGCAGAAGAGATGGTGGATCCGGATGATCTTCGGAAGATCCCCTTCCTGCAGCGTACGGTCGGCCGTGTGCTGGGCGATCTGATGGATACGCTCTCCTACTTCGCTCCGGCGGCGATCCCGAAGCTCATGGAGCGGCGCATCATGCTCGCCGGCAAGCAGGGCGTGTGGAAGGTCGCTCATTTCGCCGGCCTTTGGTTTCTGTGCCTTGCGCTCGGCCTCGCGCTCGGCTTTTGGTATGCGGGGCGGGGCGTCTATACAGCGCCGCAGTTCTTCCTCATCGTTCTTGGCTGGGGATTCATGGGGGCGCTGCTCCCCTTCGGTGTCCTGAATCATATCATCAAGAAACGCCAGTCTCTCATCACGCAGCAGCTGCCGGATGTGCTGGACCTTTTGGCGATCTCTGTGCAGGCAGGGCTTTCCTTCGATGCGGCGCTTCGCAAGGTCGTCGAGCGCATGAAGGGGCCCTTGATCGATGAGCTTTCCCGCATGCTCCGTGATGTACGCATGGGGATGACCCGTCGCCGCTCGATGCAGTTCATGGCGAAGCGCTGTGATGTGCAGGATGTGTACCTCTTCGTCATGTCCGTCACGCAGTCGGAGCGTCTCGGTGCTTCCATGTCGGATACGCTGACGATCCAGGCTGACAATATGAGAAATGTCCGCCGCCAGCGGGCGCGGACGAAGGCGATGAAGGCGCCGGTCAAGATGGTCTTCCCGCTCGTATTCTGCATTTTCCCTGCGATCTTCGTGGTGGCGCTCCTGCCATCGCTCCTCTCTCTCATGGAAACCATGGGGAAAAAATAACTGGCAGCGTGAGCTGGCAGTTATTTTTGGTTGGCGCGGTTTGAAAGAGGAAATTGTGACAGTGACTAGGGATTAGTAGCTAGGGATTAGGGATTAGTAGCTAGGGATTAGGAGCTGCAAGTGACTGGTAGCTAGTGACTTAAATACCGCCTTCGGGCATCGCCACTATTTATACTCCGCGGCGCTTCTGATTTTTATGCGCCGCACCACCATTCCTCATTCCTAATTCCTAATTCCTCATTCGCGCAAAGCTTTCATTCATAATCAGTGGACGGAGCCGCCCCACGGACTAACCCCGAACCCATCAACTATATTTTCGAAAGGAGCCCCTTATGACCGAGACATGGATCCTTGCCAATACTGACCGCTCCGTCTCTCTCACCGTAGAAATCGCGCGCTCGTGGTGGGCGCGGTTCAAAGGCCTCATGCTCCGTGCGCCCCTTGATGAAGGACGTGGACTGTACCTCGAGAAGACGAACAGCATCCACATGTGCTTCATGCGTTTTGCGATCGATGCGGTGTATTTCGATGGAGAAGGCCGCGTGGTGAAGGTCGTCCCTCATCTTGCGCCGTGGCTTGGCCTCTCCGCCTGCCTCCGTGCGAAAGGGTGTCTGGAGATGAAGGCGGGCGAAGCGAATCGACTGGGCATCCAAGTGGGAATGGTGCGGCTTTAGAAAATGCTTAGATGCGTTCCCTCTTACTATGAAAGTCGGCTGTCAGGTTGGGCGGGTTCATTGGGTTCAGAGGGTTCAACGGGGGTGGAAGGGACGCACAATTCATATAGCGTCCCAATACCCCCATATATATAATTTCGCGGCGCTATATATTTGATGCGCCGCACCACAACCCTGAACCCGCCAACCTGAACCCCGAACCCATCCACCGTCTCCCCTTGCTGATTTCCCCTTTGCCCCTTATAATAGAAAGAACAACTCAGCAAAGGAGACATATCATGGAAGGATCCACCAGCAGTATCATCTTTATCGCTCTCATCACGACGCTCCTCGTCGTATTCAATTACCGCACCATGCGCTTCAAGAAAAATGTGGCGGACATCGTGCAGCAGATCCTTGCACATAACAAGCGGGACAGGATGCTTCGGAATCAGGAGTTCGTCCACTACTTCCTTTCGAGCGGAAATATCTGGCTCGCGCACATGGATGCGGACTTCAGAAAGACTGTCATGGTGCAGACCGGCGTCTCGGTGCTCTCTATCGTGGGCGGGCTTGCGCTCATCGCGGCCTGCGTCTTCTGCGAAGTGTATCCGCTTGCACTCTACCCCGTAGCGATGCTCGCCTTTGCATGGAAGGTGGGATTCTCCTTCGAGACCATTTCCAAGGATGAGAAGGTAAATGCGCGCCGTGCGATGGAAAACTATAAGAAACAGTATCCGAATGATCCTACGGTGAAGCAGAATAAGTGCTTGGACAAGTCTCCGGCCTGGTACATGACGGCGAAGAAGCTGGCAAAGACCGGCAGTCTCGGCCGCGGCAAGGCGGAAGCGAAGACGGTCGTCAAAAAAGGAAAGAAATAAAAAAGGGAGCTGTGCAGCGCACAGCTCTTTGTTGTAAATGAAGTGGGAAGGGTCAGCCCATGGGGCGTGCTGTCCCTTCATTGGGGATTGAAGCCTCGCTTGAATGAGAAATGAGAAATGAGAAATGGTGGTGGCGGCTTCGCCGCGAGTATATATGAAGCGATGCCCGAAGGTCTGCGGAGATAGGTTTCCCTCGTATCGTCAGCCTTCCCCTCGAGGGGAAGGTGCCCCATAGGGGCGGATAGGGCACAGGCGGCAGGAAAGACAGATGCGGAAAGCGGAACAGCGCGGCACATGTGGAAAAAGCGTAAGTCCCTCGCCGCGAATGACAAAGATTTCTCGCTCTGCTCGAAATGACAGTGCGAGAGTGCCACCAGTCACCAGTCCCTAATCCCCTGCTACCAGCCACTCGCGGATCCTAATCCCTAGTCCCTAATCCCCAGCCACCAGTCACTAGTCACCAGTCACCAGTCCCAGATTTTATACGAAAGAAGTGCATACGATGTCTTTTGAAAAAGTAAAAGAATATTTTGAGACCCTCGGCATGGGGGATCGCTGTATGGATCTTGAGGAGTCATCGGCGACGGTGGCGCTGGCAGCGCAGGCTCTCGGGACGGAGGAGGCGCGCATCGCGAAAACGATGTCCTTCCTCTTGGATGACAAGCCGCTCATCATCGTCGTGGCGGGAGATGCCAGGGTGGATAATCACAAATTCAAGATGAGCTTTCACAAGAAGGCGAAGATGATCCCCGGCGCGGAGTGCGAGAAGTATATCGGCCACCGCCCCGGCGGTGTGTGTCCCTTCTGCCTGCCGGAGGGCGTGCCTGTCTATCTGGATGTGTCCCTGAAACGCTTCGATATCGTTTATCCGGCGGCAGGCACGGACCATAGTGCGGTGAAGCTCAGCCTTCCGGAGCTGGAAAGGGCATCCGCTTCGCAGGGCTGGGTGGATGTATGCAAGAATTGGGAGAGTGAAGAGGGTTAGCCCAAGGGGCGAGCCGCCCCAAGGGCTAACCCTGAACCCTGAACCCTGAACCCTGAACCCTAATCACTCATATTTCTACGGAGTATCCCTATGATCGTTTCACAGTTCGGCGTCGAAAGCTGGATGGACCAGTACGAAGAAGGCGCCAAGTACAATATCACGGACACCTGTGCGAAGCCTCTCTCGCTCGCAGAGCTTTTTTCGCTGGCGGGCGAGGATCGCACAGATTTTATGGATCGCTTTTTTGAAAGAGAGCAGACATACGGCACCATCTTCGGCTCGGAGAAGGTCAAGAAGGAGATCAGCCGTCTCTATACGAGTATCCGCCCGGAGGAGATCCTGACGGAGCATGGTGCGACGGGCGGGAACCAGCACATCTTCTTCTCGCTCATCCGTCCGGGGGATCGTGTGATCGCATTCTCCCCGAGCTATCAGCAGTTTTACTCGGCGCCGGAAGCGCTCGGGGCGGAGGTGACGGTGCTGCGCCTTCGAAGAGAGAACGGCTATCTGCCGGACCTTGATGAGCTTTCGCAGGCAGCGGCGCGCGGCGTGCGCATGATCTGCCTCAACAATCCGAACAATCCGACGGGCACTCTGATCCCATCGGACATGATGAAGGACATCGTCACCATCGCGCGTCAGAGTGGCGCATACCTTTTCTGCGATGAGGTGTACAGCGGTGTTTCCATCGACGGAGCTCTCGCTCCCTCTGTTTGCGATCTCTATGAGAAGGGGATCGCGACCGGATCGATGTCGAAGGCCTTTTCGCTGGCCGGGCTTCGTCTCGGCTGGCTTGCGACCCATGACCGGCAGGCGCTCGCCCAGTTTCGCCGTGTGCGGGACTATGACCTTGTGAGCTGCGGGCTCTTCGATGAGGAGATCGCGGCGCTCGCCTTGGCGCACAAAGAAAAGATCCTCGCAAGAAACCGCGCCATTCTGGCAGCCAATCTTCCCATTCTGGATGCCTGGGTGAAGGGGGAGCCGCATGTCTCTTACGTGAGACCGACTGCCGGTACCATGGCACTTGTGCATTACGATCTTCCCATCGGCTCGCGCGATTTCTGCCGCCGCATGTATGAGGAGACAGGCGCCTTCTGCGTCCCCGGCGACTGCTTCGATGAACCATTCTCTTTCCGTGTCGGCTACGGCCATGAGGCGGACGTACTGAGAAAAGGGCTGGATGCGGTGAGTGAATTTATCAGGCGCGTGACCGGTGTGAAGTAACTAAGAGACTGGGAGACATCAGACGCCCGCTTTGTCATTTCGAGCGAAGCGAGAAATCTTTTTTGCTTGCGGTCAGGGACTCACGCTTTCCCCACATGTGCCGCGCTGTTCCGCTTTCCTCATCTGTCTTTCATGCCGCCAGTGCCCTATCCGCCCCTTCGGGGCACCTTCCCCTCGAGGGGAAGGCTATTAAGTTCGGCGTTTCCTTAACATACGACGTTTTTCCACGCTCCTTGCCTAAACAGCGCAAAGCAAGTACAATAGAAGAAAGTTCCCCAAGGAGGCAAAGCTATGATTACACCAATGGACATTCATAATAAAACTTTCTCCAAAGGCCTGCGCGGCTACAGCGAGGAAGAGGTCAATGATTTCCTGCGCCAGATCGTCACTGACTACGAGCAGATCTATCGTGAGCATCGCGAGATGGAAGAAGAAATGGACCAGATGAAATTGAAGCTCTCCAACTATGAGAGGATCTCGGATACCATGACGGCGACGCTCCAGCTTGCCAAGGATACCGCTGAGAACGTCAAGAAGAACGCGAAGAGAAATGCGGATATCCTGATCTCCAATGCCAAGATGGAAGGAGACAGACAGGTGAAGGACGCGGAGGACTATCGCCGCCGCCTGGCTGAGACCATGATCCATACGGAAGGAAATATGAAGAACTACGTGAGCAAGATCCGAAAGGATCTGGAGCTTGCGCTTGCATCCATCGATGCGCTGGAAAATCTGAAGGCTCCCATCGTCCCCGGCTATGCTTATCCGGCTGTCGAGCTGCCGGAGGAGGAAGCGCCGGCAGAGGAAATTCCAACGGAAGAAGCACCGGATGAAGCTGCTCCTGTGGAAGAGACGCCCGTAGAAGAACCGGCGGAAGAAACCGAAGCTCCGGCGGAAGAATCGGCACCGGAAGCTGAAGAGGCACCGACCGAAGAACCTGCTCCGGCAGAGGAAGAAGCCAAGGCAGAAGAACCGAAAACCGAAGAAGAACAGAAATAAAGGAACGCATAAGAGAAGGGGCTGTGAAATAATAGCTCCATGAACACAAAAAAGGACTTTTGATTTTTGCGAATCAAAAGTCCTTTTTTGCAGTCAGAGGTCAGAAGTCTGAAGTCTGACCTCTGATGTCTAATCCCTAATCCCTAATCCCTAATCCCTAGCTACCAGTCACCAGTCACTAGTCACCAGTTACTTTTTCTCTCCGAAGATCCGGAGCATGTAGATGAAGAGATTGATGAAGTCGAGGTAGAGGGTGAGCGCGCAGAGGATGGCGAGCTTCACACCTTCATCGGTGGTGTTCGTGTTGTTGGCGAAAGCGATCTCGCGGATGCGCTTCGTATCATAAGCGGTGAGGCCGACGAAGATCAGGATGCCTGCGTAGGCGAGGATCATTTCCAGGAAAGAGTTATCAAGGAAAAGATTCACCACGGTAGCGATGATGAGTCCGAAAAGCCCCATGAGGCACAGATTGCCCATCTTCGAAAGGTCAGTCTTCGTGAGGTAGCCATAGGCAGACATGACAGCGAAGGTGCCTGCGGTGATGAAGAAGACGCTCGCGATAGAGGTCATGGTGTAAACAAGGAAAATGGAGGCCATCATCGCACCGTTCAGGACGGCATAGATGATGTACATGGCCGCCGCTTTTTTGAGGGACATGCGGGCAACCGCAGAAGAAAGGTGCCATACGAGGGCGACCGTCGCGATGAGGAGCGCCCACATCGTGAATTTGCCGGCGAAGACCAGAGAGAGCAGCATCGGGCTGCCTGCTACGGTGTAAGCGGTGAAGCCGGTGATGGCAAGGGCAATAGCGACCCAGAGATAGATGTCTTTCATGAGGCCGGGCATATTGATGGAGAGGGATTTCTCCCGCTCCCAGGCCATGTCGTTGTTGAACGAGTTCATAGGAAATCTCCTTTCAAAAAATAGGATCATCGGGAATCCGATGGAATATTCACTCCTACTATTATTATAGCATATATCAATTGGGGGATATAGAAACATTTGAGCAGCCGATGGCCGGTGGCGGCTTCCCATGGCCGGGCCGCTCCTTATCCGGGAAAGAGGACCGTCCAGTTTTTCATCTTCGCCGCGGGAGGAGGGGGGCTGCACTTTTGCAAGAGGGATCCCCTGAAATATTCCTGATAGATTTTTTCTATAGCGACTTATGAAAAACAGGAATATCTCCGATACTATGTAGGTATCTATGGAATCTGCCATGGCAGGCGGCGGGCTATTCGAAAGGCGGTCATTGGTTTATAATATAGATACAAACTTTTGAAATTTGTTTATGAAATATGTAGAGAGGGTTGGCGTGGAGAGAAAGAAACGACTTGCCTTTCTTCTGGCGGCTCTCCTGCTGCCGGAAGCCGTTTTCGCAGCTGCAGGGGGAAACGATCTTGCGATGGGGAATGCCGTAGAGTATCAGTATTCGTCTCATATCACAGGCGACCGGTGGATGCATGATGAGACGACGCTCTATTTCAATGATGGCTTCGGCCGGCTGATCGAGTTCCATTTGACGGTGGAACACCAGATGACGGAGCTTTCCATTCGTCAGAATGGCTGCGTGGTCTGGCGGGGGCATCTTCCCGGTGCCGACCGCTTTTCCGTGGTACGTGAAGAGTCGATGGGGGAGGTCTATTTTCTGATCTCATCCGGAGAGAAGGAGTATCGCGCGGGCATCGACAGGGACGATCGATGGAGCGTCTCCGAGTGCAGGAAAGCGGTCACACAGGACAAGAGCCCTCTTCCGGTGTGATCATTCCGGATTAGCATATTATATATAATTTCTAATGTGACTGAGGGTTGAAAATAGTGTATAATATATAAAAATATGGTTCGTGAAATTCAGGTATTCGTTTATCTGTTTTAGACAGCGGCAAGGTGAGGGGTATGAAGAGACAGATCCATTTAAAACCGGAAGATTTAAATAAGAGCGACAAGCTGGGGCTGACCTACAATCTGGGTCAGGCGCATAAGAGAATGCTCCTCAAGCAGTCCGGTATCATGCAGAAGTTTGGCTTGACTGCGCGCCAGTCTCTGATCATAGCCTATCTTTCTACCCACAAGAAGGATCTGGTCACACAGAAGACGCTGGAAGAACATCTGCACCTGACGAATCCCACCATCACAGTCATGGTGAAGTCCATGATCGACAAGGGCCTTGTGCGTAAGGAGCGTGTGCCGGAAGATGCGAGGAAGTACCGTCTCTTCCTGACGGAAAAAGCCAAGCAGGTCGAACAGGCGAGCCGTCAGGCGGCCAAGGATCTGGACAAGACATTCTACGAAGGCGTATCGGAAAACGATATGCGCATCTTCAAAGGGGTCTTAGGGCAGATCATGAGAAATCTGGATATGATCTAAACGTAAAGATGCTTCGAAAGGAGCATCTTTTTTAGTATAATACATGTTGTTGGTTATTTGGGTATGTTCGTAAATGGTTTGAGGGTTAGCCCGTGGGATGGGCTGCCTTTTGATTACGTGTGAAAGCCTCGCTTGAATTAGAAATGAGAAATGCGAAATGGTGGTGCGGCGCATAAAAATATGGAAGCGC
>ERZ1034980.2378-NODE-2378-length-10160-cov-36.447204_pt1 | contig 10160 bp, 5 predicted proteins | sample MGYA00520622_ERZ1034980 | MGnify/ENA primary metagenome ERZ1034980 (study PRJEB33766, sample SAMN09781791) | gut metagenome | biome: gut microbiome | host: Homo sapiens | place: Madagascar | study: EMG produced TPA metagenomics assembly of the PRJNA485056 data... | reverse complement strand
ATCGTGGGGTCGACGAGAACCATGTGCCGATTCCGTCCCTGCTGGCGGTGAGCTCCGTCGAGCAGCACCTCGTCCAGACGAAGAAGCGGACCGCCGTGTCCCTGATCCTCGAGTCGGGCGAGCCGCGCGATGTTCATCAGTTTGCGACCATCCTCGGCTTCGGTGCGCGCGCCATCAACCCGTACCTCGCCCATGAGTGCATCGCCGAGATGATCGACATCGGCATCCTCGATAAGGATTACCATACTGCGATCGAGGACTACAACAAGGCCGTGCTGAACGGTATCGTAAAGATCGCGGCGAAGATGGGTATTTCGACGATCCAGTCCTATCAGTCGGCGAAAATCTTTGAGGCCATCGGTCTCAGCAAGGAGCTGGTGGAGAAGTACTTCACCGGTACTGTGTCGAGGGTCGGCGGCATTGGCATAAAGGACATCGCCGAGGGCGTTACCTCCCGGCATGACCATGCGTTCGATCCGATGGGCCTGAGCCTCGATACTGCGCTCGATTCCGTCGGCTTCCACCAGCTGCGCTCGGGTCGGGGTGCTGAGGATCACCTCTATGATCCGGAGACCATCATCACGCTTCAGCGTTCGGTTCGAAGCGAGGAGGGCGACTATAAGCTGTTTAAGGAGTACACTGCACGTATCGACGACGAGCGCCGTCCGCATACGCTGCGCGGCCTCATGAAGTTCGCCGCGAAGAACGAGCCGGTGCCGATCGAGGAGGTCGAGCCGGTATCCTCCATTGTGAAGCGCTTCAAGACCGGTGCGATGTCCTACGGCTCGATTTCGCAGGAGGCGCACGAGGCGATGGCCATCGCGATGAACCGTCTCGGCGGCAAGTCGAACACCGGTGAGGGTGGTGAGCATCCGGACCGCTTCGGTACCGAACGGAATTCTGCCATCAAGCAGGTCGCGTCCGGCCGTTTCGGTGTGACCAGTGCCTACCTGAACTCCGCCGTCGAGATCCAGATCAAGATGGCGCAGGGCGCAAAGCCAGGCGAGGGCGGCCACCTGCCGGGCAAGAAGGTCTATCCGTGGATCGCGAAGACCCGTTTCTCGACCCCGGGTGTGTCCCTCATTTCTCCGCCACCTCACCACGATATCTACAGCATCGAGGATCTGGCGCAGCTGATCTATGATCTGAAGAACGCGAACCGCCGTGCCGCGATCGCCGTCAAGCTCGTTTCGGAGAACGGCGTCGGCACCATCGCGAGTGGTGTTGCGAAGGCTGGTGCACAGGTCATCCTCGTGTCCGGCTACGATGGAGGTACCGGTGCAGCACCGATGACCTCGATCCACCATGCGGGTCTCCCGTGGGAGCTCGGCATCACGGAGGCACACCATGCGCTGATCGAGAACGGGCTTCGTAACCGTGTCAAGCTCGAGACCGATGGTAAGCTGATGACCGGCCGCGACGTCGTGATCGCCGCACTGCTCGGTGCGGAGGAGTATGGCTTCGCAACAACCGCGCTCGTCTGCCTCGGCTGCATGATGATGCGTGTCTGCAACAAGGATACCTGTCCGTTCGGCGTCGCTACCCAGAACGACGTCCTCCGCAAGCGCTTCACGGGCAAGCCGGAGTACGTCATGAACTTCATGCGCTTCATCGCACAGGAGATGCGCGAGTACATGGCGGAGCTCGGCTTCCGTACCGTGGACGAGATGATCGGCCGTACCGACTGTCTCACGGTCAATGCTTCGGCCGCGCAGGTCACCACGCGCTCGGCAGAGGTGGATCTCTCTGCGATTCTGGATCCGCGCTATGCGACCCTTCCGGAAGAGGAGCGTCACTTCGACCCGAAGCATGTCTATGATTTCCATCTCGAGAAGACCCTCGATGAGTCAGTGCTTCTCCGGAAGTTTGCATCGTCCATCGCGAGCGGTCAGCACCACGAGGAGAGGGTCGAGGTTTCGAGCACGAACCGTACCTTCGGTACCATCCTCGGCTCCGAGATCACCGATCACTACGGCATGACACCGGAGGGCGATACCCTGCCGGATGATACCTTCGTGGTCGAGGCGTACGGCGGTGGTGGCCAGTCCTTCGGTGCCTTCATCCCGAAGGGCCTCACGATCCGTCTCCACGGTGATGCCAATGATGGCTTCGGTAAGGGTCTGAGTGGCGGTAAGCTCGTCGTGGTTCCGCCGGAGATGAGCCCGTTCCGCGCCAGCGAGAACATCATCGTCGGTAATGTCGCGCTTTATGGTGCGACAGCCGGCAAGTGCTATGTGAACGGTGTCGCCGGTGAGCGTTTCTGCGTTCGTAATTCCGGTGCGACCGCCGTCGCAGAGGGCTGTGGCGACCACGGTCTCGAGTACATGACCGGCGGACGTGCCGTCATCCTCGGACCGACCGGTAAGAACTTCGCCGCCGGTATGTCCGGTGGTATCGCCTACGTCCTCGATATGGATCACTCGCTCTATCTCAAGCTCAACAAGGACATGGTTTCCCTGCTGGAGGTTACCGAGAAGTATGACATCCAGGAGCTGAAGGACATCCTCACGGATTATGTGAAGGAGACGAAGTCGGAGCTCGGCACAGAGATCCTCCGGAACTTCGACATGTTCCTTCCGAGCTTCAAGAAAATCGTGCCGAACGACTACCAGAAGGTACTGATCGCGGTCAGCCACTTCGAAGAGCAGGGCATCTCCCATGAAAATGCGGAGCTGGAAGCGTTTAAGTCGCTCTTCAATTCATAAAAAAAGAGTCTGCGATATCTATAGAGATAGAGGGAGTATTCATGGGTAAGGTAACAGGATTTCTCGATTATGCGAGAGAAGAAAATAAAGACGTTCCGGTAGAGGAGCGTATCAAAAACTTTAAAGAATTTCACATCCCCCTCACGGAGGAGGAGCGTCGGAAGCAGGGCGCGCGCTGCATGAACTGCGGTGTCCCGTTCTGCCAGTCCGGCATGAAGCTGGCGGGCATGTTCACGGGCTGTCCGCTCCACAATCTCTGCCCGGAGTGGAACGATGAGGTCTACAACGGCCACGTCGCCCATGCACTGAGCCGCCTTTTGAAGACGAACAACTTCCCGGAGTTCACCGGACGTGTCTGCCCGGCGCTCTGCGAAAAGGCCTGTGTCGAGGGCCTCGATGACGCGCCGGTGACGACGCACGACAACGAGCTCTACATCATCGAGAAGGCCTTCCAGGAGGGCTACATGCAGCCGCGGATCCCGGAGGTCCGCTCCGGTAAGCGTGTCGCCGTCATCGGTGCTGGTCCGGCCGGCCTCGCGGTGGCCGATCAGCTGAACCACCGTGGACACAGCGTCACCGTCTTCGAGCGCTCGGATGAAATCGGCGGTCTTCTCATGTACGGCATCCCGAACATGAAGCTCGACAAGTCCGTCATCCGCCGTCGCCGCGCCCTCATGGAAGCGGAAGGCGTCGTCTTCCGAACCGGTGTGGACGTCGGCCGCGAGACATCGACCGCAGCAGCGGGCAGGAAGGCAGGTGTCGAAGCCGAAGAGAAGTCGGCGACGACAGGCAGTGCCGCTGCGGACGCCGGAAAGGGCAGCGCGGTCACCGCGGCAGCGATCCTCCGGGACTACGACGCGGTCGTCCTCGCCTGTGGCGCGAAGCAGGCGCGCGGACTGAACGTGCCGTCCATCGAGCAGGCGCACGGCATCCACTACGCCGTGGACTACCTGACGAGCCAGACGAAGGCCCTCCACGAGCAGGGCGAGCATGCCTTCGGCATCATCTCTGCGAAGGGAAAGCACGTCGTCATCGTCGGTGGTGGTGACACCGGAAACGACTGCTGTGGTACCGCGATCCGCCAAGGTGCGAAGTCGGTGACCCAGATTGAGATGATGCCGGAGCCACCGGTCGAGCGTGCCGCCTCGAATCCGTGGCCGGAGTGGCCGAAGGTCCTGAAGGTCGATTACGGTCAGCAGGAGGCCATCCGCGTCTTCGGGCATGATCCGCGCGTCTACGAGACGACGGTCAAGTCCATCGAGACGAAGAAGGACGGCAGCATCAAGGCCGTCATCACGTCGAAGGTAAAGTTCGAGAACCGTCAGATGGTGCTCGTCGAGGGCACGGAGCAGAAGCTTCCGTGTGACCTCCTCATCATCGCCGCCGGCTTCACCGGCTGTGAAAGCTACGTCGCCGACGCCTTCGGTGTCGCACTCACCGAGCGTCACGTCGTAAAGACAGAGGCAGAGCACTACCACACGGAAAGCGCAGTGAAGCCGATGGCGGCAGCACAGACGGCGGCAGCAGCGGCCGCCGGAAGCAAGGGCGGAGAGAAGAGCGGTGCAGCGTCGATTGCCGCGGCACGGATACCGGCGTCTGCTGGAAGTACCGCAAAGGCGAACGCTTCGACGATGACCGCTGCAAATGCTGCGAAGATCTTCACTGCAGGCGACATGCACCGCGGACAGTCCCTCGTCGTCTGGGCCATCGCCGAAGGCCGCGCCTGCGCAAGCGAAGTTGACGCCTACCTGATGGGCTACAGCTGCCTCGCGTAGGCAGCCGGAGCGGAGCGTCCGGGTTCATAATGGGGACCGGGTACTGGCGTTTAAAATAATCGGTAACAGTTCAGCCGGAGTGATGGTTCACTCCGGCTGATGTTTTAGAAAGCCATATTTGTTGCTGCCGCGCGAGCATAAGGCTTGATTTCCAGCAAACTATCGCGCGCGGCCCGGAAATTTTCAGGTCCGAATCGGTTGAAATAGAAAAAAACGATGGCCACTATCCAATAACAGAAGAATTTCAAAATCGTGGATATTTTCAACAACTTTTATCGTTTTTGTGCGAGAAACGAAATTATCCATGATTTTTAAAATCGACATTTAATGGATAGTATTCTGGGAAATCCGATATACGCATATAAGCGTACTATCTAATCATCTTCATTTTCAGAAATAGTAGATATGGATTTTGGAACGTATAAAAGAATTTCCTTTGGCACATATCCAATAATTCTTCTTTTTCAAATTACTGGATACTTGAGGGCGGAGTCCTCTTAGGAAAAAAGGCTTTGCATATCCACTATTTTCGAAAGCGACTATGATTGGATAGTTTGCAGTTATCCGCGACTATTTCGAGCAAAAAACATATCCAGTAATTTCGAAATCACGCAAAATTAGATAAGAGCAGAGTAAAGTTCAACCAGGCGAAGATCTTTATCGAGCCGACTGGACATGCAAAGGCTAATATAAAAATCGTGTCTATAGCTCAGATTTCGTCATCACGATTCCTAAAATATCTGCTTACACGCGGCCTTTCCTGCAGAGCGCGAGATAGAAGGCGATGCAGAGGAGGGCGCTGAGGAGGGAGCCGGCAGGGGCGGCGAGGCCCATCGCGTAGAGGGTGTCCGGGAACAGCTTCGTGGCGAGCCATGCGCCCGGGATGCGGATGAGGATCACCGAGCAAAGATTATGGATGAAGCTGAGAATCGACAGGCCGGAGGCACTGAAGAAGCCGGAGAATGGGAAGTGAATGCCGGCAACCACGCAGTCGAGCACGTAGGTGCACATATACTGCACCGCGAGTGCCTGCACGACCGGATCCTTCGTGAACAGCGTGAAGAACGGCGCGGAGATGAACTGGAACAGGGTCGCGAAGAGGAACCCGATGCCACTGGCGAGGCCGACACCGTACCGGAGTGTCTGACGCGCCCTCGCTGGATCACCGGCACCGATCGACTGTGCCGCGATCGTCGAGACGGTCGACAGCATGCTAGACGGCACCAGGAAGAGGAAGCTGATCGTTTTCTCGACGATACCGACCGCCGCCGAGATGTCGACGCCACGCCGGTTCGCGATCACCGTGATGATCAGAAACGAAATCTGGATGAAGCCGTCCTGGCAGGCGATCGGGAGGCCAATGCTGAGAATCTGGTGCAGCATCGCCGGGTCCCACCAGGCGCTGCGATCTGCGAGGGCAGCGGCCCACCATCCTTTATTCTGCTTTACATTCGTTCTGGTGTCCGCTGCTTCTGCGCGGGCAGGTTCGTTTGAAAACGTCGCTTTGTCTTCAGATGCATGAACCTGCGTTCCTGCCTTGCTTTCCATGTCTGCATCCGCAGAAGCATTCCGGACGTCCGCGGTACCAGGCTGCCGGCGGTCTGCAGCCGTCTTCCGGATGCCGACGAGCGCGAACGCCACCGACGCGGCCTGCGCCACGACCGTCGCGAGCGCTGCACCCGCTGCGCCCAGCTGCATTGGCCCCATGAAGAGGAGGTCGAGCAGGATGTTGAGAGCACAGGCCACGGCGATGAAGAGCATCGGACTGCGGCTGTCACCCATGCCGCGGAAAATCGAGCTCAGGATGTTGTACGCAACGATAAAGGGGATGCCGGCGAAGCAGATGCGGAGGTACGCGAGGGCCCCAGGGACGGCCTCGGGCGGTGTCGACAGTAGCTGGACGATCGGCTGTGTGAGTCCGAGCAGGGCACATGTGGCCAGCGCGGCGATCATCGCGAAGAGGGTGATCGTGTTCCCGATGGCGCGTCGGATGCCGTCCTCGTCCTCTGCACCGACGAAACGCCCGATCATGACGGTGGTGCCCATGGCGAGGCCGACGATCATGACGGTCACCATGTGCATGACCTGCGAACCGATCGAAACCGCCGAGATGACATCCGCGCCATTGAAGCGGCCAGCGATGAGCAGATCCGCGAGCCCGTAGAGCGTCTGCAGGAAGTAGCTGAGCAGATACGGGAGTGAAAACAGGATCATATTATGGAAGAGATCGCCCTTTGCGAGATTATGTTGAGCCATGGTAAGTCCTCGATATAGATAAATGATGTATAGACGCCTGCAAGATAGCGGAATGTGTGCGCTGATTTCGGCTGCAGGCATGTATCTTTATTATTTTAGTGAATTTCGGAAGATTTGAAAACTGACGCACGATTATAGCTGGCATAAAATGGAAAATTTCGTAACAGTTCAGGCAGGGGACCCGGAGGGGCGGCAACGGAGGCCATACATAGAGACCGTGTGAAATCAAGCCGGGTCCCCTTAGCGGCACTTGGTACTTTTTCCTTAGCACCCTCTGCAACGCTGAGTTTTCATAAAGAAAACTCAGTGATTGCAGAGGGCCTAGTGCCGCTTAGGGTCCCCGGCTTAGATTGAACCGGTCTCGGAGTACTGTGCCTCCGTTGCCGCCCCTCCGGGTCCCCTGAACTGCTACAAATTTCCGGGCCGCGCGTGTTTGTGAAGGAAATGTGAAATCTGCAAATTGTTAGCACTCGTCTCTTGACGTTGCTAATAGACCGTTCTATAATACGTTTTGTTGTTAGAAAAGAAAGCCGGACGCGTGCCGGGCTTTATATAAACAGCATCGCCGGGAGGCGAAAAGCCGAAGGGCTGAAAGCAGATATTAAGGAGGTCAATCAAATGAAGCTGGTTCCATTATTTGACAGAGTCGTACTTGAGAAGGAGAAGATGGAGGAGACCACTGCAAGCGGTATCGTTCTTCCAGGTCAGAATGATAAGGAAAAGCCGGGTCAGGCACTCGTTGTAGCCGTCGGTCCTGGTGGAGTGGTCGATGGTAAGGACATCACCATGCAGGTGAAGGTCGGCGATCACGTTCTTTTCTCGAAGTATGCGGGATCCGAGGTCGAGGTTGACGGACATAAGTATACAGTCGTAAAGCAGAACGATATTCTGGCAGTCATCGAGAAGTAAGCATCCGACAGGATGCCGCGTCGGGCCCAAGCAGAAGTGGGCAGGGCGCAGCGCAAACCGACATGAGGATGTAGAAAAGGAAGCATTGGACTAAGAACAGAGGATGCTTCGTAAATCAGGAGGATAAAGCTATGGCTAAGGAAATTAAGTATGGCGTCGAGGCCAGAAAGGCTCTCGAAGCTGGTGTGGATGCAGTTGCAAATACAGTAAAGGTAACCCTCGGACCGAAGGGCAGAAACGTAGTACTCGATAAGAGCTACGGTGCTCCGCTGATCACCAACGATGGTGTGTCCATCGCAAAGGATATCGAGCTGAAGGATCCGTATGAGAACATGGGTGCACAGCTCGTTCGTGAGGTTGCTTCGAAGACCAATGATGTCGCTGGTGATGGTACCACCACCGCAACGGTTCTTGCACAGGCCATCGTAAAGGAAGGCATGAAGAACCTTGAGGCGGGTGCAAACCCGATCATCCTTCGTAAGGGTATCCAGAAGGCCGTGGCAGCTGCCGTCGAGTCCATCAAGGCACAGTCTTCCAAGGTAAAGGGCAAGGATCAGATCGCAAAGGTTGCCGGCATCTCTGCTGGTGACGAGCAGGTCGGCCAGATGGTTGCCGATGCGATGGAGAAGGTTTCCAAGGATGGTGTCATCACCGTCGAGGAGTCCAAGACCATGCAGACCGAGCTGGACGTCGTCGAAGGTATGGAGTTCGACAGAGGCTACATCAGCGCCTACATGTGCTCCGATATGGATAAGATGGAGGCAAACCTCGATGATCCGTATATCCTGATCACGGACAAGAAGATCTCCAACATCCAGGATATCCTTCCGCTCCTCGAGCAGATCGTAAAGATGGGCGCAAAGCTCCTCATCGTCGCAGAGGATGTCGAGGGCGAGGCACTCACAACCCTCATCGTCAACAAGCTGAGAGGTACCTTCAACGTCGTTGCGGTCAAGGCTCCGGGCTATGGTGACAGACGTAAGGAGATGCTTCAGGATATCGCGATCCTGACCGGCGGTCAGGTGATCTCCGCAGACCTCGGCCTCGAGCTCAAGGATGCAACCATCGAGCAGCTCGGCCGCGCAAAGAGCGTAAAGGTATCGAAGGAGAAGACCACCATCGTCGATGGTGAGGGCGAGAAGGCGGATATCGACAGCCGTGTCGCTGAGATCAAGAAGCAGATCGAGACCACAACTTCTGATTTCGACCGTGAGAAGCTCCAGGAGAGACTGGCAAAGCTCGCCGGTGGTGTCGCTGTCATCAAGGTCGGTGCAGCTACGGAGACCGAGATGAAGGAAGCAAAGCTTCGTATGGAGGATGCGCTGAACGCAACCCGTGCCGCCGTGGAAGAGGGCGTCATCGCAGGTGGCGGATCCGCTTACATTCACGCACAGGAGGCTGTAAAGAAGGTTGTCGAGTCACTCGAGGGTGATGAGAAGACCGGTGCAAGAATCGTTTACAAGGCACTGGAGGCTCCGCTGTTCACCATCGCTTCGAACGCAGGTCTCGAGGGCGCGGTTATCGTCAACAACGTACAGAACACAGAGGTCGGCCATGGCTTCGATGCACTCCACGAGGAGTATGTCGACATGCTCGAGACCGGTATCCTGGATCCGGCGAAGGTAACCAGAACCGCTCTTCAGAATGCGGCTTCCGTCGCTTCTACACTGCTCACCACGGAGAGCGTAGTCGCAGACATCAAGGAGCCGGCACCTGCTATGCCAGCACAGCCACAGGGCGGAATGTACTAATTTAAAATTCTGAGTTATAATAGAAGAGCCTGCTTCGGCAGACTCTGGATTGCGAAGCTGTGTGTGCCGCAGGGCACGCAGGGCGAGCGATACCCCGTGAGAGGGCATGAGGTCCGGACTGCATTTGCGGCCCGGACCTTTATAGATAGGACGGATAGCCGCAGGAGACATCGTCGACGACCGTCGGCAGGACACACACGACAGGCATAGTGACGATCGACCGGCGGAGACATTGACCGACAGAACAGGAGGATGACAGATGGATGATTATATCGAGCACATGACGAAGGGAAAGCAGCCGGCCTACTGGACGGTGCTGCTGGTGATCGCGGGCGCGCTGTCCGTACTGTCACTGCTGTTTGCATTTTATAACGTGTTCGGCATCCTGCTCTTCATCGCGGTGAGCCTCGGCACCTACGTGGTCTGGCTCTTCTCGAAGGTGGAGTATGAGTATACCTATGTCGGCGGCGGCTTCACGATGGATCAGATCCTCAACAAGACGCGCCGTCGTCAGCTGGTTGATACGAATGCTTCCGAGCTGATCGTACTCGCTCCGCAGAACTCGGACGCGGTTCGTTCAGAGGTGAAGAACGCGAAGATCATCGACTGCGCCGGCGACTGTCCGGCCGATCGGAAGTTCGGCTATGTATACAACCGTGCGGGGCAGAAGACCTGCATGTATATCGAAGTGACCGATGCACTGCTGCGCGAGGCGAGAAGATGCACACCGCAGAAGGTAAAACTGAACTGATTTTTGGATGAAA
>ERZ1034980.2375-NODE-2375-length-10165-cov-6.605935_pt1 | contig 10165 bp, 12 predicted proteins | sample MGYA00520622_ERZ1034980 | MGnify/ENA primary metagenome ERZ1034980 (study PRJEB33766, sample SAMN09781791) | gut metagenome | biome: gut microbiome | host: Homo sapiens | place: Madagascar | study: EMG produced TPA metagenomics assembly of the PRJNA485056 data... | reverse complement strand
TCTATTTGCCCCTGTTTCCAAGTGTTAAATTTCGGCAATAATATTTTACAATTCCGTGTGGGCGCATGGTGCCTGTCATGGACTAACGTAAAGCTGTATTGGCTCATTTAGTAAACCATCACTCCAAATGCCATAAGAGCCAAGAAAAAGGCCAGAAAGCGCAATAAAACGGCCAAGCGTGTGGTTTACTTGCGCTTTCTTCGTAATTTTGCATCGCGAAAACAACACTTACACACCGCGAGATAACATTTATATATAGGTATATGCATGGACTTTACACCGTGTTGCTCTTGCTGACGAGCAACATTTTCATGACTTTGGCTTGGTACGGACATCTCAAACTGCAGGAGACTGGCGTGAGCAGCCACTGGCCGCTCATTGGCGTCATCTTGTTCTCATGGTGCATCGCCTTTTTTGAATATTGCTGCCAGGTGCCTGCCAACCGCATAGGGTTCGTAGAGAACGGGGGCCCGTTCACGCTCGTGCAGCTCAAGGTGGTGCAGGAGTGTGTGTCGCTGATTGTGTTTGCCATCATCGCCAACATCCTATTCCAGGGACAGGCACTCCACTGGAACCATATCGCGGCGTTCATCTGCCTCGTCGCCGCCGTCTACTTCGTCTTCATGAAATAGGCACCACCAACACTTATCACTACCATGACCTAATGACGCTACTCTTGCCGAACGCGACGAATCTTTCGGCAAGAGTGACATGAGTGGCGCGCGCACCTGAAAAATGAGTATTACTTTATAAAGAAATTCGTTTCTTTTTCTTACTTTTGCGCCAAAACACATTTTCAACTATGATTTTTAAGTACGACGTCATCGTCATTGGCGGAGGACACGCGGGCTGCGAAGCGGCGTGCGCGGCCGCCAACATGGGCGCGAAGACATGTCTCATAACCATGGACATGAACAAGATTGCGCAAATGAGCTGCAACCCGGCCATCGGAGGCATAGCGAAGGGACAAATCGTGCGCGAGATCGACGCGTTAGGGGGACAGACAGGTATCGTCACCGATCTCACCGCCATCCAGTTCAGAATGCTCAACAAGGGCAAGGGACCTGCCGTGTGGTCGCCAAGGGCGCAATGCGACAGGGGAAAGTTTATCTGGGAATGGCGCGACAGGCTCGACCATACCGACAATCTCGACATCTGGCAAGACCAGGCCGAAGAGCTGATAGTGGAAAACGGCGTCGCCGTAGGCGTAAAGACGATATGGGGCGTGGAGTTCAGGGCCGGTGCGGTGGTGATAACCGCCGGGACGTTCCTCAACGGACTGATGCACATCGGCCACAAGCAAGTGGCAGGTGGCAGGATTGCGGAACCTGCCGCTTATCATCTCACAGAGTCGATAACAAGGTGGGGCGTGAGGTCTGGACGCATGAAGACCGGGACACCCGTAAGGCTCGACAAGCGTACCATCCACTTCGAGGACACCGAGGAGCAACCTGGCGACACCGATTGGCACCAATTCTCTTTCAGTGGGGTGCAGCATGCCCTAAAGCAGCTACCATGCTGGACTTGCAACACCAACGAGGAGGTTCACCGCATACTGAAGGACGACATTGCCAATTCTCCCCTTTTCAACGGTCAAATCAAGAGCACGGGACCACGCTATTGCCCATCCATTGAGACAAAGCTCGTGGTGTTCCCCGACCGTGACCACCATCCATTGTTTATCGAGCCTGAGGGCGAGAACACCAACGAGATGTATCTCAACGGCTTCTCATCGTCGATGCCAATGGAGACGCAGCTGAAAGCCATCCAACAAATTCCCGCGCTGAGAGACGCCAAGGCTTACCGACCGGGCTACGCGATAGAATACGACTACTTCGACCCCACGCAGCTCAGCCACTCGCTCGAATCGAAAGTCATACCTCGCCTGTTCTTCGCCGGACAGGTGAATGGAACCACGGGATACGAGGAAGCCGCGGGACAAGGGTTGATAGCAGGCATCAATGCCGCGCTGAAGTGCGCATCGTCTGAGCCATTCGTGCTTAAACGAGATGAGGCGTATATTGGCGTGCTTATCGACGACTTGTGCACGAAGGGCGTCGATGAGCCTTACCGCATGTTCACCTCAAGGGCCGAATATCGCATATTGTTAAGGCAAGACGATGCCGACGCAAGGCTCACGGAAAAAGCCTACGGCATCGGACTGGCGAAAAAAGACCGATACGACCGCTGGATGAGCAAGAAGGGCATGATAGAGAACATCATCGATTTCTGCGATTCTACAACCATACACCCGAAAGACATCAATTCGGCGCTTGAGGCCATTGGCACCACCCCACTCCACTTTGGCTGCAAAATCGCGGATCTAATCAGTCGTCCCCAAATCACCGTCAAACAACTGGCCGACATCGTTCCTGAGCTTAAAGAGCAACTCGGAAAGCTAAACGACAGAAAGGAAGAAATAATCGAGGCCGCCGAGGTCAAGATAAAATATAAAGGATATATAGAACGCGAGAAAATCGTGGCAGAGAAAATGCGCCGCCTTGAAGATATTAAAATAAAGGGACACTTCAGCTACGACGAGATTTCGGAGATAAGCACCGAAGGCCGCCAAAAGCTTCAACGCATAGACCCGGACACGTTGGCGGAGGCAAGCCGCATACCTGGCGTTTCACCGTCAGACATAAACGTCCTGCTCGTTTTGCTCGGAAGATAAGACGTGTCAACCGCAGTCTTGACATGAAACAACGCGGATTGTTTCACGTGAAACAAAACAAGGCGTAAACATTTGAAAAAGAATAAGATAACACTTAAAGTAAAACGTAAAACATGAACAACCAGACATTGGTAGAAAACCTCCGTACCATCAAGGATTGGCCAATTAAAGGCGTAAATTTCCGCGATGTCACCACCCTGTTCAAAAACGCGGAATGTGTGAAAATCATCAGCGACATGATGTACGACCTTTACAAGGACAAAGGCATAACAAAGATTGTCGGCATAGAGAGCCGTGGCTTCGTGATGAGCTCTGCTGCCGCCATCCGATTGAACGCTGGCATCGTGCTGTGCCGCAAGCCTGGCAAACTGCCTTGCGACACCATACAGCAAAGCTACGCCAAAGAGTATGGCATAGACACGATAGAGATTCACAAGGACGCCATTACGCCCGACGACGTGGTGCTTCTACACGACGACCTGCTGGCCACTGGTGGCACCATGAAGGCCGCCTGCGACCTCGTGAGGAAGTTTAAGCCAAAGAAGATTTTCTGCAATTTCATCATGGAGCTCAACTCTGAGTTTCCTCATACACGCGAGATTTTCGACAAGGACGTTAAGATAACAAGCCTGCTCAAGTTTTAGTTCCACGTGAAACAAAACGAGGAATTGGTTGCTTGAGAACTGAGAGTTTGTGGGTATGGTTAAAGAAAACAACGAGAAAAGATTAGAGTACCTGAAAAACATAGTGCTCAATATGCCCGAGAAGCCTGGCAGCTACCAATATTATGATGACCTGCGCGAAAACGGTGGGCAGATAATATATGTGGGAAAGGCCAAGAACTTGAAGAGGCGCGTGTCGAGCTATTTCCACAGGGAAGTGGACAGGTTCAAGACAAAGGTGCTCGTCTCGAAGATAAAGGACATCTCTTACACCGTGGTAAACACGGAGGAGGATGCCCTTCTGCTCGAGAACGCTCTTATAAAGAAATACAACCCGAAGTACAATGTCTTGCTGAAGGATGGCAAGACCTACCCTTCCATAATCGTGACAAACGAGTTTTTCCCGCGAATATTCAAGACGCGACACATCAACAAGAAGCTCGGCACTTACTTCGGACCATACCCACACATCTCCTCTATGTATAATGTATTGGCACTTATTCAAAAGGCATTCAAGCCAAGGAGATGTCGCCAGCCAATAACACAGGAAGGCGTCAACATGGGCAAATACCGCCCTTGTCTGGAGTATCATATACACAACTGCGAGGGGTGTTGCGTCAGCAAGCAGTCGAGGGAGGATTATCTTGAGAACATAAGACAAGCCAAGGAGGTGCTCAAAGGTAACACTCGCAAACTGTCTGAATGGGTCTACAAGCGCATGATGGCCAACGCGGAGCTCATGAAGTTTGAAGAGGCTGAAAGGCTGAAGGAACGTTATTTGCTGTTGCAGGACTTCGTGTCAAAGAGCGAGGTGGTGAGCCACACCATCAACGACGTGGACGTGTTCACCATAACGGATGACGACAACAAGAAGAACGCGTACATTAATTATATTCACGTAAAGAACGGAACCATTAACCAGAGCTTCACCTACGAGTATAAACGCAAACTCGACGAGAGCGACGAGGACCTGCTTACGCAAGCCATACCGGAGATAAGGGAACGGTTCGGCAGTAAGTCGAAAGAGATTATCGTACCGTTCCAGATGGAGTGGAAACTGCGCGACGCGGAGTTTTTCATTCCTCAGCGGGGCGACAAGAAGCATCTCCTGGAGCTCTCCGAGATGAATGGCAAACAGTATAAGTTTGACAGGCTGAAGCAGACCGACAAGCTCAACCCTGAGCAGAAGCAGACGCGTTTGATGAAGGAATTGCAGGAAAAGCTGCACCTCGACAAGCTTCCTTACCAAATAGAGTGCTTCGACAACTCAAACATATCCGGCACGGATGCCGTAGCGGGCTGCATAGTGTATAAAGGCATGAAGCCCTCAAGAAAGGATTACAGGAAATACAACATCAAGACCGTTGTCGGCCCCGACGATTACGCTTCTATGCAAGAGGTGGTGAGAAGGAGATACACTCGCATGATAAACGAGAAGGCCACGCTGCCCGACCTCATCATCACGGATGGCGGCAAGGGACAGATGGACATCGTTAGGGAAGTGGTAGAAGACGAGCTGCACCTCAATATTCCCATAGCCGGACTCGCAAAGGACGATCGCCACCGCACCAACGAATTGCTGTTTGGCTTCCCGGCACAAGTGGTAGGCTTGAAGACCGACAGTGAACTGTTTCATGTCCTAACGCAGATACAAGACGAGGTGCACCGTTTCGCTATCACGTTCCATCGCGACAAGCGTTCGAAGCATGCGCTGCACTCGGCATTGGATGACATTAAAGGAATAGGTCCCAAAAGCAAGGAAGCATTGCTAAAAGCCTTTAAATCAATGAAATACATAAAGGGTGCAAGCCTCGACCAACTTGCTACCATTATTGGCAAGGATAAGGCTCAAAGGGTCTTTGACGCATTAAACCAACAAGACGCGGCAAACCAGCGGAATGCATAAAAACAAAAGAATGGGTCAAGCGACACAACTTACTGAACGAGCAATAAAAAAACAAGCAATAGAAAACAATGAGAGTAGTAATACAACGTGTCACAAAAGCATCTGTGACGATTGAAGGCAAGGTAAAATCAAGCATAGGCAAGGGTTACTTAATCCTTGTTGGCGTGTGCTCTGAAGACACAGAGGAAGATGCGGCTTGGCTTGTCAGGAAGATTATAGGATTGCGTGTCTTCGACGATGCCGACGGCGTGATGAACCTAAGCATTAACGACGTGAATGGTGACATACTTGTCGTTTCGCAGTTCACACTCATGGCAAGCTACAAGAAAGGCAACAGGCCGAGTTGGATAAAGGCAGCGCCCCACTCCATCTCCATTCCCCTTTACAATCGTTTCTGCGAATTGCTGACATCAGCCTTGGGAAAACCTATAGGCACAGGCGAGTTTGGAGCGATGATGGAGGTAGAGTTGCTTAACGACGGCCCTGTAACGATATGCATGGACACGAAGAACAAGGAGTGATACCGACAAGACAATCTACATCGAATAAACGCAAAAGTTAATATTTTGCTCTAAAAAGCGGAAATTGGGCGCAAAAAAGCAGGCTTGAAATCCGACCAAGTGGCAGGACTTGACAGAAAAACGGATTCTTAAGGGCGATAAAAATAATTCGCAAGCAGCCAACATATTATACCACAGAATGTTACGGCAAATATTTATGATTATTTTATTACAATCCAATATTGCGAAAGAGATGTAAAGGAAGCCGCCAAGCCTTGCTTTTTGAGTATTTGAGCAATTGCACGCAATCTATATTGCACGTAATCTATATTGCACGTAATCGCATAAGACGACAATAATACCATCGCGCGAACAATCAACAGCACAAGCGCGACAATGAGCAATAAAAAACGAAGCGAAACCACGAAGAACAAAAAAATTGCTTATCTTTGCACAAGACCATAAACAGATGACAATAAAAGAAGCGCAAAACACCGTAGATTCTTGGATAAAGGAATATGGCGTGAGATACTTTTCTGAACTTACCAACATGACAGTACTTGCTGAAGAGGTTGGAGAATTGGCTCGTGTCATGGCACGAAAATATGGCGACCAAAGTTTCAAGGAAGGTGAGAAAGACAACATGGGCGAAGAAATAGCCGACATCTTTTGGGTGCTATGCTGCATCGCCAATCAAACCGGCATAGACATAACAGAGGAGTTTAAGAAAAGCATTGAAAAGAAAACCCAGCGAGACAAGGACAGACATAAAAACAATCAAAAATTAAAATAAGAAAACATGGGAGTGATAAAAGAAAAAATAACGAAAGACATCCAAGCCCAACGCAGCGAGGGCATTGTGAACAGCAGCAAGATTGACCAGGCCTTTGCCAAGTATGACCTTAACGTTGACGAAGAGGAGGTAAAAAACAAGGTTAAGGGCATCATAACTGACAAGGTGCCGGAAAACGATAACCTCGACGTGAAGAAATTCTTGTTAGGCTCTGTTGAGCTGACATCCCTTCACACTACCGACACCGAGGAAAGCATCCTCGCCATGGTGGAGAAGGTCAACAAGTTTGAAGCAGCCTACCCTGACCTTCCACACGTGGCCACCATTTGCACATACCCAAACTTCGCGCATCTGGTGCGCAACACCCTTGAGGTGGATGGTGTAGAGATTGCCGTCGTCTCGGGCTCTTTCCCGTCATCGCAAACGTTCATTGAGGTGAAAGTGGCAGAGACCGCTCTCGCCATAAAAGACGGCGCTACAAATGTAGACATTGTGTTGCCTGTGGGAAAATATCTTTCTGAAGACTATGAGGGCGTGGCAGACGACATCAATGAGCTTAAACAGACCTGTGGCGAAGTGCCGATGAAGGTCATCCTCGAGACCTGCGACCTCCCTACCCTATCCGACGTGAAAAAGGCAGCCATTCTCGCCATGTATAGCGGTGCCGACTACGTGAAGACATCAACAGGAAAAGAGAAGGCAGGAGCCACTCCAGAAGGTGTCTACGTGATGTGTCAAGCCATAAAAGAATACTACAACGAGACAGGTATCGTGATAGGTCTTAAGCCTGCCGGTGGCATCAACACGGTAATGGATGCCGTGGTCTATTACACCATCGTGAAAGAAGTACTCGGCGAGAAATGGCTCACCAACGAGCTCTTCCGTTTGGGCACAAGCCGCCTGACCAACCTGTTGCTGAGCGAGATAATAGGCAAGGAAACAAAGTGGTTCTGACAAGCCAATAAGCATTATGGTGCGAGAAACATCAATAGTTAGCAAAGATGACAGATGATTTCCGCATAGAGATACCACAATGAATAATCGAGTAGGAGGTAAACACTAATCATAGGTGTTTATCTCCTATTTTCGTGTTCACCGACCTTTCACACCACCGACCATTCCGAATAGCTATAGGGCTTTGGTTCTTTTTGCAACCTTACCCACGGTCACATGCCTTATATGAAGTTTCTGTCCGTTAGGTCAGATGTTTGCCGCCAGCTTCCTTCAGATTTCACCTTGCGATGAACACCCTTGCCTTTGGCTATGTAATTCCCGCTATTAGGGCTTACTCGGGACTTCCACCCGTTAGACAATGCTCATGCCGAGCGTACAAAAGAGGGCAAAACTGCATAATATACAGTTTTCCGCGCCCTCTTTTTCGCTTGTTTTTGGCGGTGCAAAAGACAAGCCACAAACTTGTGAGCTTCTTGTCTTTTTCTTACCTTTGCATTCTATATCAATCAAGCAAAAACAAGCAAAAAAACAAGCAAAAACACAAACAAAACATGGAAAAGAAACAAATAGTTTTTATTGAGTACATCCGCGTCGTGGCCTGTTTTCTGGTCATGCTTGTTCATGCCAGCGAAAATTTCTATGGTGCAGACAGCTCAGGATTGGCCGGCAATGTGTCAATGCTGGCCAACGAAAGCAACCGCTTCGGGTCTCGTTCTATGACGGAGCGTTAAGCCGCATCTGCGTGCCTCTGTTCATGGTAGTGAGTGCTTTCCTTCTTGTGCCAATGAAGGAGGGCATGACGATGCACTCATTCTATAAACGGCGATTCATGCGCATCCTGCCACCGTTCATAATCTTTCAGCTCCTTTACACTTTCATCCCCGCCATGCTAGGCCAATGGACGTGGAACGAAGCTTTGGACGGTCTGTGGATGTTGCCATTCAATTTCTCACCAATGGCCGGACACCTGTGGTTTATGTATCCGCTCATCTCGCTCTACCTCATCATCCCTGTCGTCTCGCCCTGGCTGGAAAAATCAACGGCCAAAGAGGAGCTCACATTCATCGGCATTTTCATTCTCTCAACCTTCATTCCATGGCTTCACAGATTTGTCACCCGTGAGCTTTGGGGCGAATGTTTCTGGAATGGGTTTACAATGCTCTGGTACTGCTCAGGCTACCTGGGCTATCTGGTGCTGGCACATTACATCAGAAAGCACATCACCTGGAATCGGGGCAAGAGAATGGGAATCGGCTTGACCTGCCTTTTCATAGGCGGTGCCTTTACAGGTTGGTCATTCTGGTGGAAGGGTGTTCCCGGTCAGATCATAGAGACACCTCTGCTTGAATGGTCGTGGGAATTCTGTACGCCCAACGTGCTACTGGCCACCTTTGGTGCCTTCCTGCTGTTCACATGTATTGAGCAGAAAGAAGCCCCCAGATGGATTACAGGCATTTCCCGCCTCTCGTTCAGCATGTATCTGATGCACTTGTTCTTCCTGGCCCCTATTGCCGGTTTCTTCGTGAACGGCAATCAGGCAGAGCCGCTCATACCTGTTTGGGCAGCTATCCCCTGCATAGCTCTGCTTGCCTTTCTGTGCTGTGTGATTATCGGCAAGCTGCTGTCATTTTTACCTGGACACAAGTATTTGGGCATATAAAGCATATAAGCAGGTGTTCAAAATTAATCGCATATTTGAATCTTATAAGAAGATGCTATGCGATTAATTTTGAACACCCGATTAACAAAAAAACCGCATTGTTGCTTATATGGCAGTTTTCTCAAACTCTGTTCATTATAATGCAATCGTTTGAAAGCAAGAGGTTTTTATGATTACCACAACGCTATTTTCCCAGCCACTCCCAAATCAAGCGTGGCTGTAGCAATGCCCAATGCCTGAAAGACACGACTCATTACGGGAATGGTTATGTTAGTTCTGCCACTCTCCAAACGACAAATCTGTGACCGTTGCACACCAACACGTTTGCCAAGTTCGTCCTGTGTAAGGTTTTGAGCCAAACGAGCCTTGCGAATAGCCTCCCCTAAGGAGTAAGAGTTTACTTCTTCTTTCAGCTGTTCTTCCATAGCGTCTCTTTTGGGAGTGCCTTTCTCGCCCCAAACCTCATCAATGACAGTTGACAGTGGTGTTAAATTAATCTTTGCCATATCTATTTATCTTTTTGTTCAAAATACAGTTTTCTAATCTCTTCTGCTTTCGTTATTTCCTTAGATGGTGTTTTCTGAGTCTTCTTTACAATGCCATGAGTGGCGATAATTAATGTCTCGGTCTCAGTGTCCCAAAATGAAAATAAACGATAACAATTTCCATTAAACAACGTGCGGAATTCCCAAATGTCTGTACCTTCCAATTTCTTGAATAGTTCGCTGTTCATTATACCTTGCTCTATTTTGAGATAATTGTAGGTAATTTTCTCTTGTACTTTCTGAGGTAGGGATCGAATGAAAGCCAGGGCTTCATCCATCAGCACAATCTTTATTTGGTGTTATCCCATTTTATTCTTATATTAATATTACAAAGATAAATGATTGTTTCTAAAAAGCGCAACAAAACGGAAGATATTATTTGTTCTACGCTAAATTTAACATTCCAACATAATATGAGAAAGCACATAAGCAGGTGTTCAAAATTAATCGCATATATAAATTTTATAAGAA
>ERZ1034980.2373-NODE-2373-length-10168-cov-4.775833_pt1 | contig 10168 bp, 4 predicted proteins | sample MGYA00520622_ERZ1034980 | MGnify/ENA primary metagenome ERZ1034980 (study PRJEB33766, sample SAMN09781791) | gut metagenome | biome: gut microbiome | host: Homo sapiens | place: Madagascar | study: EMG produced TPA metagenomics assembly of the PRJNA485056 data... | reverse complement strand
CAGTTAAAACCGCTTTGCAAGGTTTAAGTAATATAAATCCGCTTAAAAATGTAAATTTAGGTGCGTTGCAACTCGTAAATAGTATTAGTAAAAGTCAAGTCGCATTGGCACAAGCAAATGCTAGTATGGCAAAAGCTCAACTTGCTACACAACGATTAGCAAGTGAACAAGCCCGAACAGCAAGTATTGCTCAACGCAGTGCCGACCAACAAGCTATTGCAAGTGCAAGAATTGCTGAAATCAAAGCAAGAGAGCGTGTGGCAGAAGAACGTTTAGCTTCTGCTAAAGCCTTAACTGCTCAACGACAAGCACGTTTAGATGAAATCACTAGACGATCTGCTAACGGTATTAGAGTGTATCAAGGTGGCTTGCTTGGCTTATTTGCAACAATTAACAACGTTACCGCAGGTTTAGCTAATTTTGGCAAATTCATTGATTTTGGCGACACTTATCAACGCTCGATCAACAAATTAACCTTAGTAACAAAGTCGGCAGAAGAAGCCCGAAATCGCTTAACAGCATTAACAACAGGTGCATTAGCAAGTTACGGTAATCTTGAAAGTTATACCGCACTTTACACTCGTTTAGATATGGCATTGAAGAATGTAGGTGGTACAGCAAGCGAAGCTATGGCTGTTACACAAACATTGTCTAAAACGGTTGCATTGGCAGGTTTAACATCAGCAGAAGCAAGTTCAGCTTTACTACAAATCTCACAAGCATTTAACAAAGGCAAATTGGACGGTGATGAATTCCGCACCGTTATGGAAACTATGCCACCTTTGGCAGATGCGATTGCAAGAGAAATGAGCCGTGCAGGAGACGGTGTTAAAGTCTTGCGTGGGGATTTACTTAAATTAGCCCCTAAAGGTGCAATTACAGCAGAAGTGATGAAACGTGCCGTGATCTCTATGGCAGAAGAAATCGACAGTCGATTTGCTAAACTCACTCCTACTGTGGGAATGGAGTTAGAAAACCTTAAAACAAAAGCAACTGTATTCTTTGGTTCAATTTTCAAAGACGAGGGTATCGGCAATGGTATCAATAGTGCTTTACGATTAATTGGTGATAATCTAGGTACTATTACTAAAGTTGCTATTGTAGCAGGTAGTGCAATCGTTGGTGCGTTTGCAGTTAAGCATATTCTCAATATGAGTACATACTTACTACAAGTTAGTACAACGTTTGCAACATTACGCACACAGGCTCTTGCTTCCAGTACAGCAATCGGTTTAACTAATACAGCATTAAAATCAACCTACGCTTGGACGACAGCATTATTCAATACAATTAAAGCAAGCCCTATTGGTTTACTTTTAACAGGTGTATCACTATTAACAGTTGCATTAGAGGGATTATTCTCGCTTACTGGTAATGAGCTGTTTCCTAACTTTGACGAAAATAAAGCACAACTTGACGATTATCTAAGCCGATTAACAGATGTTTCCGATCAAATGGAAACTATGAGTAGTATCGCCATTGATCGAGAATATGATAAAGCTGAAAAAGCTCTACAACAACTCAATGCTGAAACCGAGAAATATCGCAAGGAAATGGAGCAACAGCAAGCGATATTGGATCGTAATAAAGAAGCATTGAAATTTGAACAAGAGCAGAGTATTTGGCGTTTAGCCTATATCAATGAATATGATAGTGCTATCGCAAACCTGACTTTAAGCGAAGAAAAAGCCTTAGATGTGCGTATCAAACACAGTGAAGCCGAAGAACAGTATAACAAAGCGAAAGCCGACAGTAGCCGTGTAATCGAAGCTCAATTACAGTTATTGATTGAGCAAAAAGATCGTCTTGATAACTTAAACAAAGTTATTGATGAGGGTACTACCGCTAATAAACACTCACAATCTGAGATTGATAATGCAAAAATGCGTGTGGCCGAAATCACAGAGCGTTACGGTGATTTGAACGCTAAAATCGCACAAATGATTGGATTACTTGGCTCACTATCAGCCGATAAATTTAGCGGTGTAGCAGGAACGGCTTTAGTTGTGGGCGAACGTGTGGCGAACTTGAAGCTCAAAGTTGCACAAGAGAAAATCAATGCACAAGCGGTTACTGATTTCAATAAGAGAAAAGAAAGTCTTGACCTTGATTTGCAAATCGTTAAAGCTCGACAAAGCGGTAATAAGGAACTGGAACGCTCTTTACAAGTGCAGAAGAAATTATCAAATTTATCGCACTTAAAAGAAGTTACAACAGAGGGTAAATTAATCAAAGATCCTAAAACGCAAACCAGTGCTTATGATGAATTAGCTAAACGAGAAAGTGAACTCCTTGCAAGGGAAGAAGTATTAAAATCAAGCAAATCGTCTAAGAAAGGTGGTTCAAAAGGTTCTCAAAAATTAAGCCCACATGATAAAGCATTGCAAAAATTAAGTGAGTTTAAACAAGGCTTAGTTGATGAAAACAATCTTTTATCGCAAGGTTACAGCCAATATGAGAAATATCAATCTCTATATAAATTAAAAGCTGAAATCCAACAAAAAGGTGTAGATTTATCAAATCAAGAATTAAATGCTATGAAAGAGCAGATTGATTTGAATACTAAACTTAAAGAGTTGGTACAAGAGATTAACAAGCTCGAAGAAAATTCCGTAGGCAAACAAAGAGAGAAAATGCAGTTGCAATTACAAGCGATTGCTCAATCCAATTTGAGTACAAGTGAGAAAACAAGTGCGGTCGATAAGGTTTATAAAGATCAAGGTGTAACAACTGGCGTAAATCAAGGTGTGCAAGGTATTCAAGATGAATATGCGTTGCGTATGGAATTGTTAAGACAATACCACGAGCAAGCTAAGACTTCTGAATTTGAATTTCAACAAGAAATGCTTGGTTTATCAATGGCAAGTGAGCAAGCTAAATACGATCAACGTTTAGCGAACTTACAAAATATGGGAGCTATTGGTCAAGTAACTGCAACCGCCTTTGAGAGCTTTACAAGCCACGCAACAGAGAGCCTATTCAATGTGCTAAAAGGCACAGAGAGCATTGGTGGAGCTATGCGTAATTTAGCAAGCACTATCCTAAATGATGTGGTAAAATCAATTATTGAAATGGGCGTAAAATGGGTAGCACAACAAGCTATGCAATTAGCCTTTGGTGAAACCGCACAAGCAACACAATTAGCAGGTGCAAGTGCATTATTAGCTGTATATAGTCCATTGGCAACAGCCGTATCATTGGCAAGCTATGGTGCAAACGCAAGCCCTGCTATGGCAGGTATGAGTTCAGCATACGCATTAGGTAAAACATTATCTATTGCAGGTGCGAGACGAAACGGTGGCTCAATCAGTGCAGGCGAACTCTATCAAGTTGGTGAGGGCAACGCTCCTGAAATCTACCGCTCTAATAGTGGTCGCCAGTATATGATTGCAGGTGATAACGGTCGAGTATTCTCAAATCGTGAAGTAACAGGCGGTAACGGTGGTACAACTATCATTCAAAATATCACTTATCAAGGTAGTGGTGATGAAGTGCAAGATAAACGTACTATGCAAAACTTGTCTAATTCACTTAGAGCAACTATACTTGATGTTATTAGAAGCGAAAGCCGTGTAGGTGGTGAATTATCTAGAGGTTAATATGGCATTAGAGACGTTTAGTTATACAGTAGAAGCAGGGCTAGGGGAAACCTTTAGCCCTAAAATCCATAAAGTGCAGTTTGGTGACGGCTATATCCAACGTAGCAAGAAAGGTATCAATAACAATTTGAGAGAATTTAGCGTTACCTACAAAGGAGTGTGGGGCGTTACAATGAAAAATGGTAAACCTGTTGTAGCAAATCAGAAAGCCTATGATGAAATGACAGCAGTCGAAGAATTTTTATTGCGACACGAGGGTTATAAAGCATTTTTGTGGGATAGCTTCCGCAAACACAATCAAGGTTCGGCAATCAAAGTTGTATGTGAAAACTGGTCGATTGACCGACAAAACGGTTACGGCACAATTTCAATGACATTTACGGAAACATTATAATATGCCTTTAAATATTCCTGATAAATTAAAACTTGATCTTGCTTCCCTTGAACAAGACACAATGCTTGAATTGTATGAGATTGATCTAACCAATTTAACTAACAGAAACGGTCAAAGAGGGCAGATTATCCGATTACATAACGGTATGAACGAAATCAAACAAAATGTGGTGTGGCTTGGTAATGAATATCAAGCCTATCCGATACAAGGTAGTGATTTCGAGAGTAAAGCACAAGGGGCGAGTAACCGCCCTAAACTAGCTATTTCTAACCTTTTCGGGTTAGTTACAGGTATGGTTAATGATTTTGGTGATTGTCTTGGGGCAAAGGTAACACGCACCCGAATTTATGCAAAATACATTGACCCTGTTAATTTTGTTGGCGGTCAAAATCCACTGCACGACAAAAATATGAAAGTTAGCTCAATCTATTATATTGAGCAGATGACAAGCCAATCAGCAGAAAGTGCGACATTTACGTTGGTTATCCCGACAGAATTTGATAATATAATGTTACCTGCCCGAATGATGATGGCTAATACTTGCTCTTGGGTGTATCGAAGTGCAGAGTGCGGTTATACTGGTGGGGCGGTGGCAGATGAAAAAGATCAGCCTACAACAGACATTAAAAAGGATAAATGCTCGAAGTGCCGTACAGGTTGCAAATTACGTAATAACATTCGCAATTTCGGTGCTTTCATAGCAATTAATCACTTATGAAAACTATTGAAGAACAAATTTTAACACACGCAAAAGCTGAATATCCAAAAGAAAGCTGTGGGTTCGTTGTCAAAGATAATGATAACGGCTCACAGTTTTATATTCCTTGCCGAAATATTGCAGATGACCCTTTCAATTTCTTTGAGATTGCTCCCGAAGAAGTCGCAAAAATTTATATGAATTATGAGCCGTTAGTGGTAGTTCATTCACACCCTGACGGTACTTCATACCTATCGACAGAAGATCGTAGCTGTCAAGTGAACACTGCTCTCGATTGGTGGTTAGTGTGTAATGACAAGATTTATAAATATCGTTCTATTCCCCCATTACTCGGCAGAGATTTCAAGCACGGTGAGTTAGACTGTTATACCATTTTCAGAGATTGTTATATGCTTGCAGGCGTGGAATTACCTGATTTTGAGCGAGAAGATAAATGGTGGTGGCACGATCAAAACTTGTATCTTGATAATCTCGAAAAGAACGGTTTTTATAAAATTGAAAACCCTGAAATTGGCGATATAATTTTAATGCAAATACAATCTGATGTGCCTAATCACGTTGGTGTATATGTGGGTAATCAGATGATATTACACCACATTACAAACCGTCTAAGCAAACGAGACTTATATGACGGTTATTGGCAAAATTCAACACATTCAATTTGGCGGTATAAATGGAAATCACAATTAAATTGCAAGGCAATCTTAAACGATTTGGAAATGAATTTAAGGTAAACGCTGATAAGATCAAAGAGGGTATGAGTTCCCTTTTAACACAGCTTAATGGTTTTCGTCTAGCCATTCAACGAGGGCAATTCCACGTTATTGTAGGCGAAAAAGATATGACGAATGAAAGCATTTTCCCTAACTTTGACGAAGTGCTGACGGAAGATACCACAGTTACACTTATTCCTGCTATTCGTGGTTCTAAGGGAAATATGGGTGTATTCAGTATTGTAATTGGTGTAGTGCTAATCGCCGCTTCTTGGTGGGCAGGTGGATCAGCAGGTTGGGCTTATTTAGGTGCGCAAGGATTTGCAGGAGCAACAGCTACATTTATGGCAGGGGTTGCTATGATTGCAGCAGGGGTTGCCACAATGCTGACACCAACGCCTAAAATGGGTGATTTGAAAGCAGGTGAAGATAAGGAAAAACGATCAAGCACCAGTTTTTCAAATACTTCAAATATGGTTGCACAGGGCCGACCTGTACCGATTGCAGTAGGTGAGATTATGACAGGTTCGCTTACTATTTCTAAAGGTACAAAAACCTATACAGTAAACAAATACGTACCTGAAGAACAGAAAAAACGTGGTAAATTTGGTTTAGGACGAAGATAGTATGTTTAAATATACAGTATTAGATAATATGTTAATTCCAGTTATTCGTGGTGCGAAAGGTGGCGGTGGTAGTTCCCACACACCTGTTGAAGCTAAAGAGAGCGGTCGTAGTCACCAAATAATGGAGTTCGTAGAGGTTATTTCAGAGGGTGAAATCTACGGCTTAGTTGATGATATGAAAAGCGTGTATCTCGACAAAACCCCTATTGTCAATCCTGACGGCACGTTCAACTTCAAAAATATCATATTAAAAGGTGCAGTTGGTACACAAGATCAAGATGTACTAACAGGCTTCAGTTCTGCTCAACGAGAGGTGGTAGTTGGTACAGAAGTCAAAAAAGATAAGCCTATCACTCGAAGAATTACAGACAAAAATATCACTAATCTGCGTGTAACGGTTGGTGTTAAATCGTTATTGCAACAAGCCGACAATGGCGACACTAACGGAGCTTCTGTGGATTTACAAATCCGTGTAGGTGACCGTGTGTATTCACACAATTTTACAGGTAAATATTCAGCAGGTGGTTATGCTGAAATGATTGAGATTGATAATTTACCGCCCGTCCCATTCAATTTAACCGTTGAGCGTATAACCCCTGACAGTACCTCGCAACGTTTGCAAAACGCAACCGTGTGGGCGAGTTATACAGAGATTATAAATGACGGTTACGCCTATCCGAATACTGCGTTAATGGCTATGAGTATTGATAGCGAGTATTTTCAATCTCAACCACAACGCAACTTCTTAATTCGTGGTTTAATCGTAGATGTGCCTGATATTTACGATCCAATTACACGTACTTATTCATCAACCTTTTGGAGCGGTGCGTTTAAGCGAGCTTGGACTAATAACCCTGTATGGATTTGGTATGATTTAGTTACCAATAAACGATATGGTTTAGGTAAAACTCTTGCTGAATTCAATGTGGATAAATTCCAACTTTTTGCAATCGCTAAATACTGTGATGAATTAGTGCCTGACGGTTACGGTGGCACAGAGCCACGTATGACTTGTAACGCTTGGATTACCGAGCAGAGACAAGCCTACGATTTAATCCAAAGTTTATCTAGCGTATTCCGTGCTATGCCTATTTGGACGGGTCAAGCCTTGACCGCAGTACAAGACAGAGTGGCTGACCCTGTATGGAAATACACTAACGCAAACGTAGTAGAGGGGTTATTTACTTATTCCAGTTCTGCTCGTAAAGCCCGACACAATACAATACAGGTTGAATGGGTAAACCCTGACGATTTCTATAACAGTGCGATTGAGCAAGTTGTTGATGACGAAAGCGTTAAAAAATACGGTCAAAATATTTCAAAAGTTACTGCGTTTGGCTGTACCTCACGAGGTCAAGCATACCGTACAGGCCGTTGGATTTTAGAAACAGAGCGACTTGAAACAGAAACAGTTAGCTTTACGGTCGGGGCTGAGGGCTTAATGCACTTGCCTTATGACATTATCGAAGTTGCCGACAACCAATATGCAGGTATTAATGTGGGCGGTCGTGTGCTATCTGCAATCGCAAATAAAGTTGAGTTAGACAGACCTATTGAATTCGACAATAAAACTTATTTAAGCTATATCACATCAACAGGTGCAATCAAACGTAGCAAAGTATTAGGTTTTGACAAAGCCACGAATACAGCAACGTTAGATCAAGCTGTTGGTGATATTCAAGAATTAGCGATTTGGTCGCTTGAGACAGCAAAAGTTGTTACAGGATTATATCGTTGTATCTCAATCAAAGAAAATGCCGACAATCAAACGTTTGACATTGTAGCGTTGCAACACGTGCCTGAAAAAGAGGATATTGTTATTAATGGTACTCACTTTGACCCTAAACTTCGTACTGTGCATACAACCATTGACGGTATTACTGTTGATTATGACGGTCGCAAAGCGGTTATTCGTGGGGATATTACAACAGGAATTGATAACACTGGCACTGATGAAGTTACCTACGATGTGCGTATTCTCAAAAATGGTGCGGTCGTATCGAATAAACTTGGTTTGAAGTCGCCTACATACTCAGTTGAAGATTTAGAAAATGGTGATTACACAGTAATCATTACAGCTAAAGATAGTCGAGGTCGGATCTTATCTACACGAGAATACAGTTTCACTATTGACAGACCGCCAGTTGTAGCCAATGTGAGTGCGACAGGTGGTTTAGGCTGTATCTATTTAACGTGGGATTATGTTAATGATGTAACAGATACCGAGATTTGGGCGAGTAAAATTGATGATATTCATACTGCAAAATTAGTTACTAAATTAAACGGGTTGATGTATACATTTGAATGTGAGGGCAACGAAACTTGGTATTTTTGGTTGCGACACGTTCGAGGTGTGAATGTAGGTTCATTTGGTCAAACAGCAGGTATTAGGGTAACTTCTGCTGACAGCCTAGATGACATTAAACAGTTACAAGCTAAAATCATTGATGAAATGTTTACTACCGCACTTCCTGCTCGTAAACTTGATATGACCTTGACGGTGGATAATATCGGTAATACGGCTCAATATAGAGGGCATAAACAAGTTTATAACGAAGCAGACGGTAAATTATATACTTGGAATGGTAATAAGTATGAGAGCGGTGCAACCGAGCTATTGGCGAGTGCAATTCGTGGCAAAATTAGCCCTGATCAACTAGCCGATATTCCTAGTTCAAAAATCACAGGTCAATTACAAGCAAATCAGATTGCAGGTGCATTATCTATTGCTCAAATTCCAAATATTCCTACAAGTAAATTGAGCGGTACTATTGGAGCAAATCTGTTTCAAGCTAATAGTATTGGTGCAAACATTATTCAAACTGATGCGATTGGTGCAAACCACTTGCAAGCGAATAGTGTAGGTGCAACACAATTACAGGCAAACAGCGTAGGGGCTAATGCAATTCAAGCTAATGCCGTTGGTGCAGACCAAATTCAAGCCAACTCAATCAACAGTGCAAAAATTCAGACGGGTGCAATCCGAGCAAACCATATTGCAAGTGGCGAAATCAGCACAGATAAATTGGCAGTTGGTTTAGGTGGCAACTTGTTATTCAACCCTATTTTTGCAAATCCTATAAATGGAATACCTGACGGGTGGCTAGAATTAAGCAATGTTCCTGCTGATAAAACAGGGGAGCGACAATGTATTCAAGACCCTTATTGGGGTTTATCAAAAGGTAGTTATTTACCTAATGAAAATGTTTTGCGTTGGAACAATTTAAGAACTGGTAATATTAATACACGTTCGGGTATTGGACAAAATGTGCCTATCAATGGTAACACTTGGTATATGATAAGTGCATATATGGGAAATCATAGATGTAGTGCAGTTCAAATTTATATCGATCAACGTGGCATAAATGGTGAATATTTAGGACATTTAACAAAAAATTGTAGACAGGGGTATAATTTTCAAGGGATAAATTCAGCAGATAGAGTTTTTATTAAATTTAAAGCTCACCCTAAAGCCGTTAGCTTAGATGTGTATTTCTTTTTTTATGACACTAATCCAAATGAAACAAATTGCTATATGTTTGTTGCAAGACCAATGCTTGAAGAATGTACCGAATACACAACTCAACCTAGCACGTGGGTAAACGCAGGTTTAACAGCTATTCACGGTGGATCATTGAAAACTGGTACAGTTCACGCAGATAAACTTGTTGCAGGATCTATTACTGGTGATAAAATTGCAGGAAACACTATCACAGGCAATAAGATTGTCGGTAATACGATTAATGGTAATCATATTTCAGCAAATGCTATTACAGGTACACACATTAGTGCTAATGCTATAACTTCTGCACATATTAATGCTCGTGCAATTAGTTCTGATAAATTAAACGTCGCAACTTTATCAGCTATTAGTTCCAATATAGGACACGTTACAGCAGGAACAATTACAGGTACGCTTATTAAAGGTGTAACGATTGAAGCAAGTACAATTAGAGGTACTAATATTGAGGGTATTACTGTTAAAGCTGAAAATATTATAGGTGATGTAGTCAAAGGGTATCAAATACACGTAAATGGTGGTAGATTAGCTTTTGATAAAGAAAGTAAATTTGTTGGTTTATCTAATAAATTTAATATTCCTAGACGTAATAAAAATA
>ERZ1034980.2369-NODE-2369-length-10172-cov-27.471582_pt1 | contig 10172 bp, 13 predicted proteins | sample MGYA00520622_ERZ1034980 | MGnify/ENA primary metagenome ERZ1034980 (study PRJEB33766, sample SAMN09781791) | gut metagenome | biome: gut microbiome | host: Homo sapiens | place: Madagascar | study: EMG produced TPA metagenomics assembly of the PRJNA485056 data... | reverse complement strand
TGGCGCAGAGCTATGATAAGTTCGGACCATGGACAGACTTCTATGCCCTTGGTGCTACCGTGTATAAGTTGCTCACCAATCAAGACCCACCATCAGTTTCTGACCTTTCTGAAGACGAGACAGAGGACAAGCATCTTGCCCTCCCAATGTCTAATGTCTCTGAGGAAATGAAGAAATTGGTGGTTTGGATGATGCAAGTGAATAGATTGAAGAGACCGAAAGATGTGGGAGAGATAAAATGTTTGCAAGTAAAAGGTAATATTGTAAATATAAGGCGTAATTCTACTTCAAGTAATTTTTCTGATATATCGGATAATGGTAATGAAAATACGATTTTGTTTGATAATAAATCTGTAAATCAATTTGAAAATATAAAGCAAAAAACATGTCAAGTCAAAGTTGATAATAGTGCTAATTATAGAAAGAAAACTTGTCTTGTAGTTGCTTTTGGGGCAGTCTTGACTGTTATATGTGGAATGTTCTTTTTCTTTTATGTAAATGGAAATACAACATCTTCTGTGAATACTAATATGGAATCTGCTAATACGAAAGTCATTAATGTGGCTGGTGTAACCGTTTCTGGATTAGATCCAACAAAAGAGCATGGGTGGGTGGATCATGCTTTAGTGGAATTTTATGGTAAAAAATATAAATATTGGGGATATGTACAAATAAAAGATGGGAAATTATACCCTTATAATGGTGATGGTGCTTTCGCTGGGGAGGTTTCAGAATGTGATATGATAATTATGGAAAAAAAAGGAAAGTATTCTGGACAGGTAACCTGTTTTGAAGGAAAACTTTATGCTCATGGTACTGGGACTATAGATTTTGATGAAGGAGGTTATTGTTCTGCTGCTTTTTCTTTAGGAAAAATAGAAAACGCAGATGTAAACTACTATTACCCTAATGGGGATTGGTTTTCGGGAACAGTCGTAAATAATAAATTTGTGAAAGGTAGTTTGAAAGTAAAGAAAACAGGTAAAATATTCTTTGGTTCATTTACTCCGGAAGGGAAACCTTTAAAAGGAAAATGGCTCGATGTATAGTAGTATTATTGTAAATTTATAAGTTTGTGAAGAGTTATGAAAATTCTGTTTTTTCTTTTGCACAAGTTGTGGCTTATTTTTGCAATATTGTCGATTTATGTAATAATCAACATAGAGTTGTTGCCTGATACATATAGGTATACAATAGATAATAAAGCTAAGGAAATTAATGCTATATTATTGACTTTGTCATATAGCTTTTTGGCTTCATCATTGTTTTATGTATTGAATGTTTGGATGCCTGATTATTATAGTAGGAAAATAGCCAAGGAGTTAATGTCAAAGCTCAAACAGTCAATAAAAAATAATTTAAGAGATGTTGTTCGCAAAGTAAATCCTTTAGATATGAATGATTTTAAGGAAGATGAGTTTGTAAATACATTTGTAAGACTGGATTTAAGTGTTCCATATCCTGTAGGTAAGCAATATTCAACAAAGGATTTTATTATTCGTAAAATGAAGGTTGTTGATAGTTGTTGCAATGCTTTGTTGCAAAAATATAGTGCTCAGTTATCTAGTGAGGAGGTTGAGTTTTTGCTAAAGACATTGTCCTCATTCGCTTTACGTAATCCTCTCATTATAAGAGATTTTAATATCTCAGAAGAAAATGATGTTTCAAACAATCAACGTGAATATGGAGAGAGTCTGTTAGATTTGTATCAAAAATCAAGAAAGCTATAGTGTTGTGAGTCTATTAACAATGTTGTTGTCAGCAAATGAAAATATGGACTCGATTGTGGAATTGGACTATGTGGTTTTTGCAGACACTTGTTTGGCTCTAAGTTGTATAAATCAGTTGTAGAAACGTTAGAAACGATTGATGCAGAAAAAATAGATATAGGAGACAATAATATAAATATAAAAGTTTTAAATTATGACAGTTGTTGAAAGAGTTTCGGCTAATGCTGGTAATGCAAATATGAAAATGGGATTGGGAGTATTTTCAAATAGTATGAAACCAATCTATGGTGGGAGTGCAGCTCTAAATGAAGGTGATATTCTCATTTTTCCACCATTGGAAGAAATGGGAGATAGAATAGGTAGTCAGCACTTTATGGGAAAAGACTATGAGTTCTTGGTTATTGAAGTGCATAGCCCTGATGGAACAGAACGTGCAATGAATTGGTTTCCAACCACATTTCAGAACCCAATCTTTGAATGGAATACTGATGATCATGGATATTTATATCGCACTGTAAATATTTTTTACCCAGAAGGAACTGCAGTTGAAGAGTTTTTGAAAGTTCGTAATTTACCAGAGAAAGATGAAGAGGGAAATATCGTAAAAAGTGACACTCAGAAAGGGGTTGAACTCTTGGCTGGTAAGAAAGTCAAAGTAACTTCAAAGGTACTTATTGATACTGTTGGTTTTAAGAATGGGCAGCTAGATTGTAACCATCTTATAAAAAAGGCATTGTGTCGTTATGATTTTGTTGTTTGATGTGATTAACTTTTGTCGGTTTATTAAAGGGAAAAGAAGAATATGAGTAATATAGATAATGCAAAATTATACGCAGAAGGTAAAGTAGCAGGAGCGTTAAAACAAGTTGTAGCTGATGCTTATATGGCAGGTTACAATGCTGGCTATCAAGATGGTATCGATAAGGTAGCTAAGGATTCTGTATCGGAAGAGACAGAGTTTGTTGACTTAGGACTTCCGAGTGGAACATTATGGGCTTCGGATTATGTAAAAGATGGGGATGAGGTTCTGTTCTTACCATATCCTGAAGCTCTGAAATATGATATTCCGACAAAAGAGCAAGTTGATGAACTTCGAGAGTATTGTGAAATCAGTATAAAGTACGATGAAGACGATAACTATGTTCATATAGTATTTGGTCCTAATGGAAATTCAATTGTATTTAAAGGACATGGTTATAAAACTTTTGCTGAGTTGAAAAATGCTAAGACGGCATATTTTTGGCAAGTATATAATAGCGACACACCAAAAACTGTTTTTGTTCCATACCTAAGTGCTCCCTATATAAATGCGGAGTATTTGTTTCCTGGTTATAAGATACCAATATGGACAGTAAAAAGTAAGGAGTTATGAAACAACTACGCAATAACGCTGTTCTCTGCAAAGGCAAATACAGACTAGAAAAAATCCTTGGTCAAGGTGGTTTCGGTATTACCTATAAGGCAATAATGAAAGAAACCGTTTCTGGTTCTTTGGGTAATATGGAGGTCGATGTACCTGTGGCAATCAAGGAGTTCTTTATGAAGGACACTTGTGAGCGTGAGGAAGGGACGGGGAAGATAACCGTTCCTTCTCAGGGAAGTCGTGCCTTGGTAGAGTTATATCGCAAGAAGTTTGTTAAGGAAGCAAAGAACCTTGCACAGATGAATCATCCTCATATCGTTAAAGTAGTAGATGTGTTTGAGGAAAATGATACGGTCTATTATGTGATGCAATATTTGAGTGGTGGCTCGTTGTCTGATTATGTGAAGCTGCATGGTGCATTGGACGAGGCTATAGCCATTAAGTATATCCAACAGATAGGTTCGGCATTGGAGTATATGCACCAAAAGCATATTTGTCATTATGATGTAAAGCCACCCAACATCCTGCTTGATGATAAAGGTGGTGCTATGCTTATTGACTTTGGAATCTCAAAAGGCTATACAGAAGAAGGGCATCAGACTAGTTCTACTCCCGTAGGAATTAGTGCTGGCTATGCTCCTTTGGAACAGTACCAACAGAGTTTGCAGGATTTCTCTCCTGCAACAGATGTTTATGGTCTTGCTGCAACTTTGTTCTATTTGCTTACTGGTAAGAATCCTCCTGAAGCTAGTATTGTCTTGAATGAAGGAATGGGAGATAAGCCTATTGGTATTTCTGATACTGTTTGGCACGCTATAGAGCAAGGTATGAATCCTCGAAAGAAGTATAGAGTACAGACTGTATCAGAATTTTTGAAGTTGATGAATTGTATGATGCCTACTATCGCTTCAGAGGCATTGACTAATCAAGAGGAAACACAAGTCTTGCCTCAAAAGCTTTCTGGCAATATTGATGATACTTATGAACAGACGATAGTTGCTCCAAAGAACGAAGAAAATGTGGAATATATCGATGAAGAAGACAATACATCAAATTCTAGAAAAATCATTCTTGTGATACTGGCTGTTCTCGTAATTGGTTGTGTTTATGCTTTCGTGAAATGTCAAGGAAATAATGAGGCAATAGAAAAGACAGCACCAAATATTGAAACAACTGTAGAAGAAAATGTTCAAAAGCAAGGTGCTGAACAAAATGTAAATAACGAACAGCAGAACTATAATACACCCCAAGATTCGCAGGTAAAAGCATATGATGTCGTTGAAGTGATGCCTTCATTTCCTGGAGGACAAAGCGCCTTGATGCAGTATCTTGGCAATAATATTCAATACCCGGTTGAAGCACAGGAAAATGGTGTTCAAGGTAGGGTGATTATCAGCTTTGTGGTTGAAAATGATGGAGGCATTTCTCATGTGAAAGTTGCTAATTCTGCAGATCCAGCTTTAGACAGAGAAGCTATGCGTGTAGTAGAAACTATGCCTAAGTGGATTCCGGGTAAGCAAAATGGAGAGTGCGTGCGAGTAAGATATAGTGTACCTGTAGTTTTTAGATTAGAATAGAAAAAAAATCATTTGAATATTATTGGAGTTCTAGCAGAGCTCATTACGTGAATGCCTATTATCTTTATTTTAATGAAGAAGATTCTGCTTTACGTATGAGCCAATTCAGACTCTGCGTTCAATAAGACCTGTTTGTGATTAGTAAGAATAGCGGGCAGGATCGTTATTTTATCATTCTGCTCGCTAATAATAAATGAGTTTGTCATGAAACGAATTTTATCCATAATAGCTATGTTTTTGTTTGGCATTTTGTTTTTGCAAGCAAGAACCTATATTGTGTGTGTTGGTATTGCCGATTATCCCGGTCGTCAGAACGACCTTCGGGTAAGTGCGAATGATGCCATGACCATATCGGGTATCTTTACCAAGAATGGTAATGCTATGGTTGATTGTTTTGTCAATTCAGACGTTACGATCAAAAAGGTATGTACGGCAATGCGTAATACATTTGCCAAGGCTTCGCCATTAGATGCTATTATCCTATACTTTAGTGGTCATGGTGTGCCTGGTGGATTGGTGTGTTACGATGGATTTTTGTATTACTCTTCCGTATTGAGCATTATGAGACAGAGTAAAGCTCAGCAGAAAATGATTTTCGTGGATGCTTGCTTTGCAGGGAAAATGAGAAATACGAATAAGAGGAATACTAACTATTCTAAAGAGAATGTGATGTTCTTCCTTTCTTCTCGTTCAACGGAGAAATCCTTAGAAACTCCAAGACAAACAGGTTTCAAGAACAGTCTGTTTACGGTATTTTTGGAACGTGGCTTGCGGGGTGGTGCTGATACAAATAAGGATAGGGTTATTACGGCTAAGGAGATTTATAACTTCGTACATCAGGGAGTAGTAGAAGCATCAGGGAATCGTCAACACCCAGTAATGTGGGGTAAGTTTGATGGGAATATGCCAATAATAAAATGGTGAATATCCTTGAATTCGTTCACGGAAATCTAAGAGATACATAAAATATGGTATTACTTTTAATACTTTTAACGCAAAATATTTGCTTGAAAGTATTATTATTCGTACCTTTGCCTGCGTAATCAAAACATTCAATGATATGAAAAAGTACAAAGTCAAAGATGTTTTGCAGATGTTGAAGAAAGATGGTTGGTATTTGGCGAGAACCAAAGGTGATCATAGACAATTCAAGCATCCTTCCAAGCCTGGAACCGTAACGATTAGAGGTAAGGAAAGTGAAGTGCTGAATCAATTTCTTCTTAATAGCATCTGGCACCAGGCAGGTTGGAAGTAATACTTCCACTGCCTTGGTGCATTCGCTTTTTGAATTAATAATGATTTTAAAGTAGCACATTATGGAAAAGATTATTGTTAATGTTGCGTGGTGCGACAATTAGTCGTGCTTCTGGAATAAACCAAAGTCTTTTATCACACTATGTGAATGGATTGAAGAAACCACGTGAGCAGCAGCGTAAACGTATTGTAGATGGTCTTCATAAAATAGGATCAGATTTACAATCGGTTATGTGTGTATGAGTTTAACCAAACGGATGTCTTAAGGATGTTGTCAAGCATTTCCTTAGGCAGCCTGGTTGTATTGGTTGGTGTAGGTCTGGGAATCATGTATGTGATGTCGCCTTATAAGGTGAAGGTTATTGCTCCCTATCCATTTGCGAACGGAACTGCTGTAGAATTAGATAAAACGTTAAAACAAGGATGAATTTTGTGAAATTAGGTGTAACTTTTGTGAAGTCTTTGAGTGCTTTATTCGTTCCCGGTAAATGCCCCAAACGAATTGATAATGAGAAAATTGTCGCTGATGAAAGCTTGGCGTCCGATTCTACACCTTCGGACATTATCGGATATCCAAAGGCTCAGCAGCCACGCTATGATCTCTCGCGTTTTCTGGATGCACAGGAGTTTGCCTACACCCAGGCTTTAAGTGAACTGAAAGAAGGTAGAAAACAAAGCCATTGGATATGGTATATCTTCCCGCAACAGAAGGGACTCGGACATAGTTACAATTCAAAATACTATGGCTTGGATGGCGAGGGTGAAGCCAGAGCCTATATTGAACATGAAATTCTGGGTAATAGACTCCGTGAATGCAGCAAGGCGCTCTTGCTCCACAAGGATAAGGATATCAAATATATCATGGGAAGCGGAATTGACGTGCTGAAACTCAAAACTTCTATGCGTCTCTTCAATAAAGTGAGTCCTAATGATGTGTTTGAGGAAGTATTGGATGCATTCTTTTTAAACCATTCAGAATAGTCTTAATAAGAGAACATAGGTTTCCCTTAATAATATGACCAGGACATCGGAAGTTGTAACAAATAAAGGAAATAGTAGTGACAATAATATAAAGGTGATATGATGAAGAAAGTATTTTTTGCAGCATTCGTGTTGCTTATCGTGATGGGATTTGCAGCTTGTTCTAATAAACAGGTTCCTGTAAGTACAATCAATCTTCAGTTACAGAACTCTGTTGACAGTTTGCTCAAACAGGGAATGGGAGAGTATGGCGCTACGGAAGGTATGGCAATTGTGGTGGAGACATCGACTGGTAATCTCAGGGCGATGGTAGGGTTGAAGGAGAATAGTGGGAAACTTGTTTCAGATACCACCTTATTTTCCAAGGCTCGCGAAACATTTCTTTTCAGAAGTGCATCCCTGCTTGCTGCTCTTGAAACAGGAAATGTATCGCTGGACGATATGTTTGATACTTATGCCGGTATTGATGTTGTTGGGCAGGATACCATCTATGACCATAATTGGAGAAAGGGTGGATATGGGGAATTGACTCTTCTGCAAGGATTAGCATACAATTCCAGTATTGCCATTGACAAGGCTGTAGATGTGGCTTATCAAGATAAAGATGTCTTCTTGCAAAAGCTGGAGCAAATGGGATTAGAGAAGGATTCTACTTTCAAAGGTTCCTGGCCCTTGTATGCTTTGGGTTTCCACCATATAAAGCCAACCTGCATGGTGAGCTTCTTCAATGCCATTGCCAATGATGGAAAGATGGTAAGTCCAAAAATGCAGGAAAGTTCCGCCATCGTGGTTGACTCTATGATAGCCAAAAAGAAGAACATTGAATCAATGCAGAAGGCACTTAGATTCTTCGTCACAAACGGCTTGGGCAAGAAGACAGAATCAAAAATGGTCAATGTGGCTGGTACCTCTGGAAGTATCCATACGGATGATGGCATCTATGCTGACTTCTGTGGTTACTTCCCCGTAGAGAAACCGAAATACACGGTATTCGTCAGCTATAAAAGACCGGAGATTCCGGTTTCCGGAGGAGGTATGGCAGGACAAACATTTAGAAAGATTGCAGAACAGATAATGAAAACTTGTAAGTAGTCAAGAATTCTTTAAAGATGATTATGTTTCATCAAAAGACAAAGAGGGTGTTCTTGCATATTTTTCTTCACGGGCTAAGACATGATTCGCCAACTCGTCATTATTGCATGATGTCATAAAAGGATATTATTCGGATTCGTTATGAGCCTCTGTTGCATAATCGTGACGATAGGTAACTGCAGGTTCTTTTGAGTTTGACATTATATTAGTCATACTGTAATCCTCCTTAATTTTGGTTACTCTAATATGTTGAAAAATTACGATTAATATTTGAAAGTACCAAAGTTTTAAAATGATATTTTGTGGGATGAATTGCAAAAACATGGCAAAAAGTTTGGAAGATACCAGATAATTTCTTATATTTGCACTATCTTAAAAGATAAGTGTTATGAGAACAGTTCAAGATTATATAGCAATAATTAGGCAAAATAGTTCCAAGATTACTAAAGATTTTGGAATCAAGACCTTGCGCATTTTTGGTTCCGTATCACGAAATGAGCAAACAGAGCAAAGCGATTTGGATATTTGTGTAGAAACAGAAACTCCTAATCCATTTTTATTGGCCGACTTGAAAGAGTTCTTAGAGGGCTTGTTCAAGTGCTCAGTTGATGTAGTGCGTATTCACAAAAACATGAATCCTTTCTTTAAATCAAGAATAGAACGGGATGGAATCTATGCAATTCGATAAATATGTAGCATTGGATATACTTAATAGAGTACATATTTCTATTGAGCATATAGAAGAGCGTTCACAACCTTATCATTGTGGCGATGATTTTCTGATGTCTTCTACTGGTGTCGCAATTCTTGATTCCATATGTATGCAATTTATTGCTATAGGAGAAAGTTTAAAGGGACTTGATAAGGTTACTAAAGGAGAACTTCTTACAACTCATCCTGAAATTGATTGGAAAAATGTGAAAGGGTTACGTGATATCATAGCTCATCATTATTTTGAGGTTGATGCCGATCAGATTTGGTGGATTATAGAAAATGAGTTGCAACCTTTGAAAAAGGCAATTCAGGAAATGATAGAATCTTTAAAACGGATACTTGATGAGTAATGTCAGGTAGCCGTTTTGTCATTTCGTACTTCCAGCTCCCCATTTCATACATTTATCCCCCAACTTTCTATGCTGTTTCGGATAAATTCACTATCTTTGTCTCCCTGAAAACAACTAAAAGATAAAATATAATGAAGAAAGAATTAAAATATACTTTGGTTTCCTTAGGCAGCCTGGTCGTTTTGGCTGGTGTTGGCCTGGGAATCATGTATGTGGTGTCGCCAAATAAGGTGAAGCGATGGTTAGGCATCGCTTCATCTTATTCTGATGTGTTCGTTGATAGATTGAAAGGACAACCTTATACTCGTGGCGGGTATGACGGCATTGATGTGTCGAAACACAATGGAGTTATCAAGTGGAAGGAAATTGCGAAGAATAAGCGAATCAAGTTCGTTTATATCAGAGCTACACATGGTAAAGGATATGTGGATCGACATTATCGCCGAAATATCAGACTGGCTCGTAAATATGGGTTGAAGGTGGGATCTTATCATCTGATGTCTGCCGGCTCTTCAGTAACTGCTCAGTTCCGGGATTTCCAAAAGATGGTGAAGAAGGGCGAGCAGGACTTGATTCCTGTATTGGATGTGGAGGAGAAAGGCATCCAGGGAAGATGGAAGGGACGACAGCTGCAGGATAGCATACAGGTGTTTGCTGACTTGGTGAAGAAACACTATGGCAAGTATCCTATCATCTATAGCAACGAGAGCTTCTATAATAAGGAGATGGGGGCGAAGTTCAATCGTTATTATCTCTTCATCGCCAATTATAACTCCAGACAACCCTCTATCGACGGCAGAGGAAAGTGCAATATCTGGCAGTATTCAGAAACCGGACATTTGCATGGTATTGGAGAAAGGGTAGATTTAAGCAGATTCATGAATGGTACAACCATCAAGGATTTGATGCTATAACAAATAATAAAAATGTACCAAGTTATTTTTTTCATTACGTAAGGAAAACGCCCTTTGTTAGAATGTTACTGCTAACAAAGGGCGGTGATCTGATTATGCCAAATGATTTATTGTTCTAAAGTCTTTGGATAGCAATCGCAATACTTCTGCATTCATCTCTGTTGGGGTAAAACCTCGTACAGCTCGTTTATTGAATG
>ERZ1034980.2368-NODE-2368-length-10174-cov-10.859571_pt1 | contig 10174 bp, 5 predicted proteins | sample MGYA00520622_ERZ1034980 | MGnify/ENA primary metagenome ERZ1034980 (study PRJEB33766, sample SAMN09781791) | gut metagenome | biome: gut microbiome | host: Homo sapiens | place: Madagascar | study: EMG produced TPA metagenomics assembly of the PRJNA485056 data... | reverse complement strand
CGCCATGCTCTACGGCCTCCAGGAGGTGGAGGGCCTCGGCGAGAGGTTCTTCGACACGGTGACCGGCGAGCTCTGCCGAGGCCGCTGGGTCGACGACGGGGGGACCCGCCGCCGCGTCGACGACGACGGCTCGCTGGCCGAGGGTGAGAGGCTGATCGGCGGCGGGTGGTACTGGTTCGCGCCCGGCTCGCACGGGGCCGCGTCGACCGGCTTCCAGGAGGTCCCCGCCGGAGGCTCGGTCAAGACCGTCCTCTACGGCGGCGACGGCGCCATGCTCTACGGCGAGCAGAGGGTCGAGGGCCGCTGGTACAACTTCGACCGCGTCACCGGCGCCATGTCGACCGGCCTGACCGACCTGGGCTACAAGACCGTGCTCTACGGCGAGGACGGCGCCATGCTCTACGGCCTCCAGGAGGTGGAGGGCCTCGGCGAGAGGTTCTTCGACCGCGTGACGGGCGAGATTGCGACAAATTGTTGGATTAGTATAAGCGACTCGCATCGTGGCTATTTCAACGAATACGGAGTTCGGCTCTTTATGATTAAAGAGGTTGAAGGAGATTCGGTTCTTGTTGATGATGACGACAATCCCTTGCATGGCCTAATCGCTCGGGATGGCTTGTCTCTTTTTGCTGATCCTGTTACTGGTGTTGTTCATACGGGCTGGTTTGAAGTTGCTGATTTCGGTCGATATTATGCTACCTTGGATTATTTTCTAATTTCAGGCGAAGCTCGACTAAATGGTTCTCCGTTTGGATATAGCGACTTCGCTTGGTATTATTTCGATGTTAATTCGCATGTTCTCGTCACTGGGTGGAAATATCTTTCTGGTGGCAACAAATGGGTTTATTACAATGACTCAACTGGTTGTATGTTATATGGTCAGCAGCGATTACATTCAGATGCTAACGATGTTGAGTATCATTGGTATTTACTAGATAGCTTTACAGGTGCTGCAAGTCATGGTTTTCAATGGATTAGAAATCAGCATAAGGTCGTCTATTATGACCCCATCATGTCATGGATGATCTATGGCTGGAACAGAGTTAATTCAGTTAACTATTTCTTCAATAGCATTGATGGCCATCTGCAGATGCTAGACACGGGAGACTCGAGGAAGAATAACTATATTAACTGGGCCCTCTCAATCGCTCTTGATGACTCGCATGGTTATGACCAAGCCTATCGCTGGGGAGAACGAGGGGATTATGACTGTTCCTCTCTCGTCGTTAGCTCACTGAAGGTGGCTGGACTGAATACCGGTGGAGCAACTTATACCGGTAATATGAAATCTCAGCTCACTGCAAATGGTTTCATTTGGATTACTGATTTTTCGGATCTTCGTGCCGGCGATATCCTGCTGAACGAGGCATTTCATACCGCCATTTATCTTGGAAATGGTATTCTCGTTCATGCGTCTGGCAATGAGTTTGATGACGCTGTCGGAGGAATCCCCGGTGATCAAACTGGTGAAGAGATTTATATCCGGACGTATTATTGGCGTCCTTGGAATGGCGTTTTGCGTTTAGTTTAGCGTTTTTGGGATTTAGTTTGCCTTTTAAGCCCGTGGTGCCGTGTGGCACCACGGGCTTCTTACAAGACTTTAGTCCGCTGGGTGCGCAGCGGCCGGCCTTAAGCCATCCACTATGCGGGCGGAGAGAAGCGGCTTTTCAAAGCCCCCTCCGACTGATATTGACGATTGTTCAGGCCGTTGAGAATTCAGTCAAAAGGACGGTCGCTATTGCCCAAAAGACCCATCGCCGTTCCCACTTGAAGTTGATGTGTAGGTACCGCACCGTGTTCAGGCCGTAGTTTAGGCGCAAGTTGATTTTCAACCAAATTAGGAACGACATAGGGGGAATCTTCAGGAAGCAATGCGAGTGCAAGGGGTCGCGTAATTGAGGGACACCTGATGTCCGGCTGTACGTATATGGTTCTGGCTGAGTTCCGCACAAGCGCAGCGTCGCGGGTGTCATGGGCTGCCTGAAGTGGGAAAGGCTTGCTGATAGTATTCGACAGGCATGTTGGCCTTAAGAACAAATGCGAGGACCCCTTCAAGGAGAGGGGGGGGGATGAGACTGCTGGTTTGGCCAGCGCGTCACAGGTCAAGATACGCTAGACCTAGAAGGAGTCCGAGCCCGCACCTTTAATCGCGGGCTCGGGGTCTGTGGGTTATACCCTAAGAGTAAGCTCCCTTTTAGGGCTGACTCTGATTCGACATCACATAATCAGTTGTCGTTCCAAGTCCTTTGTGCAACTATGAATCTCGGACGATGCTTAACTTCTAGATAAATTTTACCGATGTACTCTCCGATAATGCCTAGAGCAATCAGCTGTACTCCACCAAAGAAGCAAATGATGCAAATGATTGAAGCCCACCCTGTAACGGCATGCTGAACAGCAACGTTGATCAATGCCCAGATGATTCCAATAAAGCCTAGCAAGCTAAATAGAAGTCCAGCTCCGGTTATGAAATGGATGGGTTTTTCGGACAGACTTGTTATGCCGTCAAATGCAAGATGAAGCATTTTGGTTAACGGGTAGTGGCTTTCTCCGGCAATTCGTTCCTCTCTTTTGTATTCAACCGTAGTCGATGGATACCCCACGAGTGGGACCATTCCTCTTAGAAATAGATTGACTTCATGAAACTCCTGAAGACCCGCTAGAGCCTTAGAGCCCATAAGTCGATAGTCCGCATGGTTGTACACTACATTTGCGCCGAGCGCATTGAGTAGCTTGTAGAAACTCTCCGCTGAAAATCGTTTGAAAAACGTATCAGTATCTCTCGAGTTGCGAACGCCATATACGACCTCGTAACCCTCTTTGTAACAATGAATCATATCTGTGATTTTGGAGATGTCGTCTTGTCCATCGCAATCAATGGAGATCGTGGCGTCGCACTTATGCTGCGCTTCCATTAGACCTGCTAGAAGCGCATTTTGATGGCCTCTGTTTCGGCTTAGGGATATTCCTTCAATAATCGGACTTCTTTCACTGAGCTTACAAATAATCTCCCAGGTAGTGTCTTTAGATCCATCGTTTACAAATAGCACCTTCGAAAGAGGCGCTATTTCTTTTTCATTGATGAGCGTTTGAATAATGCTTTCAAACTGCGGTGCAGTTTTCGGTAAAACCTGCTCCTCGTTATAACAAGGAATCACAAGCCATATGACTGGATTTTGTTCCATTTAAGCCCTCGCATTTCGTTAAGATAATATACTTAATTATATACAGATAATAGCAGCTGCTTTTGAATGTGTATCGATGCTCGATGTAATGCATCTCTACCAGCTTTTTTACTCGAGAGGAATGTGTTGATTACTAAAAAAAATTACTTGCAAGTTCTCGTCCTTACCTTTCTTTGCTGCACCTTCCCTTTGCGTGTCGCTTCTGCTGGTCCGGTAGCGCAAGTTCCGCTTGCTCATGGAATTGATGTTAGCAGCTGGCAAGGATCAATTGATTGGGTGGGTGTTAAGTCCTCGGGCGTGCAGTTTGCTTACCTAAGAATCGGCCCTGTTTATGGTGAACCCGATTTTTATTTTGAGCGTAATGCGAGCGAGTGTGAAAGGCTCGGAATTCCTTACGGTATTTACTACTACTCTTATGCAGGTTCAAATTCTGACGCTCGTCGTGAAGCTGATAATGTTTTAAATTGGTTGGGCGGCCATCGCCCGCAGCTTCCTATTTATATTGATGTCGAAGATAATAGAATTCTTCAAGTTACTGGGTTTAATCGCAGTCAGATTGCATCAAATATATGCACTTTTGCCTCAAGGATTGAATCAGCTGGGTTTGAATCTGGAGTATATGCAAACCTATACTGGTTTAATACTTATTTGACCGATTCTTCACTTTCTAATCTCAAACACTGGGTTGCGCAATATGGTCCGGATACGTGCTCGTATAAGAGCGACTACGTCCTTTGGCAATATACATCTTCCGGCATGATTTCGGGTATTTCTGGGAACGTGGATTGTGATTATGCTTACGATTATCCAGATGCGAACATGTATCGTCTTGCTGAAGAGAACGGTAAAACTGTCTGTTATGACTCCAATGGAGTGAAAGTAATCGGCGAACTTCGCTGGAAAGGTCATTGGTACTATTTCGATCCAAATAACGGTGGCGCAATGTCAATTGGATTTGCAGCTTTGCCGAGTGGGAAGACCGTCCTCTACGGCGGCGACGGCGCCATGCTCTACGGCGAGCAGAGGGTCGAGGGCCGCTGGTACAACTTCGACCGCGTCACCGGCGCCATGTCGACCGGCCTGACCGACCTGGGCTACAAGACCGTGCTCTACGGCGAGGACGGCGCCATGCTCTACGGCCTCCAGGAGGTGGAGGGCCTCGGCGAGAGGTTCTTCGACACGGTGACCGGCGAGCTCTGCCGAGGCCGCTGGGTCGACGACGGGGGGACCCGCCGCCGCGTCGACGACGACGGCTCGCTGGCCGAGGGTGAGAGGCTGATCGGCGGCGGGTGGTACTGGTTCGCGCCCGGCTCGCACGGGGCCGCGTCGACCGGCTTCCAGGAGGTCCCCGCCGGAGGCTCGGTCAAGACCGTCCTCTACGGCGGCGACGGCGCCATGCTCTACGGCGAGCAGAGGGTCGAGGGCCGCTGGTACAACTTCGACCGCGTCACCGGCGCCATGTCGACCGGCCTGACCGACCTGGGCTACAAGACCGTGCTCTACGGCGAGGACGGCGCCATGCTCTACGGCCTCCAGGAGGTGGAGGGCCTCGGCGAGAGGTTCTTCGACACGGTGACCGGCGAGATGCTTCCTATGGTTTAGGTATTTATTCGGTGGGCATCATTTGCCTATCTTGTTTGTGTCAGTTGACGGGTATTAGAGTTGTTCTTACGTTCGCTTGGGATGGGTTATGAGCAAATTAGAATGTATATTATCTCAGCTATTGTCTTATCTGGGATTTATTGTTGTTGGAGTATTGGCTGTATGTTCGCTAATAATCACTTTTGTGTTTCCTGACTCTTATATCGAGCATCCGGAAATTGCTGCCAGGTATTCGATTGCGTCTTTGGTGCTGCTTCCTGTGTTCATCTTAATTTGCTTTCTATTTATTTCTCGTATCAAGAATTGCAATCTAGGAATGTTTAGATTGTATGGGAGCATTTGTATAGCTGTATTGGGCTTGACCTGGATTCTATTAAATAATTTTCATCCAGTTGCTGATCAAGAGGCTTGCCTAAACGTCGCAAAGGGATTGTCGGAGGGCGATGTCTCACTATTTCAAAAAGCCAGCTATATTTCCAAATATCCCTTTCAATCTGGCTTAGTTTTATATCTTTATATTATTGGAAAACTATTTGGCTTCTCTAACTGGCCTATTTTTCGCCTCTTGAATGTGATTTGGCTGATCGTTTCATATAATTACATTTGCTTAATAACTAAGCGTATATTTAAGTCGAATAATGTCTGCATTTTTGTTCTGCTATTGATGGTTTTATTTTTGCCGTTTTCTTTGTTCAGTCATTTTATTTACGGGAATGTTCCCTCATTTATGTTGTGCGCGGCGGCGATTTATTACCAGCTGCTATACCTCCAAAAAACTCCAAGGCCCTTATATATAATCCTCCATATTTCTTTCTATCTGGTTGCATTAATTATTCGTTTAAATAGCCTATTGTTCTTATTGTCCTCAATATTCGTTTGGCTGTTTTCCAGCAAGCTTTCTTTTGTAAAGCCTGCTAAATATTTGATCGTTTTTTGCCTAGTGGTTACTTATTTTATTGCGTCCATTGCCCCGTCTTCCATCATTTGCCGAACCGTTGATTGCGATTTGGACAACGGCATTCCAAAAACTGCTTGGATTGCAATGGGCATGCAGGACGGTCCCAGATGTGCTGGCTGGTATAATAATTATATTGAGGAGGTTTACTGCTCTTTTGATGGCAATCAAGCCGATATTTCGAGCTATTCGTTGGATTATGTCAAGGAAAGAATTCGATACTTTCTTGACAATGAACTTGACCTCTTCCAGTTTTATAGTCTAAAGATTGGTTCGCAATGGCTTGATCCCTCTTTCCAATCGTTTTGGATTACTTATACGGGATACGGCGAGAAGCCAGTCGATTCTGAACTAAGTGGCGTCACCGAATCGCTTAACTATGATTCCATCCTTCAAAATTCATGCAGAAAAGGGCTATTACATAAGTTGTCCCTAGTTTTTATGGATGCATTTCAATCTTATATATATATATTCGCTGCTGTAGGACTCTTTGCTTATCGTAAAAAGTGTGACTTGTTAAAACTATTACCCTTGATTGTCTTTTTCGCCGGGTTTTTGTTTCATATTCTTTGGGAGGCTAAATCCTGCTACGTCATTAATAATTTTGTAATGCTTGTGCCTTATGCTGCCTATGGGTTTTGTATTGCTTATATGCAATTTCGAAAAATTAGATTTTACCCGGAGTCCTTATAGTCTTCAGGTTTTATTGAATCCACTTATGTTTGGCATATTTGTATGCCAAACATGCTCGATTAATCGACGCACCGGCAGGCCTACTGCGTTAGAAGACGGTAAACTGAAGAGATATATAAAGAGCTTATATGTGGGACGAGGGTTCAATGGATAGTGTGATTCATCTTGCTGCGAGTATCAATAAGAGCTATCTTCCGTATTTCAGCGTTATGGTATCGTCTGTATTTCGTCATAGGGACCCTGCGCGACGGTATTACCTTCATGTCCTTTCTTTTGATGTTACCGAATCGGATCTCCATGATGCCGTTCCGTATCAAACTGACTCGTTTAAACTGAGCGTGTTGGATGTTTCCGAACTGAATAAGCGGTTGGCCGGCTATCATTTTGGGTCTCAGTTTGGTCCCGAGTGCGTTTTTCGTCTAGGTCTGATTGATCTTCTTCCGTCTGTTGATAAAGTTTTATATCTGGACAGTGATTTAGTTGTTCTTAAGGATATTTCCGCGTTATTTGATGTTGACATTCAAAAGAGCTGTCTTGCTGCTGCTCTAGACATTGGTTCAATTGGAATGGTGTCAGGATATGATTTAAGGGAAGCTGACCGATTGCAGCGTCTTGGCATCGATAATTCCCATTCATATTTTAATTCTGGGGTTCTTTTGATGAATCTTTCAGAGCTCAGATTGTCGACTTCGTTAAATGAGCTTCTTTCTTGGATTGTGGACTTCAAACCAGAATATCCTGATCAGGACTGCCTTAATCGATTTTTTTCAAATCGAACGCTTCGTCTTTCAATGAGATGGAATGTTTTGTTTGATTCGGAAGGCATCCGTGTGAAGGATATTGCCGCGTATGCTCCGAAACCCCTTTTCCGCCAGTATTTGGATGCACGAAATGACCCCAGTATCTTTCATTTTGCTGGACCTTGTAAGCCATGGATGCGATACGTTGATGGTTCACAATTATTCTGGTCTGAAGCACGTTTTTCACCATTGTATGAATCGGTCGTTGCTGACTATGTCTGCAATCAAGCTGTGCTGAATTCTTCTTCTGCTTTGCAACCGGTTTGGTCAACATTTGATAACTTATATTTTGAAGTCAATGAAGGAGAGCGCATCCGAGCAGATTTGCACAGAAGGCTTACTGATGCTGAAAGGCGTATCGATGAGCTGCAAGCGAGTATCGATGAGCTTAAACGACTAAAAACCCCCTTTATCAATAAAGTTTATGCACGGATTAAAAACTGACTTCTCGAAATCTCAGTGCAATTAAACTAAGTTAGTCCATATAGCGAGATGAGGATGGATATGAGCCCAAAAGTATCAGTCATTGTGCCGGTATACAATAACGAAGTATTTGTTGTTTCCTGTATCAAGAGTCTGCTTGCCCAGACACTTCAGGACATTGAGGTTATCGCCATTAATGATGGCTCTACGGATAATTCTTCCGAAATTCTGCACCAGTTTGCCGATTCCGACCCTCGCCTTGTCGTTGTTGACAAAGAAAATGGCGGATATGGGGTTGGAATAAATACTGGCCTCGATATGGCTCGTGGCGAGTATGTTACGATTCTTGAGTCCGATGATTTCGCCGACCTCGATATGCTCGAAACGCTCGTGAACTATGCGGATGCATTTAATTTGGAAGTTGTTCGAGCTAATTTCTATCTCTACTGGGCTAAAAAAATCAAGAATGATCACTTGCTAGAGCTGTTTGGCAATCATGAGTGTGACCGGGTTATTGATCCGAGTATTCGCGATAACCAACATTGTTTCTATGTTCAGCCTGCTTTGTGGTCGGCTATCTATCGTACTGATTTCATCAGAAAGAATAAGCTCCGTCTGTTAGAGACGCCCGGTGCCGCCTATCAGGACACTGCATTTAACTTCAAAATTTGGGCTTGCGCTAGACGCGTTATGTTCGTACATAAGCCTTTTGTCCATTATCGACAGGATAATGAGGCGTCTTCAATTAACAATCCCGGCAAAGTGAATACCATTTGTCTTGAGTATGAGGAGATTCGTCGCTGGCTTCGCGAGGATCGACCCGATCTACATGATTCGCTTTCTCCTGTTGCAACAAAAATGATGTGCGATGCATATACATGGAATGCTGGCAGGGTGGCCGATGAATATCGCCTAGAATTTGTCAAAAGATTCGGAAGTGAATTTGCTGAAGCAAAGGCAGCAGGAGAGGTCGATCCTGCACTGTTTGCTCCCGGGCAATTGTCCGCTGTTGACACAACAATTTCTAATCCACAGGCATTTATTGACTTCATAACAAAGGGTGTTGACTATCAGCACGGGATTAAGCGTTTCGAACGTAAGGTAAAAACTGTCTTCCAAGTCACACAACAAAGTGGCTTAGATCAAGCGAAAGCTTTGATTCAAAGCAAATTGACGCGTGATGACACCATATCCATGCTTGTTGACTCTATTGATAACGAGATGGCGTCAAGGAAACCAGCTAAATTCTGCAAGGCTCATATTGAGCCTAAGATTTCCGTAGTTCTTCCCGTCTTTAACACTGCAGAAGTATTGAGGGAAACGCTTGACTCGATTTTTGCCCAGGATTTTGTTGATTTCGAAATCATTTGCGTTAATGATGGCTCAACAGATGCTTCTCGAGAAATTCTTGCGGAATATGAACAGCTTGATTCTCGCTTAAAGGTTATAGATCAGGAGAATAAGGGTGTTGCGGCTGCGCGCAATAGGGCGCTTGAGGAAGTCTCTGCCGCTTACACCTTAATCCTTGATTCTGATGACATTTTTGCCTTCGACATGTTTAGTAAGCTATATAAACGCGCGCAGCATACAGATGCTGATGTTGTGGTTTGTAGTAGTTGCGAATATGATGGCGAATCATGTCAATCTATTCCAACACCTTGGGCATTAAAACTCGACCTCATTCCTTCGAAAGAATCATTTACTGTCGATGATGTCTCCGATTCTTTGTTTGAGGTGTTTATGGGCTGGCCTTGGGACAGGCTGTATAAAACATCGCTAATCAGGGACTCGAAATTGTTATTCCCCACTGATTTGGCTAACAGTGAAGACGGTGTTTTTGTATACGGTCTTCTTTACCGTGCTAAATTGATTTCAGTTGTTAGCGAAGTTCTTGTCAAGCATCGTTCGACAAGAAAGGGGTCTGTCTCTAATACTCGCGATGCCAATCCTGAGTGTTTTTACGAAGCGATTTGTCGCATTAAAGAAGATCTTAAACTAATCGGCAATTATAGTGCTTTGCAGCGCAGTTTCTTAAATTGGGCGCTTGATTATTCAATTTGGAATATTTCGACTTTATCTGACCCTTCAATAAAACGGTGTCTTGCGAAAAAGCTACTCAATGATGGCTATGTAGAATTGGAATACGGCAGACATGCTTTACCGTATTTCTCCTTGTATGGTAAAAAAACCTATCTCGGTATTCTCAATCTTAAAAAGATGTCACGATAACTATTTAAGATTGAAGTCGCGTTTATTATTGGCCAGCCTTTAGATGAGCATTTTACTTTTCCGCTGATCTAAAGGCTGCTTTATCTCCGTATTTGGAAACGAGTTGTCCCATGGATATCGGTAAAAGGGTCATTGAGTTTGATTGGCTGGAAGCCTTATCAATCTATCTGGTTTGCTCAATTCACTACCCAGTATTTTCTTCGAACTCTATTTGCTCTCAAATATGGCATTTTTTTGCCTTAACGGCTGTTCCAATTTTCTTTGCCGTGCACGGAGCACTTCTACTT
>ERZ1034980.2365-NODE-2365-length-10182-cov-67.627728_pt1 | contig 10182 bp, 9 predicted proteins | sample MGYA00520622_ERZ1034980 | MGnify/ENA primary metagenome ERZ1034980 (study PRJEB33766, sample SAMN09781791) | gut metagenome | biome: gut microbiome | host: Homo sapiens | place: Madagascar | study: EMG produced TPA metagenomics assembly of the PRJNA485056 data... | reverse complement strand
GCTACAACGGCGTCGAGGTCAAGGAGCCCGAGGACCGCGTGGGCCATATCGTGGGCGAATTGGGGCGCATGTAGATGATCGAGATGAATGCTGTTGCCGCCGGCACCGAGCTCGACGCGGCGCGTGACGCGGGCCGCGAGGGCGTGTCCGCGGGCTGGTGCGCGTGGAGCGCGGGCGATGCTTCGCTGACGTTTTCGCTGGTCGTGCGCCCCGATGTGAATATGCACGCCTTCCACGGCCTGCCGTTTGTGGCCGTGATGGGCATGATGGATGCGCTCGTGGGCACGGCTTCGACGCCGGGGTTGGGCCTTGCCGGCAAGGTGGGTATCCAGTGGCCGAGCGATATCGTGTGCGGTGCGCCTGCGTTTGAGACGTCACTCGCGCGTGTTGCCGTGAATGGCGGTGCCGGTGCTGCGGGCATGTTTGCCGCGGTGACGGTGGATGTTGAGCGTGCGGCGCTGGGTGAGCTTGGCGTGGATATGGCAGATGAGGCGCTGATCGAGGCATTGGCCGCCGCCGTGCTGGTCCGCGTGGACACCTGGGCGGTTGCCGCCAACACACCACAGGGCGCTGCCGGCCCGCTGGCTCCGGTGCTGGGCGAGTACTTTGACATGGTGCCACTGCTGGGTCGTCAGGTCGCGGCGGTGTCGCCCAACGGTTTGCCGCTTGCGGTCGGTGTGTTTGCGGGCCTGGACATCTGGGGTCGCGCGACCATCAAGACCGATGCCGGCGAGCAGGAGTTTCCGCCCGAGGCCGTACGAATCCGCGGCTTGTAGCGCGGGTCCGCTCACACAGATAGCCGTGACAACAAAGCCCTCCTCGGCCTTGCGCCGGGGAGGGCTTTGCGTGACCCGAGAGAATGGCTACCTTCGGCCTAATCCTATTCCTCAAAACTGAAAAATTTTCGATTTTGAGGAATAGGATTTAGCCAGCTCGACCTTTCACGAGGTATATTCGTTGCAGAGTCTATTCCTCAAAACTGAAAAAATTTCAATTTTGAGGAATAGCAACGAAAGACCGCAGGGAGGCCGCCAATGAAACTCATCAATAGGACGTCGTATATGGACACGTTGACGAGTCTTATCGGCGTGCCGGATATCAAGGTCATCACGGGCATTCGCCGTAGTGGAAAATCGAAATTGCTCGAGGCCCTTCGCGACTACGTAGAGGCCAACCTGCCCGATTCGAATATCATCCATATCAATTACAACCTCGATGAATTCGAGGGCCTGCTCGAATACCATGCGCTACTTGCCTACGTAAAAGAGCGTCGGGCGCCCGGCAAGCAAAACTTCCTGCTTATCGACGAGGTTCAGATGTGCGACGGCTTCGAGCGCGCGATTAACAGTCTCCACGCGTCCGAGCAATACGACATTTTCATTACCGGATCGAACGCCTTTTTGCTGTCGAGCGATCTGTCGACGCTCTTTACGGGGCGCACGTTCGAGATCGAGGTGTTCCCCTTCTCGTTTGAGGAATACCGTTCTTACGGCGACGAAGGCGAGGTTGACCGCGATTTCGACGAGTACGCGAGGACCGGTGGCATGTCCGGCTCCTACCCTTATCCGTTGCAGGAGCAGCGTTATCAATATCTCTCCAACGTCTTTAAGACACTCATTGTGAGAGATATCGTTCAACGGCATAACGTGAGAAACGAATCGGCCTTGCTGCGCATTGCCGATTACATGATGGACAATGTCTCCAACATTACGTCGGCCCGCAATATAACGGACGTTTTGAATGCGGACGGGCTCAAGATTACGAACAAGACGGTCGGCACGTACATGGGGTACCTGTGCGATGCGTTCGCCTTCTATAAGGTGCGCCGATATGACATTCGCGGCAAGAAATACCTTAAGAGCGGAGAGAAGTATTACCTGGCGGACCACGCATTTAAATACGCCCTGCTTGGAACACGCGACATGGATTGGGGCCGCGTGTACGAGAACATGGTGGCCATCGAGCTGCTGCGCCGCGGATACGAGGTGTACGTCGGCGTGCTCTACAAAAAGGAAATTGATTTTGTAGCAATCAAGCGAAGCGAGAAGCTCTACATTCAGGTGAGCGACGACATCAGCTCGGATAAGACGTTCGAGAGGGAGATTTCGCCGCTTTTGAGCATCGGTGATGCGTATCCCAAGATGATTCTCGCCCGTACGCATCACGAGACAACAGATCGTGATGGGGTGCAGGTTGTGGATCTGGCGAGATGGCTGGCCGGCGAGGCGTAGCGCCTCTCAGGTCTATTCCTCAAAACTGAAAATAATTCAGTTTTGAGGAATAGGATTGGCGGGTGGTTGCTGCGAGCTGGTGCATCCAGCCCGGCCCTTGCCCTATCCCAGCTCCTGCATGCGGCGGTAGATTTCGCAGATGCCCTTGATGGTGAGCTGGCCGTCGACTACGTCGAAGGCATCGGTCGAATCGGCGACGATGCCGGTGAGACCGCCCGTGGCGATAACGGTGGCGTCCTCGCGGCCCAGCTCGCGCTTCATGCGCGCGACCAGGCCCTCGGCCATGGCGGCAGCGCCCACCACGGCGCCGACCTTAATGCACTCCTCGGTATCGCGGCCGATGGCGTGCTCGGGCGCCTCGAGCGGAACGCTGGCGAGCTTGGCCGCGCGGGCGGCAAGTGCGTCCATGGAGATGCGAATGCCCGGCGCGATCGCCCCGCCAATGTAATAACCGTCCTCATCGATGACGTCGATATTGGTCGCGGTGCCAAAGTCCACCACGATTGCCGGCGCGCCGTAGAAAGTCTCGGCCGCAACGGCGTTGGCGACGCGGTCGGCGCCCACGGCCTGGGGGCGCGCCGCGCGCAGCTTGGTCACGGCGGCCGTCTGCGGCCCGATGACGATGGCGTCTGCGGCAATGCGGTCGGCCACGGCGTGCCACTCGCGCGAGAGCTGCGGCACCACGCCCGCAAAGGCGATCGCGTCGACCGCGCTAAGCGAGAGGTCGTACATCTTAAAGAAGCCCATCAAGCGCACGTGGATCTCGTCGGCGGTAAAAGAGCGGTCGGTGGGCATGCGCCACGACTGCACCAGCTCGTCTCCGTCAAACAGGCCCATGGCCGTCTGCGTGTTTCCCATATCGATAGCGAGCAGCATGTCTACTCCCGGTGTTGGCATAAAAGGACGCGCACCATTGTATACGTGCCGTTGACGGCGCTCGGCTGCGATTCGTTTACGGTGATAGGGGCTGAGGGGTTTAAATATGAAGGAATTATGCTCTACGAGATTTTCCTTGCCGTTTACCGAACTCCCGCGTAATATTCTTTCTTGCGCACATGAGGCGCCCAGACATTGCGGGGTGGAGCAGTCTGGTAGCTCGCCGGGCTCATAACCCGGAGGTCGTAGGTTCAAATCCTGCCCCCGCGACCAAGCATCTTAAATACCTGCGGAAACGCAGGTATTTTTTTATATTGAGAGCTACTTTTGACCGAGTGTCCCTACTATTGTCCCGCTTTTCAAATATGTGCAGGTTGTTCGTCGGTTTGGGTGCTGCGGGAAATCTTGGGTAGAATAAGGCCAATTGCATACGGAGCCGTGAAAGTAAATGAGTGCTCGCAGGGCTGCGCGAACGTCGTGATATGCGCATAAGATGAGCTATTGGCGAAAAGTCACCGCTAGGCATACCACCCCGAGAGAAGACGGCGGCTTGGTAACCGTTGCTTCGAGGCGAGCGAACCCACACTACAGATGGGGCAAACAGCTTCCAGCATCCTATTATGTGAGCGAAAGGCAGCGACGGTCGGAAAAGTCGTTCATGGGATGTGCCGGTCCAGGTAGAGGCACGGAGCGACGGCAGGGAACGGGTAGGGTGCCTGTCTCTGTGTCGCTTTGTTTATATCGACTCTCCGTTACTAGGTGGACGGAGGGCCGCTATGAAGCACAAAGACAAAGATAATCCAACTCCAGTTTTCATCCCGATGGCGCTTTCAAGTGAGGACGCCGCCCGTGCGCTCGGCGTTTCCCCGAAGACGCTCGCCAACTGGCGCTGCGCGGGTAGGGGGCCTGCCTATGTCCATATCAGCGACTCCCCTCGTTCGCCCGTTCTATATCTGATGGAGGACTTGGAGGACTGGCTGCGCTCCCGCCGTCGTTGCGTGGGGGGTGAGTAACGTATGGCTGATGTGAACGGTCGACTTGAGCCAGATTACGCCAAGATGGAGCGTGAATGGCGCGACAGCATGAGAAGGGTGCTGACGGAGGTCCAATGCAGCAAACTCGCTTGGGCGATCTGGAACTACTACCTTGATAAGGAGGAGCCGAAGCTGCCCAAGCCGGCGATGCTCGTATTCGAAGCCTATAGGTCCCAGCTCGATTTCAGACGAGAGAAATCTATTGAACAGCTGACGCGTAATCGGGCGGGCAAGGCACCTTTAATCGCCGAGGATTCAGGAGAAGCCTGCGAAGTTTTGCCAGAAATCTTCAGAAATCTAGGCAGTCCTGAAAAGGCTTTCTTTCAAAAGCTTGAAGAGGAAAAGTTATCTACCTGCGATTGTGGCACAATCCACTGCGCGGTGACCACACGGTCATTGGACGGTGACTGCGGACATATAGATAGAGATAAAACTACATCAAGCTCTAGAACTAGGGCTGGGGCAGGGTCTGATTTTGAAAAAGGCGGAAGAACGCGCGCTCCGACTCTCGATGAAGTGAGGGCCTACTGCAATCAATGTGGTCTGGCTGTCTCTTCTGAAAAATTTTTGACTACTACAACTCCAGTGGGTGGCGCGACAAGAGCGGCAGCCCTATTCGCGACTGGCGGGCTAAGCTCCACGCCTGGAACGAGCGGGAGGGACATTATCCCGAAAAGGAGCAAGCCGTAGATGCCGGAAGCGGCGCGAACGGACGCAAGAGCCTCAGGATTGGCCTCATCATAAGTTCTGACAAGGAGGAAGGCGAGTGGTTCGTGCAGTCACCTGCGGAGCACGCTGGCCCCATTCCGGGAAGTAGGGGAATGGGCCGGGATGAGGCCGAGCGCTTGGTAATCAAATTGTATCCGGATTTGCAGCCCTATGTTTAGGAGATAGTGCCAAGGTTGCACTGAAGGCGCTTCTGGGTGCCGAGGGAATCGAGGTTCCCGAGCGGGCTTCGTTTGATACTGGAGTGCGTCTACCGGACGGTTCTGTGCTCGTGATGACCGATTTCGAGGCCCGAGGTGTTTTGCCGTGAGATAATGCCCGGCATCGTTGCCGATGAATGCTGGTCTGCTGTCCACGCCGCTCGTTTGATTGCCCCGCAAGCCTCTGGAGGCCCGCCTTCTCGGCTTGATAATAGGGGCGGCGGCACCTCTATTATCAAGCCGAGAAGGCTCTCGCGTTGCTTAGCAGCAGCGCTCACCGGCTAGGGCCGCTCTTCGAGTTGCAAGATTTGGGAAGTGTACGGACAAACTCCACTGTTGCGGACTTTTCCTTCACTTCCATCTTGCTCCCGAGCGGCCTTAGTGACCTTGACGGGAGGGTGCTCGCGCTTTGAAAAAACTGGCATTTTCGGATTGCCTGTTTTCGGCAGCCGGCGTGACCGCCGTCTGATTTTACGCTACCAGCAAACGCGGCGGCGCTGTTCGCTGGTAGCTTGTTTTTGGAAAACGAGAGGAGTCGAAGTCGGCATGCGGAGAAAAGAGGCGCGCATCGAGGTGCGCATGACGGAGCGCGAGAAGGAAATCCTCAAGCGAAAAGCCGCCAAAAACGGCATGACGGTTTCCGAGTACGCCCGAAAGCTTCTCGCCAATTCCGACGATGAGACAATCAGGGTCATAGACACGGAGCCTTTGAGAATGGCGGCGCACGAACTCGCGAAGCAGGGGACGAACCTGAACCAGTTCATGAGATTTCTGAACTCCAACGGCGCGGGGGTATTCAACCAAGATGAAGCCAAGGCGGTTTTGGAGAAAGAGGTCTCGGCGTTCTCCGAAATCATGGAAGCGCTCGCGGCGCTCCGCATGGAAGCCGACCGAAACGGCGTCCATCTGCAAATCGAGGGTTTCGACAGCATCGAGAATGAGTGACGCGGGCAAGGAAAGGGTCGATGGTGCGCTACGCTATCGAGCCTTATCCAAGTCTTGTCTTCGGTTTTGGCGGTCGCGTCAATTCCGCAGTCCGTGAATGGGTCGGCTTGGATCCGCGCGAGCGCGGGACACACCGCTCCGTGGTCACCGAACGTCGCATTGGCTCGGCTGTCTATTTCGTTCGAGTGCCTTTATCCTGTTTGCGATTGGCGCGAGTGGAATGAGCGCGGCATGAACCTTGTCGGTGTCGCTCTCTTTCTCTGCATCGCTCACCGAGGTCGGCGAGCGTCATGATGCCCTCTCCTATATCAAGGGTTCCAGTGGTATCATCGTTCCGATTCCCGCCCATTCGCTTGGACTTGAGGAGCTGGATTTCTTCGGTTCCGAAATCGGTGATATGAAGAGTGCGACCGCAGAGCTATCGAAACGGAACGGATTGGAACCACCGAAAGACCTGAACAGAGCGCATTAGAAAAAGCCCCGGTCAAATGGCCGGGGCTTTCCTTTCCTGAAATAGACGATTGCTTTGCTCTTTCAAGTTACTTCGTGGCACCGCAGGAAGAGCACTTGTACCCGGTGGTCACAGTCTCATCCCATGCATCGCTCACCTGCACCTGTTCGTCGCAGGCATCGGAAACCTTTACCTGTTCGTCATAAGCCGCTTGCACGGTACGAGACTCTTCGTGGCAAGAACCGCAGTTGCCACCGTTGAGTAGCGAGTTCTTAAAATGAGCCGCTTCGTTCCCAGTGATATCCGCGCCACAGTTATTACAAATGCTGACATACTTTACAACTGCGTCATGGTGGACAGTCTTGTATTGCGCGTCGTGGTGGACGGTCTTGTACTGCGCGTCGTGATGGACGGTTTTTGTCTGGGCAACCCAGTTGTGCTGATGCGCCGGGGTGTCATCCTTTTTCGATGAACTGCCTGAATTGGTGTTTGAGCCGGAGTTGCTGCTGTTGCCGCCACTTGGCTTGCTATCGGATTTTCCCTCGTCTTTCTTGGAGGATGAATTGCTCTTGTTTCCAGAATTATCGGAGCTGCCTGTGGCCTTCCCATTATCCTTCTTGGAGCCGTTGGATGAGCCTGAATCGCTCTTCTTGCTGTCGGAAGTTTCCGGGGTCTTCGCGTCGGACTTCTCTTCCTTGGCGGTCTCCTGAGCCTTCTCGGTCTCCTTCTCGACGGCATCGGTATCGGCGTTCGGGTTCTTCTTGATGTTGTCCTCGAACTTCTTCACGACCTCAGCGCCCTTGTCCCCGGTCAGGGTGGAATCGCCCTTTTTCACGGCTTCCGCAACGTCCTTGGCAATGGCTGTCAGGTCATCTTTCGTTACCTTGTCCGCATCCACCTTATCGAAAGTCACGCCTGTGGCAACTGTCTTGTCGGCTTTTCCGGCGGTAACCTTCTTCGATGGCACCGTGTAGATGGAGCCGTCGGCGTTCACCGGTGAGATGAATGTGACGGTATAGGTACCGGACTTGCCGACCCTCACGGTCACCTGCTTGTTCGCGGCGATAGCGGTGTAGAAGTCTACTTCCCCGTCCGCATCCTTTATATGGGCGATAATGGGCGTGGAAGTGTCCGCATCCCAGCCGTCAGCCTTCACCTCAAGGGTAAGTACCATGTCCTGCTTCTCATCGTCCGCCTTCTGGGACACCGCAGGGGTGTCCGGCTTTCCCGCCCATCCGGCATGTGCGACTGCATAGCCGCCACCGATGAGGATCGCGGCGCAGAGGATTCCGGCACCCACTGCGCAAGCCTTCTTCTTTGCGGCCTCGCGTCCAAAGAGCTTGACCGTCTCCTCCTTCTTCTCCGCTTCCTCCGCTGAGTCGGAAACCTGCGGAATCTCCGTAACCACCATGGCCCCTTCCTGATTGCGATACTTCAGTATTTGCATTGTATTTCAAATTGTCACTTATATAGGTGTGACTTATATAGGGTTGGCTTGAATCATTGACACCGGTGGATAGGAGGTGCCGATGACTGAGCTCGACCCCAAGATGCGCGTGGGGCTTCGCATTAAGGAGCTGAGGGGTGAGCTTGGCATGAGTCAAGAGGCCTTCGCATACTCCATCGAGATGTCCCGCACCTATTTCGCCGAAGTCGAGACGGGCAAGCGAAACGTGTCTATTGAGAATGTCGACCGCATAGCGAGGGGCCTCGGCGTTTCCCTGAGGGGCTTTTTCGACTCAAATCTGTTTGCGGAGCGCTGAGACATCAAGTTGAAGTGGCTCTATCGGTTGTTGACCCTGCTCCCCCTGTCAGACACATCATTGTGCTAACTCGATGGCCGATAACGGTGCCTGCCAGAAATCGTGTCTTTGGGGTCCGATGGGTGAATCTTCAGGGGGTAATTGCAGGTTTGGTTGCTACGAGAATAGGTCAATTACTCCGCTGACATCTCGTGTATCGGTGTAGTAACGCCGGGCTGTCTCCGGATCGTGACCAAAGAGCGCTGCCCTTATCTCAATCGGGACACCTCTGTTACGGGCAATGGTGTGGAGGGTTGCTCGCCACACATGGGAACGGGCTGTCTGCAAAAGTTCTATGTCACAGTCGCTTGCTATCTGACAATAAAGGGTGCGAACAGCCTTCGAGCAGTTGGACTTGTCCCATTCGCGCCACGGATTATCGGTTGCGGGAGCGGGGAAAACCAATCCGACCCCACTACTTTCGGCTCGGCGATTTTCGAGTAACGAAATGACGCGCGAGTCGAGAACGGGGACAATTCGGCCTCGGTGGGTCTTGCTTGCCTCGTTGGTAACTTCAACCGAGTCACAGCCCTTGCTTACCTTGTCCCAAGTGAGGGTTCGCGCCTCACCGATGCGCAATCCCGTGACGGCTTGCAGCGCTGTTAGCTCCACGATTGCCCTTTGCGCATTTGCAAGCTGTTGACGGGAATATTTTCCGCGTACGGAGCCACTTTGCGGCAGAGCGCCCTTCCAGCTGTCTGATAGGAGCCAATCGAGCACCTTTCCCCACTCGCTTTCCGAAAGCCCCTGCCCTCCTTGCGGCTTGTTGCTCGCCTTGTTTTCAGGTAGGTCGAAGCTCATCCCTGCAATTGGATTCGAGTTGAGCACGCCGCACATAATTAGGGGTTGTATGACCCATTTGTTGACGACCTTCCGCACCTGTCGCGCCGTTGCTGTTCCGTGCTTTTCGGCAATCAGGCAGAGGGCTTTACCAAAGGTCCCGGCGCGCAGAGCGTCCGCAATCGGGTAGCCCCCAAGGGATTCCGTTGCGATAGAGAGGCAGAGAGCATAGCGTTCTCTGGTCGACGGGCGGAGGCGAGGGCTTTCCTCCATGCTCGGCAACGCCTCGGATTTTATGTATCCTCCGAAAAGGTCAGAACTGTTCCAATTGCTTTTCAGCCCGCATGTGGCTTTTAACTCTTCGGCCTGCCGACGGGCTTTTGCGCGAAGCTCGCCTTTTGTCACGCAGCCTCTGGTGTCCCGACGGAGTGTGATGCCATCGGGGAGCCTGATGCTCCATTTCATGCGGTATCCGCCACGCGGGTCCTCCTTGATGTGTGCGCTGTCGATGGTGTCTTGACCGGGCTGGAGCCTTTCTCTTGGCATATTTGCTCCGTTCTGCGTCCCTACTATTGTCCCTACTATCATGGGGAGACTTAGGGATTAGATTAGCAACAGTGGGATAAAAAATATATATCTACCAGCAGAAAGTAATAGATAATCACCGTATAAAATTATAGCACTACAATACCCGGAGGTCGTAGGTTCAAATCCTGCCCCCGCGACCAAGAACTTGCAGCTCGTCGGCCTAGCCGGCGAGCTTTTTTGTTATTCCGAGACCGTGTTTTTCGGTCCAATTCTCGGCCTCTCAAACAAAATCTCGATCTGTAACATCTAGACCCGATTTGGGCGGCTAGGTGTTACAGATCGAGATATACCGGTGGGTTGGGTCGCGTTTGTCTCGACCTGTAACATCTGGGGCTCATTTTGCCGAGTTGTTGTTATAGATTGAGATTTTCTAGCAGGCGGGTTTGGTTTGTCTCGCCCCATCCACCTACCGCTACCTGCTATCCGCCGATTTCCGTTGTGCCGCTGTGCCCTTATGCCATATCCTCTAGACAACTACGCGGCACCATCGCCGTCGCGCCTACAAGAGAGGAATGTCCATGACCGCACCTGCATCCAAGCTGCTCCAGC
>ERZ1034980.2362-NODE-2362-length-10189-cov-283.896092_pt1 | contig 10189 bp, 12 predicted proteins | sample MGYA00520622_ERZ1034980 | MGnify/ENA primary metagenome ERZ1034980 (study PRJEB33766, sample SAMN09781791) | gut metagenome | biome: gut microbiome | host: Homo sapiens | place: Madagascar | study: EMG produced TPA metagenomics assembly of the PRJNA485056 data... | reverse complement strand
AATCATAGATACCGTAAGGGATTTTATTCTTTATTTAAAACTTTGCAACAGAACCATCTGGAAGATCAATTTTGGGCATTAATGCTTTTACGCGATTTTTGAACTGCTTATCTTCCTTATGTTCACGTGTTTTTCGGAGTTTAGACACGATAATTTTATCTTTGTTCTCCTGTTTTTCAATTCTAGCCATTTCAGAATGAGGCCATTTTTTTATTGGTTCGTTATAAGACAGACTTAAATCTTCTTCTAATTGTTTTATTGCTTCAGTAGAAGATCTAGGTAATTCCAATTGAGAGAGTAAACTTTCTTTTTGCTGTTCCCACGTATCTTCACTGATTAAACAACTCATTGGATCAATGAATCTTTCACTTTTAGGTACAAATATATCATGTTTATTCAAGCTTTGGATTAGTAACTCAACACCTAGAATAAGCATACTTTGATTGACTTCATTAGGGTTAGAGTGAATATAATAAGCCCATTTCTTTGGTATATGATTTTCAACAGATTCAAATTGTCTAAAGGTAATTGGCTTTGGAAATCTACGTCGAATTAAGTACCACACTGCCATACAATCTTCACCATAGTGGCCATTTTCTATTGTTAATGTTTCAATAATCAAAGGAATAAACTTTCGAATTTTACGATAAGATTGAATTAATTCTGCGATTGCAATAGGTTCTTGTTCATTTTTAACAAGTTTCTTTACTTGAAACACCGCATTTACAATATCCTCTGCTGGATATTGGTCAAACACTCGGCTTCGCAGACAATCATTTTCAATAGAATCGTCTAAAAATAGTTCAACTATTTCAGATAGAGTAAATGCTGCACGATCCAAATCTTTTAACGTTCGTAGTCGCTCTTTTGATTCTTTATTTTTTGCTCGTCTAAAAATTGACTCATAATATTTTATTAAAGCTGTAAGCAATTCGTCTGTAGCAATCTTTTCATACTCATACACAAAAGCAACTAAAAGGGCTAATTTTTTCTGAATACTCATTCTTTGAATAAGGCTTGATTTGGCTTTAAAAGCGTAGGCAGCTAAATGTTTTATTTTCCCTTCAGGGATAGTTGAGAAATCCCATTTACTCGTATGAAACTGCTGGAATTCCTTTAATCGATGAAAACCACGAATGATTTCTTTCCTACTTTCATCAATTAAAGGAGCTCGTAAAATATCCATTTTAGTGAATGCCCCTTGAACAGGTGTACTTTAATGTGTTTAACGATGGATATTTAGGTTTATTCAAGTTAATGCTAAAATTGATCCTCAATCGTCATCGTCACCTAAAAGATTCAGAATATCCAAAAATAAATTAATAAAGTCTAAGTAAATATCTATTGAGCTAGACATAGCTAACAGCCACCATGACTTTCCAGAATCAGGAACACCATCACGCAACTTGTCTAAGAAACGTATTTTGATCATTTGATTATCATATGCACTATACAGTGTAAAGATAATAATGTCCGCAACTAAAATTACTATGTTCAGGAGACTATTAGTATAATAGTGCTGAAAGAACCCGAATGCAATTAATGCCAATAATCCACCAAATAATGGTGTTCCCCATCCGGTTAAATTGTTTTTTGTTAGCATCCCAAACAATGCGTTACCCAAATAAATAATGATCGTCAGCACCAAAGCCTCAAAAATTAGGTTTCTGTCGTAAAAAATGGGTACAAGTCCCATCACTATCCCGACTGCTGTCGTGACCCCAATAGTAGCTGCCATGCCTAGTAGTAAAGAATCGGTCCCTTGTGCAAAAATCAATAAAACGAATAAGACAAAACAAAGTGCAGGAAATACTAGACCATGAGCAGAAAGAAGAATATTCAATAATTTCAAAAGCAACTCTGGATGCAAATACATATACAGTGACACCATTCCGGTATAGAATAATTGGATCACAAAAATTAAATATACTTGAAGAACATGCCTCTGCAAAAATGAGACTTCATTTTCATCTGGTGCAAACTTGCTTGCTTTTTGCACTAAGCGAAATTTACCAACATAATTTCCATCCGCACTCCCCACACTGGCAACTTCTTTTGTCAAAGTACGCAGACTTTCTGAATAGGAACCAGCGGATGGTGCTGAACGTTTTTGTATTTTACTTTTATGCAATTGGCTCCTCCCTTCTAACTAATCCCTTTTTCATCCATACCTGTCCAGCTAAAAGAATTTTTCTACGAACGCTTTTACGACCCCTTCAAATTCTTTCTCAGTCAATGTTTTGTAGTAGCCACCCTTATCTCTGCATGCTAAGTGTAAAATAAATTGCGGTAAGCACTGGAAAAAACAAAAGAAGACCATTACTCTAGATGTTAGGTTTAGCCGCCAATAACAAATCTCCATGGAAAACATTATAACTGAATTAATAGATATTTTAAAGAGTCATTCAACAGTTCTCGCAAAAAGAAAAAGCAGCCGTGGTTTTCTTGATGAGCGTAATCAAGGAAATTGTCGCTCAAGCACTTGAACAGGTAGATGATTCTTTGATTGAAGAACAAAAAGAAAAAGGTTCCCAGATCGAGAAAAAAACATTCGGACGGTTGTTACAATGATTGGCGAAATCCGCTTTAAACGACGACGCTATATTACGCCCAACGGTTCAGCAGTCTCCCCCCCCTCGATGAATTTATGGGATGGACAAAATACAATCGTTACAGTATTTTAGTCGTCAGAAATCTCAGTGAGCTTGCGACGAAGCTGTCCTATAGAACTGCCGCCAAAGCCGTGGAACTCTTAGCACCATTTACTGTCAGTCACCAAAAAATCAATTCTTTGGTGAACCAAGCAGGACAAGAAGTGAAAAAGCAACAGACCTCAAATCAACGCTATGATGCTCTTGAGAAACCAAAAACAGCGCCCAAAGTACTCTACCTTGAAGGGGATGGCTTTATGGTCAAAGGGGTCGGCATGAAATCCATCGCTTTCAGGTGTGTGAAGGCGTTCGTGTCTGCGGGAAGAATCGCAAAGAACGAATCAATCCCCGTGATTTTGTTTCGCTAGATCGGACGGTAGTCATGAAGGAATTAACGGACTATCTAGGCAATCAGTATCGGTTAAACAATACTGTCATGATTAGCAATGGGGATGGCGGCTCTGGATATACAAAAGGCGTGTTTGATGAACTCTGTGGGGCTTCCGCCAGACACGAATTTTTCTTAGATGCTTTCCATGTAAATAAGAAAATCAAAGACCGCTTGAGTTTTGCCAAAGAGTTACAAGCCCCCTTAATGACAGCGATTTGGCGGGAGTATGATCCAAACAAGGTCACTTGTATTCTAAACACCGCAGAAAGTTTATTGATTGAAGAATTAGATACGAGCCAGAATCAAGAACAACTAAGAAAACTTCGAGCGTATCTTGAGAGAAATTGGGCGCATATCAAACCCTTCCATCTGAGAAAGTTGCGGGGGATTTCAAAGGCGATCGGTACTTGTGAAAGCAACCATCGCCAGTATACGTATCGCATGAAAGGGCAAGGGAAATATTGGTCCAAAGATGGCGCAGAATCCATGGTCCGACTAATTGCCAGCTTAAAAAATCAAGATCTCGACAAGTGGCTGACAACCGATTATCACGCTTCAGAACCAATACCCGAATTTGAGAAACGCGCGCGTGAAGCCGTTCGGAAGGCAACATCAAAGAAATGGAATAAAACAGACCAACATATAAGCGCTCAATACGCAAGAGTGGTCGGAAGCGAAAAAACATCAACAGGTATGGGCAAGCTAGTCAAATCGTTAATCCGTTAATCGCACGTTTTCATGAAATTGGACGAGCGAAGTGAGGCTTCTTAACAAAAATTGAATGGTCAAAATAGTTACCGCAAAAGTGTTGACACATACGTTTCACGTAGTTTACTAGAAAAAAGGAAGCAATCATGTTATACTGATCACGTAAAAAGGAGCTACGCTCGACACGTAACTCCTAAAAACATAGCCCGTTTAAGACGGTAGCTTAAGATTTTTTCGAATTAATAAAACTCGTCAATCTCCGCTAAAGATTATGACGGGTTTTATTTTTTGTTGTTCTTACTGAGTGTTACCATTAAGGCAACCAATGCAACTAGCAATGTTCCAAACTGGAACATCAAACCAATTGCTTCAGCAACAGACAAAAATGCTATTCCCTTCTACGAAGTAGGAAAATGCTCATAAGCATCACCCCCTGAATAGCCAACCGCCATAAACTTACTACGTCAATTAGTATATCATAATTATAGGCCTAATTATTTTGCTGCTTTATCGGGATTTCTGATGGTGAAGGAAGATACAACTAGCTGTTTTTTTACTGTTGAAATGACCCTCAACAGAAATATTGTGTAGCATTAACAGTAATGTCGTTAATTCAGGATTCACTACAATGCAATTATAAGATCGATGAATCGTTGTTAACGCAAACCAGGAGTTCAAATTTTCTGATTATGCAGTCAACATCTAACACTTATTCTTTTCTAACCTTATCTTCAATAAAACTATTCATTTTTGAAATTAATTGATCATCGGTACACGACTTTGCACTTTGAAGAGTGATATTAATTTCGCCAAACCCCATTTTTACATTTGCAGCTATTGTTTTTCTCTGTAAAGAAGATAGACCAGACAAAACTTGTTCCGGTTCTTTGAGATATACTGAAACAAACGATTGATTGACTATGCTTTTATTTTCAATTTTATCTATCTCTTCCCACAAGATTAGTTGCTCTTTTGTCGAAAGAGCACTACTATAATCATAGAATCCTACATCATTTAAAACAACTAATTTCTTCCCTACAAAGACTTGTTTCACTATGTATAGCTCACAAGCTCCGAAAAATAAGAAACCCATTATACCTATTACCATAAATAGATACATAGTCTCAACTATTCCTACAATTAATATAAAAAAACTTGCAAGTACCATAAGCATACCTAGAAATGACAGTCCAATTTGCTTACTCTTACTTTGATATACTACAAACTCTTTCTCCATTTTTTCACCTCAATATATTATTCAAATATAGGAAATAGTATACCAAAAAAGTCCATCAATTGAATAGACTTTTCTGTGTTGCCAATTATATTCTTAGCTGATAAAATCTTTACAAGATGTATTCTTTGGGGCTGCTGCGGAAACAGTAGGCTCTTTTTTGTGGTCAATTTGATGATTTTACTACATACAATTTGCTTACCCAAAACTTCACCTAATTGTTGTTACAATGACTGGCCGCTGTCGTTCACGGATTTTCTCGCGCTCGTTTTATGCAATATAACTTAACAGTGATAAAAACATATCGAACATAGCAGTATCTAGAGTTCATTTCTCCTAGTAAAGAAGCTATTAGGTCTACTTTATAGATAAAACTGTACGTTCTATTTTTTTATCCAGGTCAACGATTCTTCCTCTGAAAAATTTTGTTCAAACTCTTCTTTGGTTGTGATATGTTGTGATATAACATAGTTGTAACACCTCAACCTAATAAGAAATAATCTTAGGAGGAAACGAGGTATGTCGCAAATGAGTAAACACTATGAACCAGAATTCAAAAAGAAGATTGTACGTCTTCATCTTGAAGAGGGACGAACCCTAAAAGGCCTTGCTGCTGAATATGGCGTATCCAAGGCAAGTATATCTATTTGGGTAAAACAGTTCCGTGAAGAATGCCAAACAAATGAAGAAGCCAAAGTAGAGTATGATTACATGAAGGAGAATTTGCAGTTAAAAAAACAACTAGCAGAACTCCAGAAGGAAATTGACTTTTAAAAAAAGCAGCGGCATTCTTTGCGAAGGAAATCGATTAGCGGCTTATCGATTTATTCAGCAGTATGGGCACAAATACGGTGTCCGTTGGTTATTGAAAAGACTGAACATCTTACCAAATGCTTATTATAATTTAATTTCTTGAAAAACAGGAAATCTGAATATAATAAGCACAAGGTCAAAATCAAGCATGAAATTGTGGATATCTATCACGCTCACAACGGCACTGATGGTTACAGAACTGTGCATGCTTATCTTCTTCGCAAGGGATACAGCATCAGTTGTGTAACTGTCCATAAGTACATGAATACAGAGCTTCAGTTATTTTCAATTACAAGGAAACGCAAGCCAGACTATGAATATGGTGCTCCTCACAAAGTGTTTGAAAATAAGCTCCATCAGGATTTTAAGGCAGAATCCATAAACCAGAAATGGTGCACTGATTTTACCTATTTATTCTTAACGGATGGTAGCAAACGTTATAACTGTACAATCATTGATCTGCATGATAGAAGTGTTATTGCCAGCATTACCGATAAGCACATAACAGCGGATCTTGCAAAGAAAACACTGCAGAAGGCAATTGATTCACAACCGGGATTAGATACTAACCATTTAATTTTACACTCGGATCAAGGAAGTCAGTTTACCTCAAAGGAATTCACGGAATACTGTGAGTCAGTTGGTATCACGCAAAGTATGAGCAAAGCTGGATATCCGTATGATAATGCTCCTATGGAACGTTATTACAATACTCTCAAGAATGAACTGATTAATCATCATTACTATCATTCTGAGAAAGAATTATATACATCCATTGAAGAATTTGCGTATGTTCATTACAATCACGAACGACCGCATTCTTATAACAATTATAAAACACCTTTTGAGGCACGTTACGGGGCATGAACCCTATAGCAATAAAAATTAGGTCAAAGTGTTACAAAAAAGCTTGACCACAACAGTTTTAGAGAAGGAGAATGAATTGTATTAAATGACTTTTTAACTAATATACATAAAAACAATAATATCAATGAGAATTGAAAGAGCACAAGCATTCTTTTGAATGAGATATTTAATTGAAAACCAATACAGTACTAGAAGTCCCCAAAGTGACCAAAAGATAGTTGATAAAAAATGAGTAAGAAAAGTAAAATGAGATAAAAAATTGTCACTTTAGGTACTTTGGTACTAAGAAAGGCTTGTTTTTGTCTATTTGTTTTACTAAAGTATATAAAACAGAATTAATGCAGAAATCATAGAAAGTTTGTCATACTTTCTATGATTCCCTGTTTTACTTGACTTTTTGATATAATAGAATAGTTAAGAAAGTATTTGTCACTTTTCTTTTTAAATGGCATAAATTTTTAATTTTATTTGACAGAAACTATAAATGTTTAATTGCTAAGAACATCGTTCAAAATAATTGGTGGATTTTCTTAGCTCTTATTTTAAAACAAAGTGTTCAGAAAATCAGAGTTTTGGCTACGGGATTCTTCTATTAACTAGTTTTGGCATATTTGCTTTAAAAAAGAGGAAGTCACCAACCCAAACGATTGATGACTAAGATGAATGTTTTTGAAAAAAGTAGACTGAAATTATGTGATTTAATTTTACAAAAAAATAAACGAATCGATTCTTATTTTTGATCAAAAAAATATAAAAAATAAGAATGACTGAAAAAGTGTTTTGATATAATGTAACTACGGTTGACACAAGGAGAATTCATATAATTACTCTAAACCACTAACTTAGTGAGTTAGTGGTTTTCTTTTATGTTTTTTATTCTAAAAAAAAAGAAGAAGTCATCAATCTAAATAATTGATGACTAAACCAAAAATATTCTAAAGGAGTTACTATATAGGAGATCAAATGATACAAGTTAATTATATGAAAAAAGCAATAAGTATTTTCTTCTTTTTTTATGAAAAAAAGATATAATGGATAAAAAGAAATTTTTGTTTATTAGTAGTTAGTAAGCTAAGTTTGATTATGGTTTCTTGTTTGTAGTATAACTGATATCGTGATAAATTTAAAGTGATTACATATATTTTCTGTAAAAATTTTCTAGTGCTTCTTAATATATAGTAGTTTATTTTTGTATATTGGTTTAAAAAGAGAAATCATCAGCTTAAATGGTTGATGACTAGATGAGAAGTACAATAGAAAAGAGATTAAACTCCATGGATATATTATATATGAAAAAAACAATAAATATATTTTTGATTCAGAAAATTCAAAAGATAAGAATGCTTGAAAAACAAGATTTTTTTGATAAAATAGTATCAATAAACGTCCATATTATAGTCTTTATAGGTACTGCCCGTTAGTGAAGTTTCAGGCAGTACCTATCTTTTTAATGAAGCACCGAGTATTCTCCCTGTGCGAAAAGGAGAAGAAGTACCTAAAATACGATTCATAAAAGAAATACAATTTTTGAAGGGAATTAAAAGATAAGACTTTATACAAAACTAAACAAAAAGTTTATTTTAAAGCACCGCCAACTGTTTATAAGAAAATTGGCATAGGAGATATTGCGATCTTTTCTGTTAAAGGTAAAAAGTACCACGTATTAATTATCCAAGTTTACAAACCAACAGAATTTGATAAAGAAGTATCTATATTTGAACCAAAATTTAAACCGTTCTTTTAAAAAAAAAACTGCGAAAGGCTTCAAAAAGACAGACTATATCACTATACCAAAGGAAGAAAGTATTGTAATTCCTGAGAAAAATCAACAAATAAATCGTAAACGTCCGTTTACAATAAGAAAAAGTAAATAAGATTTTATAATTCTGGACAGATATTTAATTTGTACATTTGAGGTAGAAATGCTATAGTTTAATTGCGAAATGTGAAGATTTTGTATAATAGAAGCACAAAGACAAGCCTACTGCGAATAGGCTTGTCTTTTTTTCATTCGTTGCGACTCCGAATGTGTGGGTTAGCGACAACTTGCTCAATTATCGTCTTTCTCATCTAACCGAGGAAATCGAAAGACTTGAAATGTAAAAACGAAAATGAATTTTTAGCAGAGAAAACAAAAAGAGCAATCTGCTATCAATGAAAAGAAAAAAATGCCAAAAGCTTCCTAGAGAATACGAAGCTTTTGGCTTCTTGTTCTAGTTACTCTTTTTCTTGGTTCCTTGGACGAAAGAAAAAGAGTAAAATACGATTTTCACTTGATACAGTTAACATGTCTGTAGGAAAAATCGTTAATAAAGTCAAAAAAATACTAATGATTGAGGAAATAAAAGTAGATATAGAATTTGTGGCAAACATAAATTCTTCATTAGTGTAACTAAAACCAGAGTTTATTTGACCCAGTAAAAAAGAAACTAGCCACAAACAAAGCGTTCCCCAACCCGTCAGACCAACGTCTCGATAACGACGAACGCTCATAGATATGTTAGGTATAAATGCTACTAAAACAAAAATAATAAATGGTAATAGCATAGGAATAGAACCATTCATGTTATTTGCGAATAGTCCAAAGAAAAACATAATACCTGTAACTATTGCAATGATTATTAATACAAATGATACCCACCAATAACCCGCTCTTGTTGTTCTTCCTTTGAAATCTACATATCCTCGAAAGAAGTCTTTAATAGCTTGTAAAAAAGTTACTTTTCTGTTTTGTTCAATTCTAGCGATCATAATCACTCCTTGATTTTTGTTGTTTTTACAAAAATAATTTTATTAAATTAATAAAAAATTTTCAAGACTTTATATAACTGTAAGTTCTTTATTTTATCTTTTTAACTTTGTTAAATTATTAGCATAACAATTCCATTTTTCAAGGAGAAATTAGATTTATGAAAAAACATTTACTTACATTAAATTTACTTGGCACTGCAATACTTACTTTATCTGCGTGTTCGCCTAACTCTACACCTCAATCTACTGAACAGACTTCCCAGACAACAAAAGTTAGTGATTCTACTGATAGTAAAAATAACACAGCTGATATTAGTGATTCTACTGATAGCCAAAATAACACAGGTACTATCAGACAAATTGCTGAAAAAACTCAAAAATCTATGGATAAACTATATGAAGAAAATCCGATGTTAAACGAAACCTATAAGGATATTACTGTATCTTTTGAAGGGCAAGATACACTTGTTATAACCTATGTATACCGAGATATTTTAACAAAAGAATCTATTCCTCAACAAAAAGAAAACTTGGAAAAAACACGTGATACATTAATTAACGCAACAAAAATGGATGCGGATAATGTAAAAAAAATGATTCCAGATTATAAAGCAAAATATATTTACGTTACTTCTGACGGAACGCCTGTTTATGAAACATTAATTACTAAAAGTGATTACAACAAGTAACAACTGATAGGTCAATTTTTCGCAAGGCGTATTTACATGAATCGGCTACACTAGACTAGACAGAAAAAATAAGGTGTGTAGAATA
>ERZ1034980.2358-NODE-2358-length-10200-cov-43.165303_pt1 | contig 10200 bp, 8 predicted proteins | sample MGYA00520622_ERZ1034980 | MGnify/ENA primary metagenome ERZ1034980 (study PRJEB33766, sample SAMN09781791) | gut metagenome | biome: gut microbiome | host: Homo sapiens | place: Madagascar | study: EMG produced TPA metagenomics assembly of the PRJNA485056 data... | reverse complement strand
CATGACCAAATGACCGCTTTTCTAAAATTCTGAGTCACAAGCCTTCATTTTCTTCCAATTCTATCAAAATGCAGCAATTGATTTCCCGAATATCGTTGTAAAGTGCTATCAGTCAAATACTTACAGACGCCACCGAGAAATCTGTAGCCCAAAAATTTGTTTTTAACTCCAAATTGTTGTACCTTTGCACCGGCAATCGAAAGAAAGCTTCTCTTGCACCGAAAGTCGGTCTTAATAGACGACAGGCGTCGGTCGTCAATGACGACCAAAATAAAGGCAAGAAATGAGGCTTCTGGGTAATTGAAATATCAACCATCAAAACACACAAAAGTATGATTAACTACAGTATTACCATGCGTTCAGTGAACGCCAACCCGCCATTCTCGACATGACCGTGGATTGCATGAGAGAGCAGCTCCTTGAAGGCAAGAAAATCCGCCTCGGCGATCTCGGTGATTTCTCCATCGTTCTCTCATCCAAGGGCGCCCCACTCCTCCCGAAGTCCTAACAGACCATGGGAAATTAACCTCATGTGAAACACACAAAATATTAAGTTTAACCTTTAAAATTGAATCAAAATGAGTAAGATGAAAGCAGACACATGGAAGACCATTCTTCAAATCGCCATCAGCGTTCTTGCGGCGCTTGCCACCAGCTTGGAATTTCGAGTTGTATGGGATAGCGTAAGTAAACAAAGTATTAGGATAGAAATTCCGTTTCTCAAATATTTCTTTTTATATCGTATGTTTTTCATTAGATTATAAGGGATTGTGGGCCCTCAGCTGAGATAGCTGGGGGTTTTGTTGGATTATAACATGAACGGAAATGATTTAAAGAATTCCGGTCATCCCCGGTCATGGTCATTTCTGGTCAAAATCATTTTCTGGTATTACGAATCAAATGGCTATAATACCTACATATATAAAAAATAGATGGGGTACAGTCGCAAGACTCACCCCATTTACCCAAATATATGCGAAAACTTTGCTGCAAATATAGTTGATTTTGAAGAAAGGGCTTTATTGACCTTCCCTGATTATCCACTCACCTATCGTTCGCTGATTACTATCGTAATTCACGCCGATTTTAAACAGGCGCTTGCCATCAGCAGAATAAGGAATCAAATATCCCTTGTCATCTATCTGCCTGATTGCATCCTCGGCAGAGCCATCATACTTCAACTCGAAAACATATACTGCATCAGGCATATACACAACTGCATCTGCCCTACCTATCGAACTGTTTTCTTCTACTCTCATATAGGCACCCATCAGGTTGAATATGAGATAGAATACCGTCTGGAAATCACGTTCGTTCTTATTGCTCAAGCGATTTGAGATACTGGCAAGATATGCCTTCAGGCGAACCATTGCTCCTTCTACATCTGCATCATAAAGCTTTTCCAAGAAATCACCGACCAGACTGTTGTTGTCAAGAGATATTGGTGAAAGATAGTTGGGTGCAAGACTCTTGAGCATACCAATTTTAACCTCTCTGTTAGGATATTCCAAAGTATAACGTTGCAATATAGGGTTATACTTCTTGATGGTGAGATAACCGCTCTGATATAGCAGCGGAAGTGCTGAAGTCATCATTTCTGGTGAAACATCAAAGTCATCTACATCACATGACTTTTTCTCAATATCCATTACATTGACATGATACTTCTGCAACGTCTTGACAAGATAAGTTGGTGTACCAGAACCAAACCAATAAGGAGCTATCTTGCGCGCATTCAGCGCCTTTACCAGGCTGAACGGATTGAAGACATCCTCTGATCTCTCGCTGAAATGATAACCGTCATAGAATCGTGTCAACTCTGCCAGACATTCCTCATACGTCATGCCAAGATCTTTGCCCAATGCCTCAACATCCGGTTTCATCTGCGTTGTAAGCTCCGTTTTGCTGATACCGCAGAGGGCGGAATACTGGTCGAACATACTGATATTGTCAAGGTTGTTGAGCTCACTGAAGATACTGAGCTGCGAAAACTTGGTAATACCTGTGATGAAGCAGAACTGAAGATATGGGTCGAGCTTTTTCAGAGGACTATAGAAATTCTGCATGATGCGACGGAGAGATTGCAGGTTCTCCTTCTCGTGCACCACATCTAATAAAGGTGCATCATATTCATCAATGATGACTACTGCCTTTTCGCCCGTTTGTTCATAAGCACGTTTTACGATTCCTTCCAGTCTTTCATTAGGATAAATCTCGCTTTCGCCCTTACCATACAGTTTTTCGTAGGGTAAAAGTTCCAGATTCAGATAATTATTCAAAGCATCTGCATCAAAATGCTTGGCTCCACTCATGTCAAAATGTAAAACAGGATGTTTCACCCATTCTTTCTCATAATCAGCAATGGCTAATCCTTCGAAAAGTTCCTTTCTTCCCTCGAAATAGGCCTGAAGCGTAGAGACAAAAAGAGATTTTCCAAATCGTCTTGGCCGACTCAGAAAGATATATTTCATACCTTTTTCTCTAAAATCAACAACATATTTAGTCTTATCTATATAAAGATAATTCTTCGTGCGGATTTCTTCAAAAGTCTGTATTCCTACTGGATATTTATTTACTATTTTAGCCATATTCTTACATGTCTTACGTTTGCGCTGCTAAATTACAAAGAAAATCTAAATTAGCCAAATATAAATTCAATTAATTATCAATCGTTCCTATTCCCCCATTAATACTCATTTCCCTCATTCTTGATCACGCTTGGACCATCGATGAGCTCGGGTTTCGGCGCATTACGGTTTACACCATCATAAGCATTCCTTACATCCCCCATGCTGATGTCTATATCACGATTTACAGGGCGGTCTGGATCATTCAGCGTGTGGGAGAAAAGCCATTGATAGGTTTTCTTCATGTAGAAAACGCGGGCTGGCATTCCATGATTGGCACCTTGCCACCAATCATAAATCAAGCGCGTATCATTTCCGTCACGTTTTAATTTATCTACTACTACTTTGGATTGCTTTACAGGAACGGCTCTGTCGGCTGTGCCATGGATAATCCAAAATGGAAGTTTCCCCAAACCGCTTACGTCTTTCAGGGAACAACCGCCACAGAGCGCCATTCCTGCTGCAATACGGTCGGGATAGGTGCCACAGACATCCATTGTTCCATATCCTCCCAGACTCATGCCTAAAACATAAACACGGGTGGTGTCACAAGAATAATGCTGCTTTACCCAATCAAGCATATCCATCACTTTCTTGGGACTCCAAGCACCTCCAGGGTTTTGAGGCACAAGCGTCAGGGCATCAATATCTCGGCCTTTCACAATGGCATCCAGCGGTCCGTATCTTCTTACTCTTTCAAGGTTGCGACCGCATAGACTGGCACCATGAAGGAAGATAATCACTGGCGTTTGCTCCTGCGTATAGAAATAATCCACTGGTGTATAAACCCAGAAGTTATAGCCTCCAGGTATCTCATTCTTTACTGCCCTAAGAAAATCGTATGCAGATATCTTTAAGACGGAAAGCAATAATATAGTCAAACAAAATATCTTTTTCATGTTGGCGAAATTACAATAAAAAATGCAGAAAACCAAGATTTGTCTTGGATTTCCTGCATTATTTCATATACTTTGCAACAAGTTAATATGCTTTCACAAACTATGAGGTTTGTTCTCAACCAGTTGGAGTCAGACATGATATTTGTACTTCTTGGTGGCCCGCTGCGGTACGGAATGGTCAAAATCAGGTGATAAACCATTTCCTGTAGAAACTCCTCCTCTTGCTGATCCACAATAGCTTGACCATCTCTGCATGATTTTGGAAACGTAATTGACGGTCTCACTTCCACGCATATAGCCACATTTGATGATTGGCAATTTATAATAGGTAGGATCACTGAGCTTGAGTACTGACTCTGCCACATCATCCCAGCGATGCGGATTCTTGCCGTGTTGCCGTGTCAGTGCCATCGCATCCCGGATATGCCATGGTCCAGCATTATAGGCTGCAAGTCGGAATTTCAGACGCTCGAATGGGTCTCCTATATCCTGGAACATACGCTCGAATTTCGCCATGCACGTAGCCGAAGCGGAGATGTTGATTTCCGGATTGGTGAGTGAGGAAACGGGGATGCCTAATTCCTTGGCTGTGCCAGGCATGATGGCCATCAGTCCGCAATAGCCTGCCCATGATTTTGCATAGGTATCAAAACCAGACTCCGTATAGCATTGGGCTGCCATCAGTCGCCAGTCGATTCGTGCCATAGGGGCATACTTCTTAAACAAATGGTCGTATTTGCTGATGACGCCTCCTGCTGCATTGATCATAGGAGCATATACTTTGTGGATGATAAGTCCTTCTGAAAGTATCCTCTTTTCTTCCTTTTGGACGTTAGCCAAGATATGGGGCGTAAACCAATGGTTTAACGCTTCTTCCAGAGATTTGTTTCCCTTGTTGACTGCCCATTGGACTGAGGCGGTCGTCTGGTCAGAATCTTTCTCTTTCGATGTCTGGTAGGCACCGCAATAGGCAATATCGTTGCGTTTCCCCTTCTTAAGCGGATAAGCGATTAAATCACCCTTGCCCTTTTTCAGTTTGTTGATCATGTCAAGCGTATCCTTGCAGAGTTCGACTCTTACCGAAACGCCTATGGAACTGGCAAATTTCTCACAGAGCAAGTAGTCCATACCTAAGCCCACTCCCTTATAATCATAATAGGTGGAAGGACCTGACAGGGTCAGCATGATCAGTTCTCCATTGTTTTCTATATCAGCAAGCGAGAAGTTACTGGCAGAGGAACTGGAGTCTGAAGCCTCAGCATCACCAGTCTCTCCATCCTCTATCACCGTTCCCCAAGGCGTATATTCCGTCTTCTTATTTTCCGTTTTGCATGATGCGGTAAAGGACAACAGACAGATGGTGAGTATTGCCGTCTCAAAATAGCTTCCTGTTTTCATCTTATTCTACCGGTTGCTTGTCGCCAGATTCTGTAGGCACGGATTCCGGTTTCTGTTTTTCTACATGCTGATTGTCATGTTGTTTATCATGCTTCTTGTTGGCATCATGATGACTGCTCTGTTCTTTAGGTGAATCCTTCTTTGCATCAAGCGTTTCATTCAAAGCAGGAGTAGCGTGTGTGCCTTTCTGCTTTTTGGCAGAATCTGCAGTTGTTGACTTGGATGAAGTGCTTACAGAACTGTTGTTTGGCAAGATGGTGCCATTCTGATGGAGGAATCTCGTGTATTTCTTGCATATCTTATTAGAATATGCATTGAAGATATTGTTGGCAAACAGAATATCAGTTATCTTATTATCGCTGACATATTTGCGCATATTCTTGGTGAAATATCGATAATCGACTACATGGATTTCCTCAAAAGAATAGAACAGGTAGCCTGGAAGAGCATTTCCGAAACTATCCTTCAGGATCATGACACGGCGATGATTGTTGACATTGGTTTTCACCCGAGTAATTCGGGTGTCACCGCCCATGAAGGTACAGTAGGCGCCACCATTGCCGTCTTTATACTTATAGAAGAAGATGCCTTTGTATGGTTTGCCTTCGCCTATGACCTCATAGTTGCGGTTGATTTTATAATCCGTATAATAGGTTTCGTATTTTACGTTCTTTGGAACATAATAGACGAAATCTTCCGGGGCATTCTTCAGGGAAATATCATGAGAATAACCATACATACTTCCTACGTATCCATGTACCACTTTTCTTTCATAACTTGAAAGCGGCTTGAAAGGGACCTTTGCCACTTTAGCGAATTGCTGGGCAGCATAGAAAGCTCCAAGAGGTGCCCAGTGGTGGTCGGTTCTGAGGAAGATGTTTTCTGCCACGTGTTTGCCCAGTGCAGTATAGACATCTACGGCATGAACATCCTTGTCTAAGTGAGCATAGATATTGTTGATGGTTGGGCGTTCCTCATTGGAGCATCCCTTAGCCTTATCCGGACAATAGAAATCTACTGCAGTCGGTATGACCATGCAATATACATTTACCTTTGGTCCGAATACCTTCTTGTATTCATTTGCAGACTGGGCATAATCCACACCACCCTTGGAACTGCCGCCATAAGCCATCAAAGCTCTTACTTCTTTTCCTTTACCCACGATGATAATACCACGGTTGGCGATTTTGGCATTCTCTTCTGCCGTAATATTATTCTTGTATTTACCTACGTTTCTTTCTCCCATTTCCAGTTCTTCATCTGTAGGACCCGATGTCTCAGTGGCATCTGCTGATGCATGGAAGGTCACTTTTTCTTCTCCTACAGACATACTGATGAGATCCTTTTCCTGCATACTCATAGACATGAACACATCACGGTAAGGTTCACTATCGCTGAACCAGGAATTGATGCTCTTGGTAAATTCACCCGACTTCAAACTTTCCAGTGAATATTTTGGAAATTTGGCAAGCTCTCTCTTTTCAAGTGCAGAGTATGTGCTCCGAGGGAAAAACAGGAAAACGATGGTGAATCCTAAGAACACCATACTCATGATTGATATGTATATATAATTCTGTTTCATGACTTTAAATGCAATAGTTAAATATCACAATCTATTTATTTCTTCATTTGCGTTATTGGCGTAACATTCGCTCGAAGCCTCTTGCCGTGGATTTTGCATAGGCATGCTGCAAGTTGTTGGCGAAGAGTATATCTGTGATTTGATTGTCATTGACATAGTTGACGATATTCTTTGTGAAATATCTGAAATCTACTACATAAATATCCTCAAATGAACCGAAAAGGTATCCTGGCAAGGCATTGCCATAGCTATCTTTGATGATCATCAGTTTTCTTCCATTTCTTACATCTGTCTTGACATGCGTTGTGCGCAAATCGCCACCCATGAAGGTGCAATATGCACTGCTGCTGCCATCCTTGTATTTGATGAAGAATGGTCCAGTGAATGGGTCTGTGAGGCTTGTCACTACCCTATTCTTACCCATGTTGTGACCGACATAGGTGGTGACATAATTGCTGTCTTTAGGAATATAGTAAATGAATTTCTCCGGAGAGTTCTTTACTGTGATGTCCTTTGAATAATGATACATACTTCCCACAAAATTATGGATGGTACGCTCTTCGAAATCGTTCAGGTTAGGAACCTTTACCTGTGCTTTCTGAGCAAATTCACGGGCTGCATAGTATGCTCCTAATGGAGACCAATGGTGGTCGGTGCGGGAATAAATATCCTCATCCATGTGCTGCTTGAGTACTGGATATACATCTACTATTTCTACGCCTTTCTCCAGATGCTGATACATATTATTGATGACCGGCTCTTCATCGCGGACCCATTCTTTGGCTTCTTCCGGACAGTATAGACCTGCAGAGGTAGGAACGATCATGCTATAAATTCTTACATGATGCTTCAGTGTGTCCCGATACTGGTTGATGGCATTTGAATACCATGTTCCTCCTGTTGCCAAACCGGTAAAAGGTTCCAATGCTCTGATCTGGTTGTTCTCTTTGCTGATGATGATGCCCGTTCTGGTTTTATAGCATGTGGAATGGGTTTCTGCCATCACAGCCTGAGCGCAGAAAGAGCAGAATAATGCAGTATTTATGACTGTATATAATCTTTTCATTTTTTTGTATATTTTATATTAGAATCTGGTGTAAATGAAGGCATTGTTGGTGGCTCCCACAAGCAAGGCTACGCTCAGCGTGAGGAGGATGATGGACACCACCGTGCGAGTTGCAAGGGTGATATTCTTTTTCATCCTTGTATTGTTTGGCAGGTATCTATTATACCACTTCGCCACCGTATCATATACAGGAAGACAGAACAGAATACCTGCCACCCATAACCAGAAATTGTCCATGCATGCACTTTCTGCTGCAAAGTCATATGCGTTCTTGGCATTTCCGATGAACGCACCGAAGAAATGTTGCATCTTGGTAAAGTCATCAAAATAGAAAATTCCCCATCCGATGATGACGAGCAGCAGACTGTATATATGCAGCAGGAAGGAAGGTATCTTATCCTGCACCTTCAGCAATGTATATTTTTCGGCAATCACGATGACACCGAAATAAAGACCCCAGATGATGAAGTTCCAACTGGCTCCGTGCCACATACCGGTCAAGAACCAGACAACAAAGATGTTGAGAGGCTGGTGACGTCGGTTTCCTCCCATTGGAATATACACATAGTCGCGGAAGAAACTACCTAATGACATGTGCCATTTTCTCCAAAAGTCTGAAATGGATGTGCAGCAATAAGGATGCTTGAAGTTCTCTGCAAAGTGAAAGCCTAAACATCTGCCCAAGCCTATTGCCATGTCACTATATCCTGAGAAGTCGAAGAAGATCTGAAGCGTGAAGGCTAATATGCCCACCCATGCTCCAAAGGTGGATAAATTCTGAAGTCCGTTGGCAAGGAACTGGTCTGCTATCTCTGAAAATTGGTTGGCAAGAATCACCTTCTTACCCAATCCAATCAAGAAACGATAGCTGCCTTCTACGATGTCATACTGTCTTACCTTTCTGTCTCTGATTTCCAATGCCACAATATCATATCTGACAATAGGTCCTGCTATCAGCTGCGGGAACATGGAGATATAAAGAAGCAAGTCCTGGAAACGGCGCTGGGCTGGCGCTTCACGGCGATATACATCTATGAGATAGGATATGGACTGGAAGGTATAGAAACTGATACCGATAGGCAGTGAAATCTTCGGAATGCCTACTGGAATACCTATCGAATTGAGTGTTGTTGCAAAGAATCCCGCATATTTGAAAGTGCCGAGTAAAAGGATGTTGCATATCAAACCGATTACCAATGCCCTTTTGCGGTGGGATTGCTGACTGTCTATGCCAAGTCCGGCAAAGTAGTTGATCATGACACTGAACAGCATCAGGAAAACATATACTGGTTCGCCCCATGCATAAAATATCAGTGAGAACAGTACAAGTATTGCATTGCGTACATTTGCTGGATGCTCGCCAGTCTTGAAGAATTTCTTATCCAACAAGTAGGCTAACAGATAGCACAACATAAAGGCTGGTAAGAATGCAAAGATGAAAAATAAATCGGAAAATACCATTATTTTTTATTTGTAAAACTTTCTATTTTGACTGAGTGTCTGTTTGATTCTATTAATATAACAACAGACTTTCTAATTGGTTGGCAATGAAGTAACCATTTCGTTTGGCTCCCTTGCTGTTGGTGTGGACTCCATCTGTCGTAAAAATCCTATTGTTGATTTCTCTTGCCCCCTGAATGGTTCCCTCATAATCCAGGCGGATAACTGATAGGCTCATATAATGGCCGCATTCTTCTATGATGTCACCGATTTTGTGAATACCTGTAACGCCAGGCTTGCCTATCTGCATCGGTGTTATCAATACAATCTGTGCGTCAGGAAAAGCTTCCTTTATCTTTTCGCAACAGTATCTGACAGATTCTGCAAGGGAGGTCACCTGATGAATCGGTTTACTTAATACGGTATTGGGAGTCGCAGAAAAAACCTGCTGTGGAGTTTTGGAAAACAATTGAGGTCTGGAAGATTTGAACCAAGCATCATTCGTTCCAGCCATAATCATAATCAGGTCAGGCTGAGGCTCCTTGCCTTCTTTAGTTGCTTGAATCAATCTCAGTACTTGATTGAAAATGACATTGTTATTCGTCAACTTCTCAGAATATTCCTCTGTATTTATCTTTGTTTTAGAACAATTAGTCCAAGTAGCGCCACTCCTGGCATAACTTTTACAGGTAGAAGGGGAAAATCTCTCTTTGAACCATTTGCTCCAACCTCTGTCTTTGTCGCAATCATCTCCACCTATGAACGTATTGGAATCACCCAATAAGACAACATGCAGGTGAGAATGATTGGCTGCTGAGATATTAGTCATAAAGCCTATGACCATTAATATCCCTAAAAACAATTTAATCTTCATTTTTTATTTCAGTCTCATTTTCAAAATGTTATCTGTCTAAATCGGGTGCAAAATTACAGTTTTTTTTGTTAATATGCAAACTTTCAGAAAAAAAAATCAGGAAAGACGAAATTTATCTTTCCTGATTGTATTTATGACTAATTGAACTGTTTCTTTCATATCCTTTATCCTGCTGGATTTTTTTATCCATGCTCCTACTTGATTTCTTGCGTGGGCAGGGAGAATTTTTTGCGTGGGCACGCAAAAATAAAACTACTATGAGACTTCCCGAAATATGGAGGCTGACTACGCACAGATTTTTGCGTTATTTTTGT
>ERZ1034980.2350-NODE-2350-length-10232-cov-8.018964_pt1 | contig 10232 bp, 6 predicted proteins | sample MGYA00520622_ERZ1034980 | MGnify/ENA primary metagenome ERZ1034980 (study PRJEB33766, sample SAMN09781791) | gut metagenome | biome: gut microbiome | host: Homo sapiens | place: Madagascar | study: EMG produced TPA metagenomics assembly of the PRJNA485056 data... | reverse complement strand
TGCCGTCGAACCCATATGGGCTGCTCGGTGGGATGATGGAGACCTCGAAGTCGGCTGGTTCCAGGTTCAGCTCGGCTTCTTCGGTATCGTGCCTGCGCCGCGTGCGCGCCGCTTCGTCTGCACGCTGCTGGGTGAGGGCACTGAGCAGATTGCTAATCTGGGAGCTGGTGGGCAGCGCCCGCGATGTGGACGATGCTTTCGAGCGCGTGCCTGCGGCCGGCCGGGTCGCTTGCGTCCCGTATGTACCGGGGGAGGCGAGGGGCGCGATTCCAATCGCATCGAGATAGTGCAGCACAAGTGCGATTTCATGCTTGCACATGCCGTCGTAGTTGCGGGCAGCCGGGCAGTCGCATGAGTAGGCAAGAACGGCTTGCTCGTCGAGGTCGAGCGAGACGCGCGTCTGGTAGGCTTGGCCGTACGATCCCTCAACCGTGCCGCTCACTATTACCGCGCCCTCGATGCTGCTTGGCGTCTCCTTGCAATCGAAAACGCCACCGCTCAGCGCGAGATCGAGTCCTTTGCCGTATGTGCTGTCGAGCGCGGCTTCGATCTTGAGGCTCGTGATGAACGACATGGGGCTCCTTGGGGATAGAGATTGGCAGATGCATCGCATTGTATCAGCCGCATATCGTGTGCCTGTGCGTTGTGGAGGGCTTGCTGGTGGTCGAGTCGGTGAATTTCAAGTACGGCCACAACAATGAAGAGGAGCGGGTGGGCGCTCGGTTGCCCTGCGCCTACCCGCTCCTCTTTACAAGTGCCTCTTAAGCTGTCTCGAACTAGGCGAAGAGGTGCTCCAGTGCGTGCCTCACGCTGTAGCGGCCGCCCTCAATGTTCGTGGCCATGTGGCCGCCGGAGGTGTTGAGGTTGTACAGGCCGCGGTATACCATCTGCCCGTCGGCGCCGATGGCATAGAGACCCTCGATGGGCTCGCCGTTTTCAGCGACGACCTGCCAGGTGCGATTGGTGTTGATGCCGCCCAGCGACAGCGCCACGGCCTGGTGAATGAGGAACGCGTAAAGGCCGCCGTCTCCAAACGAGACGAGATAGCTGGCGTTCTTGCCGTAGCTCTCGTCGACGCCCTCGGCCACATAGCCCTCGTACTCCTCAAGGGCGGGCACGAGCGTGTCGGCCCAGCCGAGCTGCTCGGCAAGCTCTTCGGCGCTGTCTGCGTGCCAGATTGCCTCGGAGCCGCCGTCAAGCGCCTTGTCGAGCTCGCCCTGGTCGAGGGTGCCCGAGGCAACCGCATCGGCGACCATATCGTCGCTCATGATGATGTACGCACGCTTCTGGGCACGTACCGCGGTGCCTGTGTAGTCGTGGCACACCTCGCCGCAGTCCTCGTTGCAGAAACGCTCCCCCTTTTCGTTGACCCACATGGCGGCGTGGTAGCTCGGCAGCGTGTACGAGGAGAGGCCTTCAACGAGGTTGCCGAACATGTAGCCGCGTGCCACGGCATCCTGCCTGGCGCCGACGGCTGCGGCCATCTTGAGCGTGTCGCCCTGGCAGCCCGGTGCGCAGTCGATCTTGGTGATGCTCATGTCGTAGCCGCCGTACTCGGCGACCATGTCGGCGTTTGCTGCCCAGCCGCCGCCGGCGAGAATCACGGCCGTTGCCTCGATCTCGATGGCACCCTCGGCCGTCTCGGCATACACGCCACACACTTTGCCGGAGTCGTCGGTCGCAAGGGCGCGGGCGCGTGTGGAAGTCATCACTTCTATGCCGAGCTCCTCGGCCTTGGCGAACAGCGGTTTCATCATGCTTTCGCCGCCGCCGTAATAGCTGGCCTTCCACATGAGCGCCGTGGGGGTCTTGCCCAGACCGCCGCCGTAGTAATCCGTTTTCTCGGCGAACTCGACGCCGTTGTCCTCGAGCCACTTGGTGTTGTCGGCCGAGTGGGAGATGGTGTCGAGCCAAAGCTGGGGGTTCACCGTATAGTCGTACAGCTCGACCTCGCTGCGGACGATGTCGGAGGGGTGCACGGTGATGCCGTACGCGGCGCACCCCGCCTCCATCTCAGGCGAGCCGAAGCTGAAGCAGCAGTCGGTGATCATGCCGTTGCCGCCCATGTTCTCCTGGGATTCGAGAATAATGACGGACTTGCCTGCCTGGGCGGCCTCGATGGCTGCGACGATGCCGGAGGCACCCGAGCCGACCACCACGAAGTCGGCCTTCTGCGTCTGGGTGACCTTGCCTGCCCAGTCACTGGCGCGGAAGCCCGCCCATGGATCCGCGACGATGGGGGCGGCGTCTTCCGCGATGGCCTGTGAGGCGATGGCGCCCGCGCCAAGCGCGCATATTGCCGCCCCTGCCGTAAACGCCCTGCGATCCATAGTCACGTTCCCGTTCGAATTGAAGCTCATGTTCGGTCCCTTCGTCTGAAGCCGTGCCCTTGCGGTTGGGCCTGCGAGCGGCTGCGCCGCCGCGAGGCGTAACCCCATGGTCTTCCAATGAAGCACCTCGACGCTTCCACCCATACGGCGCATCTTGGTGGTTTTTCTTCGGCGCCCAGTATCCATCCTATGGGGGGAGAGGGGAGAAAAACAAGGCATGTACCTGGTGTAATGCTAGCCCGTCCTTTGGGTGGATGCGGCGGGGCCGAGGTTTGCCCATTATTTGCCACGACCGAGCCCAAAAGTCGCCTTGCGGCAATCGGGCTGTTATCTCTGTTGTTGGAGGTTGAAAATGCATCGCATCGCTTCTGGTTCTACTCGCCGTCAGTTTGTGGCCGTCGCCGCTTCGGGCGCGGCTCTTACCGTTGCGGCTTCGGGCGCGGCGCCTGTGGCCCGTGCGGCTGAAGAAGCCTCGGAGGGCACCTTCGATCCGAGCGACCTGTGCGCCGGATATCGTGCTGAGGAGTATGCCGACAAGGTCTCCGATACCCAGGAAGTTGACATTTGCGTCGTGGGTGCCGGCATCGCTGGTATTGCCGCCGCCATCGAGGCGGCTCAGGAGGGCAAGACCGTCGCGCTTCTGGAGTCCCAGGACAGGGCTGGCGGAAACGGCAGCTATTCCGATTGCGTTTTCTCCTTTGGGTCGCCTCAGCAGATTGCCGGCTCCGAGGCTGCGGGCGTGGAGGTCACGGCCGACCAGATCATCCGCAGCGAGATCGAGCTGTACAACTACACGGTGAACGGCGGTCTTTGGGCTGACGTCCTTGAGCACAGCGCCGACAACACGGCGTGGCTCATTGATGCTGGCTGCCAGGTTGAGGAGACTACGGTTTTCTACGGCGGCGGCCTGGGCAAGACCCCCACGGCACTCATGTGGGTCGGCGGCGTCGGTTCGGGCGACGCCTGCGCCATCCAGCCCATGCTTGCCACGCTTGCCGGCCTGGGCGTGGAGCCGACGTGCGGCGCGCGTGTTCGTGCGCTCCTTACCGATGAGTCGGGCAAGGTGTGCGGCGTGTATGCCGAGACGGCCGACGGTGTGCTCAAGGTCGACGCCAAGGCCGTGATTCTTGCCGGCGGCGGCTGGGGCGCCAACCCCGACCTGTGCTCCTGCTTCGGCGGGTACGACATGTCCAAGAGCCTCATTTTCTCCGCGCCGGGCTGCCAGGGCGATACCCTGCGCATGGCGGCGGCCATTGGTGCCAGGCAGGACGCCATTTCTCGCGGTTACATGTTCGGCAACGGCGTTGAGGGCGTCTCCAGCAGCTACCTCATGTCGTATCACCCGGCTCTGTGGGTCAACGAGTTCGGTCGCCGTTTTGCCAACGAGGACTGCGCCGAGACGTGCCACGATTACACCGGTACGGCGGTTCGCTCGCAGGGTGACGTGTACATCGTGGTGAACGATGCGATGATCGACGAGATGGACAGCGCCCTGGCAGGTGACACCAACGGCGACGGCACGACGACCTCCGATATTCGCTCCCAGATTGAGGCGGCCGTTGTCGACGAGGCGAACAAGAACGTTGCGAGCGGTGAGACGGCTGCCGAGCTTGCCGATGCCCTGGGTATCGATCCCGATGCGTTTGCCGCCACGTTCGAAGAGTACGAGGGGTATTGCGCACAGGGTCATGACGACATGTTCGGCAAGAACCCCGAGTACCTCGAGTCGCTTGGCGAGGGCAAGCTCTATGGCATGCGCGTGCAGCAGACCATCTGCCTGTCGCTGGGTGGCATCGTGACGAACCGCAACTGGCAGGTGCTCGACAACTCCAAGAAGCCCATCGACGGCCTGTATGCTGTTGGCGCCGATGGCCAGATGGTCTACCTGGGGCTGTATAACCTCAACACTTCCGGCGGCCACATGGCGGTCAACTTTGAGAGCGGCCGCTACTCGGTTAAGCACGCCGTTGCGACGTACTGCTAGTTTTGGAATTCCTGGAAACGCATGATGAGCTCTTGGCGGTCTGACACGCCTGCCTTGTGGTAGATGCTGCGCAGGTGCGTTTTGACCGTTGACGGGGCAATGCTGAGCTCGTCGGCAAGCACGCTTATGTTCTTGCCTTGCATGGCGAGCACAAGGACGTCCGACTCGCGTGCCGAAAGACCGATGGAGGCCGCGTAGGCAGCACACGTTTCTTGGAACATCTTGGTGGCGGAGACTGCGGCGGGGCGGGAATCTTCTTCCGTCTCACCGCAGTCTCCTGCCGTATATGTTGTATCGTATGTCGTATCTAAGCCCAAGCCGTTTGGCTGGGTTGCTTCCTGGCGGGTAAAGAAAGGCTCGCCGACGACGAACAGGACGACCAGAAGCAGCGCCACGCAAGCGACAGTGATTTGAGCAGGCGAGGAAAGCACGGGAACGAGAAGATACGATATGCACAGGCCCGCCTGCATGGCCGCTCCACCTACGGCGAAGAGGTGCAGGGGCTCGGTCTTGTGCAGCCGTGCAAGCTGTGCCAGGCGGCAGAACAAAAACGCCTCGAACAGCATGGAGCCGCTCAGCGACGCGGCCAGGGCAATGTCTACCTGGTTTGCCGAGAACAGGCCAAGTGCAATGAGCCCTACTGAAAGCAGTGGGAGCACGAACCGATTTATCACGCGAAGAAAACCAGGCTTGCGTCCGAAGGTGAAGCACAGGACGGCAACGACTGACATTTCCATGGCGTAAAACGCGTACAGGCCGCTGGTGTTATTGACATGGGCGATGCTTGTCACAAACCCGGGGACAAGCTCGTATGCGGCGATGCCGATGAGAAACGTCGGCGTCAGCAGCTTAAAAACGGAGCCGACCCGCTCTGAGGCGTCGTCAGTATTCGTTGCAATCTTGCCAAGGTTCGAATCATCGGAATACGAGCGCAGCGCGCAGAAAAAGCCAGCTGACACGATGGGCATGACGGCGCACATCGCAAGCATGGCCCAGCTGGGCAGGCTTGTTGTGATGAGCCAAAGCGCTGAGGAAAAGGCCATCGATGCGACTATGGCGGGCAGCTGAAGGCTCAGGCAGAGCGCCTCGGCAAACAACGCCATCCAACCCAAAAAGAGAACCGCGTTGGTGATGCTGCCTGCGATAAGACAGGCAAGATAGAGCGGTATGGGAAGTTGGGCGGCCGACAGCGTCCCTATGGCTAGGGCGGAAAAGGCCGTTATGACTCCAAGGGCGAGGGGAAAGGGCCTCTGGCGAAGCTGGGCGCTTAAGGGCAGTGCAATCACGACGCAGGCGAGGTGCGTGGCGAGGTAGGCAAGATGCATGACGGCGGTTGCGGCCCAGGAAACATTGCTGTTGCTGAAGATCCAAACATTTGGGTTGGCACTCAGGCAAAGCCACCACGAGCTGTTGAGTCCCAGGCCGATGATGAACAACAGGGCAGGCTGATAGGAGGGCCGTTCGGCCACGCCGGCCTTTGATTTCATGGTCTGCTCCTTCCCCCTGGTAGTGCCGTCTTGCGTGCAGCGCCGCACTGGTGACCCTCGCCATCGATGCCGGCGGTCTGTGAGTTCCGTGCCTGGGTTTTGGGCCCTCGTACAAATCCGACAGTCCAGTCGAATTGTAGCGCACCCGCCGCGAGGCAAACTTTACGGGAATCGGGAAGGTTTTCGTCGAATCTTTCCCAAATTTAGGAAAGATTCGGCTTATACTTTCCCAAAAACAGGAAAGATTGGGGTGATGTCATGAATGAGGAGTTGCTGAGAACGGTTGTGGCCGAAGGCGTGACGCGTGAGATTCCCCAGGGAACTCGACGCGACGTCGCTATCCCCAAGCTCGCGCAGCGTGCCTCTGTGCTTAAGGGCGTACGTCGCTGCGGGAAGACCTATCGCATGTTCCAGCAGATTCACGAGCTTATGGACGCAGGCGTTGCGCGCGAGCAGGTCTTGTTCGTCGATTTTGAAGACGACCGCCTTTCGTTTTGCCCCGACAATGTCATCGGTGCCGTCGTCGAAGAGTACTTGAGGCTTGTGCCCGCGGCTGCCCAGGGGAAGGCCTACCTTTTTTTCGATGAGGTTCAAAACGTTGAAGACTGGGGGCGCACGCTTCGCCGATTGACCCAGGATCCCCGCTTCGAAATCTGCGTGAGCGGTTCGTCGGCAAAGATGCTTTCAGATGATATAGCCACCGAGTTTCGCGGCCGTGGCATTGCCGCAGACGTCTACCCGTATTCATTCCGCGAGTACTTGCGCCATAGGCGCATGGAGCCCTCAGGGGTCATATCGCCTGATGATGAGCGAGTTTTGCGGCGGGCATTTGAGGAATACCTGAACACAGGAGGATTTCCCGAAGTCCAGGATGCCGATACCGCGACGCGTGTTGCCGGTCTTCAGGATATCGTGCAGACCGTCGTGGTGCGGGATCTTGCCGAACGTCATGGGCTGCCTGCTTTGGGTGCTCGGCGTTTCGTCCAGCGTGCGCTGCGTTGTTCCGGGCGAGAGTATTCAACGAACAAGATATACAACGAGCTCAAAAGCATGGGTGTCTCTCTTGCTAAAGGGGATGCCTATGAGCTTCCAATCCATTGTGAAGACGCGTATCTATTCTTCTTGGTCGCACGTTTTGGTGCAGATATGGCTCAGGCACAGATGGGCAAGAGAAAATTGTATGCCGTTGACCCCGGTCTTTCATTCGCCATGGGTGTTGCAGGCTCCGCTGATTTGGGACAGCGCCTTGAAACGGCGGTCTACCTCGAACTTCGTCGACGTTTGCTTGGAGACCGACTCTCGAGCATCGGGTTTTACCAAACTCCTGCTGGTTATGAGATCGACTTTGTGGTGGGGGACGAGGAGGAGCGTGTGCCGCGCTCTCTCTATCAAGTCAGCGCTTTTGTTGATTCGCCCTCAACGTTTCAGCGTGAATGTCGAGCTCTCACCGATGCAATGGATGCCACGGGACTTGAGCAAGGAGAGCTCATTGTCCTCGATGCGATGTCCACGCCTCGGCCCGAGGACTCGCGTATTCACATTGTTGATGCCTGGAGGTGGATGCTGGGCTTGGAGTAGCGACGTGTGTGGGCTGGTCTGGTTTCTGAGGAGACATCCAGACTGTAGTAGGACAGAGGCGCGTACGCGTAGGGATTGGCACATCTCCCGCGTCGAGACGCTACTGACCCATGGCTCCGAGCAGTCGCATGACAGCTGTTGACGTGTTGGGCGTGAGTGGCCGATCGAACACCTCCCGCAGCCGTGCTGGGTAGGCGTCTGCGAGAATGCCAGCGAACTCGTCTGCGGAGAGGTCCATCCCGTTGGCGATCCAGTGCGCCACGGTCGCGTAGTACGAGGCTGCTACGCCCTCGAGCGTGTACGCGATGCGCGGGCTGATGCTGATGCAACGCCGTGTGAGGACGTCGCTCATTGCCTGCACGTGACCGCGGGTCGTAGCACCTCTGAAGACGGCCTCGTCCCCCGCTTTTGAGGAGGCGCGCGCTGCATAGAGCGGTTTGGCTGCAGCGATGAGGCTGACGCTGACGAGGTGCCCCTCGTAACAGGTGAGCGTGCGGCCGATTTGGTAGAGACCGAGCTCGGCACCGTAGTTGCGGTGCCAGAGGACGGCGTCTTGTATACCGGAGAACATGCGGTAGAACGCTGAGCGCGACAGTTCGGCTTTCTGGCACACGTCGGCGACCGAGACCTCCTTGAGGGCTTGTCTGTCACGATGTCGGCAAGGGCGTCGATGACGAGCAGCTTACGTTCGGCGTCTCTCAGCGTCTCATGTTCCATTGATTCCCCTTTTTATCCATCTGCCTTCTCGCGATTATAGCGCTCCTTGTTTCGCGCGTTGGGACGCGGCGGCCGTTTGTCTCGCATGTCGGGATGTGCAGGGGAGGGTTTCCGCCGATTGCCGTAGGTCATGCCGTACCGTTGCGGATGTTCAAGGGCGGCTGGCGCACTGGCGTTCGTCGCCTCCGGTTTTCAAACGAAAAGGGGTTGGCAATGGAAAATGTCACCAGGAGGGGTTTTGTCGCGGCTGCGGGTGCGGCCGCAGTGGCAGGGGCTGCGGCGACGCGCCTTGCTCGCGCCGAGGAGGGGACCGGTGGGGCAGTCGGTGAGCGTGCGGCGGACCGCGAGGTCTCCTGCGACATCGTCATCATCGGAGCCGGTGCTGCCGGCCTCGCGGCATGCGTTGAGGCGGCCGAGCGCGGTCTGGCAACCGTGTGCATCGAGAGCCAGGACACCACAGGCGGTAACGAGGACTTTGTCGAGGGTTGCTTTGCTGTGGGCTCGCGCATGCAGAAGGAAGAGGGCCTGGAGTACAGCACGGGCGCTCTCATCCGTCAGGAGCTCGAGCAGGCGCAATACCGCGTGTGCGGCCTGTACTACAACGATATGGTTCATAGCTCGGGCGAAAACCTCGACTGGCTGCTCGATCACGACGTGCAGTTCGGTGGGGTGGACGCGGACCTCGGCACGGATCGTGTGTTCCACCGCTTTGCGACGGGCAACGGCGCCGAGAGCTACGTTCCCCAGATGACCGCGGTGGCGGAGACGGCCGGCTGCCAGTTCATGCTTGGCGCCCATGCTGACGCGCTCGTCGTCGAGGACGGTAGGGTCTGCGGTGTCTGGGTGACGGACGCCGACGGTGCCTCCGTGAAGGTCGGCGCTGCGGCTGTCGTCATCGCTACGGGCGGCTTTATGAACAACGTGGACTACATGGCCCAGGCCGGCTTTAGGCCCGAGAACACCGACTATGTGGGCAAGCCGGGCCACGATGGCGCTGGACATGACATGGCTGTCGAGGCTGGCGGCGCCTCGAATCTCTCAAACAGCGGTTCGTGCGGTGCCCTGAAGGTCCCGGGCCTGCCGACCAAGTTTCAGGGCGGCAAGTTCTTCTATCTGTGCCTTTCCGTGCCTGATGCCATTTGGGTCAACCAAGACGGCGAGCGCTTCGTCAACGAGGACTGCGCCGCGTCCAACTTCTGCCTCATGCAAAACCCCTTCGCCTTCAACGAGAAGACGTTTGTCCTGCTCGACGAGGAGAAGATGAACGCCTTCATCGCGGGCGACGCTGCCGCGCAGGGCGTGGACGCCGCCAAGGCTGCCGCCGAACAAAACGGCAACAGCGGCTCCGACGCCGGCTTTGCCGAGCTCGACATGGGCCTTGAGTCCGGCATCATTGCCAAGGCAGAAACGCTTGAGGAACTGGCGGAGAAGACGGGCATGGATCCTGCGACGCTCGCGGCAACCGTCGAGCGATACAACCAGTGCGCTAGCGAGGGCGTGGACGAGGACTACGGCAAGGGCGCCTCCTGCCTGAGCGCCTTCGGCGAAGGCCCCTACTACGCCGCTCGAGTAGTCAACGAGGTACTGTGCATGGTCGGCTCCGTCAAGACGAACCGCGACTTCGCCGTCGTGGACGCCCAGGGCGCGCCCATCCCTGGTCTGTATGCCGCCGGTGTCGAGGGCGCCATGCTGTGGGCGAATGTCTACACCATTAACATCTCCGGTGCCTGCAACGCCAACAGTGTGAACTCGGGCCGTGGGGCTGTGCGTCACGCCGCCGAGGAGTACATCCCGACGCTGGTGTAGGGTGCAGGTTTTCGCGCTCATGTAAAACGGCTTGGCTTGCCGGGCATATGGGACGGAGCATTGCGGCAGTATTTATAGAGGGCCTGCGCCCTTCCGTCGGCGTCGGATACATGGAGGTGCGTTTGCCGGAGCTTCCCCCTGGTGTCAGCGCCGGGTACTCCCTTGCAATCAAAAAGCCGCCCCCACCTCCTGTTTTACCAAGAGGTGGGGGCGGCGGTTCGGTCGTGCTATGCAAGGCAGGCTATGACGCTCGCCTTACCTTTACCTCGCGCTGCTCTTACTTGCCCAGGTACTCGGCGGCCTGCATGGCGATGATGCGGCCGGAGTTGT
>ERZ1034980.2347-NODE-2347-length-10240-cov-8.048208_pt1 | contig 10240 bp, 4 predicted proteins | sample MGYA00520622_ERZ1034980 | MGnify/ENA primary metagenome ERZ1034980 (study PRJEB33766, sample SAMN09781791) | gut metagenome | biome: gut microbiome | host: Homo sapiens | place: Madagascar | study: EMG produced TPA metagenomics assembly of the PRJNA485056 data... | reverse complement strand
GATAATATCAATGATTTTGCCCATTAATATTTATTTAAAATAGAACATAAAAAGCAGCCGAATTGGCTGCTTTTTATGATTCTATTTAACTTTAGATCCGTTTGGTAATTCGTCGATGATTGTTGGTAATGTTAATGTTCCATCGTTAGATGCTGCTAGTACCATACCTTCTGATAATTCTCCACGAAGTTTTACTGGTTTTAAGTTTGTTACAACTAAAACTTTACGTCCAACTAACTGTTCTGGTTGGTAATGCTCAGCGATTCCAGATACGATTTGGCGAACTTCTGTACCTAAGTCGATTTGAGATACTAATAAGCGGTCTGCTTTTGGATGTTGTTTACATTCTTTGATTTGACCAACTTTGATTTCTACTTTCATGAAGTCATCGATTCCGATTAATGGAGTTGTTTCTACTTCTTCGATTTTTTCTTCTTTTTTAGGTTCTTCAGTTGTTGGTTTAACTGATTGTGACATTTGATCTTTAATGTATTCCACTTCTACTTCTACCTCCAGACGTGGGAAAATAGGTGTTCCTTTTTCAACCACTTTTGTATTTTCTGCTAATGTATCAAACTTAGTTAAGCTATCCCATGCTTTAGATGCTTCACCTTCAATTCCTAATTGAGCAAAGATTTGTGGCGTTGTGCGAGGCATAAATGGTTCAATCATGATAGCAATTTGACGTAAAGATTCAGCTAAGTGATTCATCACTGATGCTAATTTATCTTTGTTAGCTTCATCTTTTGCTAATACCCAAGGAGCAGTTTCATCAATATATTTATTTGTACGAGCGACTAATGCCCAAATATCAGATAAAACGATGCTAAATTGCATGTCTTCAAAGTTTTTCTCAACTTTTTCAACTGTCATTTTGATGAAGTCTTCTAATGTTTGATCAAATTCAGTCACTTGACCAGCATAAGTAGGAATCACTCCATCAAAATATTTATTAATCATAGAAACCGTACGGTTTAATAAGTTTCCTAAGTCGTTAGCTAAATCAAAGTTAACACGCTCAACGAATGATTCTGGTGAGAATACTCCGTCTTGTCCAAATGGTAATTCGCGTAATAAGAAGTAGCGAACAGCGTCTAATCCATAACGTTCAATTAACATTTCAGGGTAAACGACGTTTCCTTTTGACTTAGACATTTTACCGTCTTTCATCATGATAAATCCATGAGCAAAAATTTTCTTTGGTAATGGTAAGTCTAATGCCATTAAGAAAATTGGCCAATAGATTGTATGGAAACGAACGATATCTTTACCTACCACATGAACATCAGCAGGCCAGTATTTATTGAATAATTCTTCGTTATCTGATCCGTATCCTAAAGATGTGATGTAGTTAGATAATGCATCTACCCATACATAAATAACGTGTTTAGGGTCACCTGGAACTTTAACTCCCCAATCAAACGTTGTACGAGAAACTGATAAATCTTCTAAACCTGGTTTGATGAAGTTGTTTACCATTTCATTTTTACGTGATTCAGGTAAAATGAATTCAGGATTTGCATTATAGTATTCCATTAAACGATCCGCATATTTTTTCATGTTGAAGAAGTATGACTCTTCTTGAACAACTTTTACGTCACGTCCGCAATCTGGACATTTTCCGTCTACTAATTGCGTTTCTGTATAATATGACTCACAAGGTGTACAATATAATCCCTCGTAATGTCCTTTATAAATATCTCCATTTTCCATGAATTTAGCGAAGATTTTTTCTACGATTTCTTCATGACGTTTTTCAGTCGTACGGATGAAGTCATCATTTGTGATGTCCATCATTTCCCATAACTTTTTAGCTGCATCTGCAATTTCATCCACATAAGTTTGTGGATCTTTTCCTGCTTCTTGCGCTTTTTCCTGGATTTTTTGTCCATGCTCATCCATCCCAGTTAAGAAACGAACATCGAAACCACGAGAACGTTTATAACGAGCCATTGCATCAGAAGCGACAGTCGTATAAGCTGTTCCGATATGGAATTTCCCACTTGGATAGTAAATTGGAGTTGTAATATAAAATGTTGGCTTAGTCACTCAAATTCACCTCTTCAAATTCATAATGCCTATATTATAGCACATTTAAGACACCTTTAGACATGAAAAAAGCGCCTATAAGAAAATGAAGTGGGTTTATCACTAAAATAAAACTTTTTTATTTATAACAAGGTGCCCAAATATTCGTCAAACCATCAAAACTTCTTTTCAATTAGACAAAAATCACATGTATAAATTTGACTATCAATCAAGGTGTACACACGAAAATCTTATTTCTATAACCTTCGACATTCTTAGTTTGATAAACTAGTTGCCAAGGGGGAGATACTACTATGAAAAATGTAAAAGGTCAACTCACACAACGAGATATTAACTTAATTGAATATTGTCTCTCTCACTTACCAATTAACAGCGATATTGCTGCAACACTTTTTTATCCAAATAAATATATTGCTCAACGAAGATTAACAACGATTCATAATCTTAAACAACTTAAACGAACAGAGCGGTTAGTTGTGAATCAACCTTATATTTACTATCATGAGAAAAAAGATTTAAAAAACTATCCATTTAGCGAGTTGCTTTATCATATTAAATGTGATGGATTTGAAATCGAGAACTATCAATTTGAAAACAATTGTCTCACTGCAACTATCCACAAGGTAGATGTCTCTTATAAAATTAATGCCACGCTTAACAACATTCCACAAATCTATAAACGACTCTCGCTCAATCAATAAAAGCCATCCAAATACGGATGGCTTTTATTCTTTTAAATAGATGTCAACAACATCTCCCCGACAAAACGAAGTAATCATTTCACTTAATTGCTGTGAATAAAAGGCATACTCCGTTAATTTTTTAATCGGAATCCATTCTACTTCTACTTGACTATAATCTGTACTAATATCAAATAGTTTATCTTTTTTCTCAATGACATGACATAAAAAAATATGTTCTATCTCACGAACCTGATTTGATTGATGGCCATCAAAACGATGTGCCTCATAATCCCGAACAAATAATAAATCATGGACTCTTACATTTAAATTTACTTTATCTAAACAATGCCTCACCGTTGCATCAAATATATTTTCTACTTTTAAAGCTTCACCACCAGGTAACATATAATAGAACGTGTCCTTATCTACATCATCTGAAAATCTTAAACAAAGCAGTTTCCCATCTTCAACAATGACTGCCCGCACTAAACTTCTCATCAAATGCAGCCCTCCCTTAAAAATCGTTCCCTACAATATACGAAATACCTCTGCAAAATAAACCAAAAATATAAAATTTTATAATATTGCTTTTCTCCTATTATCTATATGTTAAACACCCATCGATGTGATAAAAAAGTCGTCTAAATGAGAAAAATCCTAGCAGATATCTACTAGGATTTTAAAACTTTATTTTTTAACAACTTTACGTTTTAAAAGTAACCACATTCCCGCTACAACAGCTAATGCTCCACTTATAATAAGTGGCAACTGTGCTTCAAGCCCTGTTTCAGGTTGATTGTCTGAGTCTGTTGTACCTGTTCCATTATTATCAGTTGACGGTTTATTCTCAGGCGTTGTTGTTCCTGACTGATTATCATCTGTTGATGGTTTATCATCTGTTGATGGCTTGTTATCCGTTGATGGCTTGTTATCCGTTGATGGCTTGTCATCTGTTGATGGTTTGTCATCTGTTGATGGCTTGTCATCTGTCGATGGTTTGTCATCTGTCGATGGTTTGTCATCTATTGATGGCTTATCTTCAGGTGTTGTTGTGTCTTTAACAAGTGAATCTAAATAATTTACAACATCTGTTTGAGTTGTTAATGCTGTCATTACTAAGTAATATGTATCAGTTCCATTTGTTAATGTCACATCATATGTTACTTTTCCATCTTGTTCTTGACGTTCAACAACCATTTCATAAGCATTAAATGATTCCATCATTGCTTGTAACTTAGCTACCTCTGCTGAATCAACGACTGTTAATGCTAATGGATTAGCTTGAGTTGCATCTCCTTCAATAATAGAAACAACTGTCTCATCAATTAATGGTTTTAAGGCATCTGGAATGATATAACTTGGTTTTTCAGCAACAATTAATGTTGTTGTCTGACTTGCAGCTGGATTCCCCCAACGATCTTGTGCATCATATTGAATCGTATAAATACCTGCTTTAGTTACAATACCATCTACAAGTGTCGTTGTATAATCACCTGTTGCTTTAACTGTGATGTTATATCCTGTATGGTCAACCGCTGTAATTCCTTCTAATACATCGAATGAATCTCCAACAGTTAATTCAACTTGTTGCTTCACACCCTCAATAACAGGATTTGAAGCATTTTCTACCTTATTCTCTACGATAACTGGAACAGTTAAAGTCGTTGTTTCATTTAATGAATCTGTTACCTTATAAGTTAACGTATATGAACCGATGATACTTGTATCAACATTCCCTTCAACTGTTACTGTTACATTGTCATCTTCCTCATCAGTTGCAATGACATAGGCTAACTGTTCTTCATTAGTAAATGAATCACCTACTGTTAACATAATTTTTCCTTCTACAATCTTAGAAGAATCGATTAACTCTAATTGAGGTAATGTGTTATATGTTAAGGCACCTCCATTATCAACAGTTAATGCTGGTCCAGTCACCTGTTTATTTGTTGCATTTACGACATATTTATAACCTGTTCCATCTTCATGAACATCTGATGTTAATGTATATTTAGTTGCCTCTTTAGAAGAAATAACATTAATTTCCCCAATCTCAATTGTTCCACCTGATTTTGTTAATGGCTGATTAGATACAATATAGAAATCTAATGCTTTTTTATCATCACTTAGTTTAACTTGTTTTTGTACTTCACTATTAGCCGTATTAGTGACTAACCAATTTAAACTATCTTCATTAAAAGAAATGTCTCCATCAAGTTTAACACTAAATTGTAAGGCTTTCGGCATTTCAACAACATTCGATAATGAAATTTTTAATGTATCTTTATCTAGTTTATCAATGGCTAATCCAATGTTATCTTCCGTAACTGGAGTTGCTGCTCCACCTGATTGAGAAAAGAAAATAGCACCTGCTGCCGTAACCGTAATTGCAGATAAACTAAACATAAATTTTTTCGTGTTTAATTTCTTCATACTTCTCTCCTTAAGTAATGAAGATGAGTATTTCTCATCTTCATCCAATTCGTTACTAACGTGTGATGTTAGTAATTTGTTCTTTTGTAATTTTTTTAACTACTTGATGATTTACTGTTTTCGTTTTATTAAAAGAAATTGATGGTAAGTTTTCAGGAACATCAATCATAAATGTATTACTTACTAAACGTTGTCCATCTGTTGTAAGATTTGCTGTATCTGTACGATATAATTCGGCAAAAATTGATTGATTTTGTTTGAATTGCTCGACGAATTTTGGTTCTACCCAATAAATCCATGTTCCTTCTGAAATCTCTTCTAAGTCTCCATCACTTGGGATATTTGCTAATAAAATCCCATTATATTCATCAGCAATATGTTGATCATTTTCATTTAATACTAATGGAATATTGAAGGCTGGATTACCAGAGTATTCTCCTGTAATCACAACTGATCCTTGTGGAATTTTTTGTTCTTCATTCACATCTGCTGTTTCAGGATTATCTGCTTGATAAATGTAATCTTCTGATAAAATACCGATTCCATTTTCATAGGTTTGATTATCACTCGATACTCCAATTTCGATGTTATCTCCTGGAGGTCCAACTAATTCTAATTCAGCAACTGAAATATTGTTAGCAGCTAATGCATATAAACGTACATAACGAATTTGATATGTATTTAATTGATTTTCTGCTTCAACACCATCTTTTCCGAAGTAAATCATTTCAGTTGGGTTATTAGCATCTAACTTGAATGTTCCTTTATTAACTGTTGTCCAGTTTGTTCCATCAACACTTACATCAATTTGATAATTCTTAATTGCATAATCACCAATTGTTGATTTGAATAATCCATTTGTTACTGGAGCTGTGTATTTTAATCCGATAACTGATTTTACTGATTGTAAATCAAGTTGAATATATGATGTAATGTTTGGTTTTAATTGATCATTATGAGGATCCATTGTGTTATATTCTGAGCTTGTTAATTTACGTCCCTCATAAATTGTTGATGTATCCCCATCTAAGATATTAGCTAATCCCGGATTCGGAACTGCCGCATGGAAATCATTATTTTCATCAATCACATCAACTGTACTTGATGTAATTTCTAATGATTGACTAGGAATTCCACCGTCATGACGAACTTTAACTGTTCCAAGAGATACTTTATTCGTTGCATTTAAATTGTAATCATATGCAACAACTTCGTATGAATAAGTCATATTATTTCCACCTGAAATAACATCTTCATATGTTGTCACAGCATTGTTTTTATCACGTAATACGAAACCTGCTGGTTGTCCATTACGGATAATTTCATATCCTAAGATGTTATCATTTCCAGTTGTCACCGAGAATTCAAATGGAATAGTTTTTGCATTAACATATGAACGATCTGTAATACCATTTCCAAATGAAGCCTGTAATTGTGTAGCCTCTGGCATCTCAGCTGTTCCTTCTAAGCGACGGCGACGTGCCTCATCATTAATATATTGAATTGGACGTGTCTCTTTTTCAAATTGACTAACGTAAGCTAACGTCGTTGCATTTGCAATAATTCCGTGAGCTTCATAGAAATCTGTTAAATCTTTACCTACAGCTTTTGAAGATAAGCGAATTAACCATTGATCACGATCACCATTAGCTTTTTCTTCAGCTGTCATTTCACGGTAAGCACGATTTAATTTAGCGAAATATGTATCATCTAATAAATCACCATCAAAGTTTGTTAATAACATTTTATATGTTGATTCATTATCATAAGCTAAATGTGGTTGCCAAAGCATTCCAAGAACAACATTACGATTTGTTGATAGTCCTGCTGTATTTGACGTTACTTTTTGATAAAGTTCAGTTAATGCTCCACTTACTTTTGGTGCATCTTCATCTAACATTGTATCTGTTAATTCAGCTAATAAATTGTTACTTGTCTCAGGGAATACACGGTTTGTTGTATCAACAACGTGACCAATTTCATGTCCCATTAATGCCCCATAGAACTTAGCTGTATCTTTATTTGTAACCTCTCCATTTTCACCTATCTTGTAAGGAACACCTTGAATTAATCCTGCTACTGTCCCATATCCAATTCCAACGTGATGTGATGACGCATAAGCAGCAGCTCCCATGATCATACGTTGATATTTAACATTTAAACGTGTTGTTGGAGCTTTATGCTTATTGTAATATTGTGTATCTGTTGAAGTGATTTCTCCATCTTGATCAAAGTCTTGTACTGATTCAAATACACCTTTTTTAGCATAAGTTACTAACATTTCTTGTTCCCATGCTAATAAAGCTTCATATACTCTATCAACTTGTTGTTCAAGTGTTAAGTTTCCTGATTGAATTCCTTTTAAAATTTCTGTTGCTGGAACTGATAATGTGAATCGATCTCCTTCAATATCTGTCCAGTTTAAAACAGAAGTTTGCTGATCATAAGAATAAACATTATTTAATTTTTCCTCATCTGTTACTGATGATGGATATTTAGAAGGCAATTCATTAACATAAGTTGTTAATTCAGTAATATAATCCTTAATTAAGGATTTAACTTCAGTCTCATTTGCTTCATCGTTAATTAAATTATTAACATTTAAATGTGGAATTTCTTCAATATTACTTAAGCGAATTTGTACTGTTGCATCTGTTGCACCAGATTTCACTTTCGCCATAATAGCTCCACCTTTTTCAACATCGGCAGTGAAAATTTCTGGAATCGTAATTTCTGTGCGTCCAGGTTTAATGACAGTTGTTTTACTGATGTATTGTCCTGGCTGTCCATATGCTTGTAAGAATGCAATTTCTACTTGTGTATTTGCATCACTTGATCCCATATAAACAGAGATTGTTTTTTGTTGACTATTTTCATCTACTGATGGACGAGCTACTGCTCCTAATGATTGCCATGCATTCGCCATTCCAAGTGCAGCACCATTATCTCGAAGTGAAGCATCTAATTGAACAATTTCTTGAGATATATTTTGATCATCTAATAAATCTTGTGCTAATTGTAATTCTTTTAAGATTGTTTCACGGTTTGGATGATACTCTTGACTAATTGGGTCAACAGTATTCGCACGATCAACTAATGCTTGAATCATTTCTTCTGTCACTGTTTCTTTTAATTCAACACGTAATTCATCTTTAAATAAATCTTTTACGTCATTTTCTAATGAATCATAATGATAGAAACGTAACTCTGAAATACTTTGTTTTGAACCACCATATCCTGCGATATCAACTTTAATTTTCTTCGCATCAATTGGTTCATCTAAAGTTAATGTAAATACGTTATGAGTATTTGATACTTTCCTTGAAGGATATTCGAATGTTTTCACTGTCTGTTGATTATCTTCTGTCCAATAAGTAATTTTGACAGTTTTAACATCTACCTTGTAACCCTGTTCCATAGACTGAGCAAATGAGATTGAACCGATTGTGTACGTGTCATCGAATTCAATAATTGATCCACGATTTGAACCATAAACTGCTCCTGTATCCCAATCATTTACTTTCCATGATGTTCCAAAATCACCGTCAACTAAGGCATATTTTGAATCATACGTTAAAGCACTGTCTGATCCCCATCCACCTTCATCGTTTGAATCATTTTTATTCGTAACATTAACAATATGTTCTGTTCCGACTAAGCTATCTTGATTTGGAAGGTTAATTAATTTATAACCTAGCATAACTGGTGGCGTAATATTCTCAGTACTTGCTAAATAACTATCTGACATTTTACTTGTTCCTAAATGGTTAGTTGCCGTCACACGTACTTCATATGTCGCATTATCCTCTAATCCATTGATTGTATAGCTTCCAGCACGTACTAAATAATCTTTACTTGGATTGGTTACAGCTGCATCTGTTTCACTAACTTCAATTCTATTTTCATTAGCTTTAATCCATTTTTTATTTTCATCTCCAACTTTACGATAGTAAATATCAAAGTCACGAGCTTGGATATGTTTCTCCCATGTTACAGAGAATGATTTATATCCAGGTTTTGTTACTAAGTTAATTGGGACATCTGGTGATTGAATTGGAATAACTTGTACTTCTGTCACACTTCCAATGTTTCCATTATAGTAATCTTGAATTGGATTATAATTTTCATCTACGTTATCAGGTTTCTTATCAAATCCTACTGGACTAGCATCTTCTGTTGCATATCCACTTGACCATTCCCCGCTTAATGACTGAACTTTCACACGATATAAACTATATGGTGTAATATCTTTATCTAAGATATTAATTTTAGGTTCATTCGTTTGAAGTTTTTTCGTTTTTAAAACAGCACCTGTATTCTCATCTAATTGTTCATAAGTAACTTCATAGCTTGTTACATTTGGCTCGGCATCCCAAGTTAATGTAATTCGCTCATCATGAAGATTAGTTGAAGTTTCAACAGTTTTAATGACTGGAATATTCATATCAGGAGCTGGTAACTCTTTATAAACATTATTTAAGAATTCCACTTTTGCAATTTGAGAAATCGATTTATTTCCACGGTTTCCAGTTACATTAATTGAAATTTTCTTAACTGCTACTTGTGACCCTAAATCAATTGTAATATCTCCCGCAGCGCGAGCTGTTGTAGTATCGAATGAAACAGTATGTTCCTTACCTGCGTCATCAACATAAGTAACGAATCCTTTTTCTGGAATTCCAACTTCATCATTACTTGTTTGTGTTGTTGGAACTTTAATCACGATTTTATCCATTAAAACTGCTTCATTTTCTGCACCAAAATCTACATCAATTGTTAATGGTGATTCTTCTGATGGAGCTTGATTATCATTTTTTGAAAGATTTACTGTTGTTTGATCATCAATGAATAAATTTGAAATATCTTGGTTATCACTGATATTTGTATTCAGTGAGCTAACTGTCATCTCATTCATATCAACAATTAAGTTTGTATCTTCTATGTTAACCGTTTTAGCTACTGCTCCAATATTTCCATAAATATATGATAAATCCGTAATATCTACATTCCCGTCACGATTTAAGTCATAGCTTTCATTTTCTGTTCCTAAAGCATTAAAAACTAAATCATAATCT
>ERZ1034980.2338-NODE-2338-length-10261-cov-42.642857_pt1 | contig 10261 bp, 2 predicted proteins | sample MGYA00520622_ERZ1034980 | MGnify/ENA primary metagenome ERZ1034980 (study PRJEB33766, sample SAMN09781791) | gut metagenome | biome: gut microbiome | host: Homo sapiens | place: Madagascar | study: EMG produced TPA metagenomics assembly of the PRJNA485056 data... | reverse complement strand
TGCCTTCTTCCATTACTCACGGAACTTTATGACTTCTTGAATACTTCCCGAAAAAGAAAAGCCGCCGTCGCTTGACAGCAGCCTTTCCGCTTGTTTGTTATGCGTAAAAAAAAGACAGCACCAATCAATGGCACTGCCTCTTTTCTTACTTCTTAATTATTTCATTTTAATTTCAGATATTTATTCTTCCTCAGAACCACTCTTTTTCCTTACATAGAATACGGCTCCAAAAACAATCAGTATAATACAGATACCTATAATAATGATTATCGTATTATTCCATGCATATTTTGAAGTGCTGTCATCTGTCTTAGGTGCAGGAATGGTTTCATCAGATTTGTTGTCTGCCTGACCGTTATCACTCATAATCCTGGTATCAACAACAATCGTGTAATCTGATGCATGGGTAAATACAAGTTCCACATTTCCATCCGGATCAATCTGTCCTGCGCTGATAAATTCCAGTTCTCCGGTCTGTTCATTGTAGTAGAACAGGTTCGCATACAGTCCTGCATTCTTTGATTCCATGTTGACGGTCAATGTGGCTGTAAATCCAAACTCTCCATCATAAGCAAGAGTCAGGTTCAAGGAAGAACGTTCCCCGGTCACGTTGTTGATCACATCCACAGGAATGGATTTTCCTGCGTCGGCTCCGACTGTCACATCAAAATCAATATCTCCAGCGGCATCAGTAATATCCTTTCCATAAATCTTCCAGGAAAGACCATTTCCCATATCCAGAACAAGTGTTGTATCTTTGCCCTTGATACTGTCAATTACATCTTTCGGTACTACAGTCGTTCCATTCATGACAACTGTTACTGTATCGCCTGACTTAGCTTCTTCAAGCTGTGGCTTGATAACATCCCAGCCTTCCTTGCCGCTGTCATCCTTGATGTATGGCTTAATTGAAGTACCATTGTCCTTACCATTATCCGTATCAGGCTGTGGCTTCTGATTCTGATTACCATTGTCTGTGCCAGACTGCGGTTTCTGGTTTTGGCTGCCATTATCCTTGTTGCTGTCATCGGACTTAATCTTAGCGATCGGCTGTGTGTAACTGTGTCCGCACTTGGAGCAGGTGTAGGTCATGATGCCTTCCTCTGTTGTCGTTGCAGCCTTCGTCACTTTTGATACATAGCTGTGTCCTGTTGCCGGAATATTCTCCGTGTAGCTGTCTCCACAAGAACAGGTATATGTCCTTACCCCTGCCTCTGTACAGGTTGCTTCCTTCGTAATGCTTCCCGTATAGTTGTGAGTGTGCTGTTCCTCCGGCAGCTTCGCAATGCTCTCTGTGTAGCTGCTGTTGCATCTGGTGCAGGTGTAGGTTCTGACTCCTTCCTCGGTTGTCGTCGGCTGCTTTGTTACTGTTGCTTTATAATCATGTCCCAATGCCGCCAGCTCTTTTCCGGTACTCAGAAGTTTATCACAATCCTTACAATAGGTATCTCCCGTGTATCCGGTCTGCGTGCAGGTTGCTTCTCTGCGGTTCTTCACGGTTGTATGCACATGGTTCGTGGCATCCACTTCGCCAAAGCTTTCACCACAAACACTGCACACAGCTTTAGATATACATGTAGCAGTCGTTCCGGCCGTGTGCGGTTTTTTCTCGATTGTTGTACCGGTATCAAGCTTTTCACCACAATCCTTACAGTAGGTATCGCCTGTATAGCCTTCAACGCTACAGGTTGCATCTTTTTTGTTTATGATTTCTGTATTTTTGTGCTCACATTCGCTTCTTGTAATCGTAATGCTTACACTTTCTGTCTCGTAGTTGCCCTTGTCAGTTCCTGTATAAACCGCAGTTGCTGTCACAGCCACACCATCTGCAAGCGCCTTGTCCCTATCTGCCTCCTGCCAGCTCCAGCCTTCCGGAAGTATAATATCGCCAACCTTCTTTGTGCTGTGTGCCGGAGCCATTGCAGCTTGCGGCATGTTCGGTGCCTGAGCTGCCTTATTTACAGTGATTGTAAGCTTTGTATCAACAACATTATAATTATCCTTGTCTGATGGTGTAAATATCACATCATACTGTGTCCTTCCGCTGTCTGCTGCTGTAGGCTTGATATTACTATTCTTCCATGCAAATGTTCCTGCTACCTCTGTTCCATCGGCTGTTTTGTATGTTACTTTGCCGCCTGTCAGGGTACTGTCTGAAAGTTTCTGTCCGTATGTAAGGTCGGTTGCTATAGGATTTTCCGCAATTACCGATGTTGCTTTAGTTACTTTAACAGTTATTGTTCTAGTTACTGTATTGTAGTTGTCAGCATCAGCTGGTGTAAATACTGCCTGATAGCCTTTGTTGTTTACAGTCGGAACGATGTTCGTTCCTGTAAAGCTCCATGTTCCTGCAAGTTCATTGCCATCTACACCTGTCACACTTCCGCCTGTCATATCAGAACCGGTAAGTGCAGCATCCGGATTGTATTCACGCTCTGCAACGGTTGGTACTGTTACCACTATCGGTGTTGCCTTTTGTACCGTCACAACAATATCCTTGCTCATCTTCACGTAGCCGTCGCAGGTGGCCGAAAAGCGGAAGGTGTGCTGGCCTGCGGACAGCTTTTGCGCAGAAAGATCAAATTGATTCTTTGTTGTCGCGCTACCAACTGCTGTCTCTTTGCCGTCCTCCACCTTGTACCACTGGAAGCTTACAGCGCCTGTGCCGGTTTCCTTCGTTACCTTGACAAGAAGCGTCCCCGCACCGCCATAAGTCATGCTCATCTTGGTCTCATAGTCCATGCTCTTGATGGGGATCCTGGCCATAGAAACATGGGTCAGCTCCTTGCCGGTAAGGTCGGTTATCCAGGTACTGCCGCTCTTGAACGCGTAGCCCTCCGGCAGGAGGGATGCCAGCGTGACATCTCCGGTGACGGTCAGCTTTGCCGCCGTCTTACCGTTCAGATTCAGCTTGAGCGGGCTGCTGATGGTGATCTCGCCTGCATCTGCCAGCAGCTTCACCGTACCGCCGTCAGCTGCGGCGAGGGCGGCGGCAATGTTGGTGTAGGCGGAGGAGGAGCCGTCCGCTGCCGTCACCTGCGCGACAAAGCCGGTGGCGTTGCAGTAGGCGCAATGTCCGTCCTCGTTGATTTTGGCGTGGGGGCACTTTACGACCTTGACGTTGTAGATAGACGCGCCCTGAAGTGTTGTTCCGTACTCCACATACGACCCATCTTCATGTTGGAGTGCGTAACCAGATGCAAGCAAGTCGCTAAGTTTAACCGGCTGGTGGTTCGCTGCCCAAATCTCATTAAAGCTGCCGCCGCTCAGTTTGGTCTTTTTCAGTTCGCCAAGTTGATTATTCCCGAATGTCAGTTTTCCAATCGTACCTGCCTTCGATCCTACGATTACTGCGGCTTCCCGCGTTGTTGCGTCATAGTTCGAGCTATCCGATATATTGATCGCGCTGATCGTACCGCCTTCCCACTCGCTCAGATCCAGCGTAGCTTTCATATCAACGGTGATTATGCCGCCATACATCGGAGGTTCATAACTGCCTTTGCCGATAATTTTCAAGGTGCAAGTTGTAGGATTGTCATTGCTCCCAATATCAAGCCATCCGCCTGTGATTTTGTGTTCATTCAAATCCAACGTAACCGTTGTATTGTCGCCGGAAATGCCCGTCCTTCCTGGAATCGAAACATCCGCCAGCAAGGTGATCTTTGTGCCGTTTGTTGCATTGCGCATTGCTGCGGCAAAGTCCGTGCCGTAGGTCACGGTCCCGCCTGTCTCGCTCTTCACGGCCATCTGCGTCTGGCAGTTCCGGCATACACCGTCATCGCCCACGTCCGTGTGCGCGCACCCGTTGCCGCAGATCGTGCATTTCCCATCCTTAAAATCATTATGCGGGCAGGTATATCCGCAGGCGCACTTGTTGTCCTTGCCCATCGTGTGCGTTGTGTGCGCCACTACGATAACGTCCTCGGTCAGCTTTTTTACACTTCCGTCGACGATTTCGCCCGCCTTGTTTTCTGCGTTCTCGTCATATTTCGCAAAAGCAAGCCCATCGCCCAGCAAGCCCAGCACATTGCTGTAAGTTTCAGAGCTCTCTACAGAAACGCTGTATGTACCGTTGCTTGTGATAATCGTGCCTTCCTTCAGGCCACCCACCAGCTTGCCCCAGTTTTGGAAGAACAAGCCACCGGTAAGGTTTGCCTTGCCTTTGAATTCCAGCGTACCTCTGTCCGCGCCTTCCTCATTGTTATCTACGAAGACAGCAGGTTGCGCCGTTTGTTCAGTCTGGGAAATCACTGCGTCATCGCCGATGATCAGCTTGCCGCTCTCTATATTCAAAGACGTAGTGCCCTCATAGGACAGGCTCTTCCCATTCATCATGAGCGTAACGGTTTTTTCGACAGGATGCCCCTCTGCATCATGGCAGAAGCTGATCATGTCATCATTTTTCACCGTTTCCAGCATCGTCACCGTGCCGCGATCCGCAACGCCTGCAAAGGCTTCCGCCAAATTGAGATAATATTTGCCGGTATTATCCTGTGCCCCCATCGCCGTGTTGCAGACGGTGCAAATACCATTTTCAATCGTTTCATGCGCACAGGTAAAGCCGCAGCCTGTGCATGTGTTATCCTTGAACAGACTTTTGTTGTTTGCGCCCTTATGCGTACACTTGATGACAGCAACATCCTCTGCCAGCTCTCTGGTAGTAGTATCCTTGGCAATTACATCGCCTGTCAGGGCATCTTCGTTGTATACGGCAAAAGCATAGCCTGTCTCCAGCAGATCGAACACCGCACCGTATTGGCTAGAGCCCTCTACGCTGACGCTGTAACTCTCGCTTCCACTGTTGGTAAATGTGCCGGCTGTCAGCTTGTTTTTCAGCCGTGCATCGCCGCTCATAGTCAAGCCGCCGTCCAGCAGGGTATTGCCCTGCAGATCCAGCACGCCGCCGGTCGCATTGATGGCGGCATTCTGCATATAAGAGACGCTGCCTATAATTTTCGTTACCGTATCTGCCACGGTCAATGTGCCGCCCTTGAGTGCAATTGCGACGTTGGCAGTGGCATCCCCCCCGAATTGCGCCAGCGCGCCATCCTTGAGCGTAATCTCTCCGGCTTCCATGGTCAATGGAATGCCGTTACGATCTGCCACCCAATTGGACGGATAGGGTATGTCGTCTATAGTTTTGCCGTTACCCAGAATAATGCCTGCCTTGATGCTGGCGCCATCAACGACAACATTCTCGCTAAAAATCGTCAGCAGCTTGATATCTGCACCATTTGCCGCCTCGATGGCTCTGGCCAGCGTAGCGTACTGCTGGCCGTTGCACTCCGCCGCCAGATATGCACCGCAGGCGCACTTTTTGCCGTAATTATCGGTCTGATTAAAGTCGTGGCTTTCCGCCGCTGCCGTGTAGCCGCACACGCTGCACTTCGTGCTGTGGGTCAGCCCATCGGCGTTGGGGGTGCAGGTCAGGGTGTGATCTTCTGTCTTGGTCGCGCCGCAGGCGCACGTCCCGGTGTGGGTATTTGCATTGGTAGGTGTCCAGCTGTCATACTTGTGGCTCTCCGCAGCTTCGGCCTTGCCGCACAGCTTGCACATCGCCGTGTGCGTGTCGCCGTTATTTGTGTATCCCCAGTCATGCTCAAAGCACTTCTCAAAGGTCGTGCCACCCTCGTCGGTGGTCTGCTTCATTTCTCCGGCGGGTGCAGTTACATTGCCCAGCACACTGATGGCCGCCGCCGTCAGCTTACCGCTTCCGGCGGACTGCCAGAAAAGGTTCAGCGTGCTGCCTGCTGTAACGTTCATATAATTGATGACGGTCAGCGTTGCCCCGTCGCACAAAATCAGATTGACCTCGCCGGAAATATTGAGCAAGGAGATCGTGATATCCTCCTTCAGCACATACCAGCCCGGTGTCGAGATGTCATCGGTACGCTCCGTGATCTCCGTGCAGTTGGCCTGCGTGGTCAGCTTCCCATCCTTGTCGATGTACGCATACTCGTTCGCAGGGCGCGGCGTCACTGTGGCGTTGCCCGCAACACCCTTGCCGTCCTCGCTGTATGCACATTCCGTGCCGTTATACTCATAGCGGTAACCGCTTGCCAACAGGCTCGACGCATCTCCCTTGATCGTCGGTTCCCCCTCCGCCTCGGTGTCAGCTACCCAAATGCTGTAAGCATTTGACTGCGTGGTGAATATGCCGCCGGAAAGCTCGATCTTCTTCGCCTTCTTATAGACAATAAGCGCTTCGCCGCTGGTGGCGCAGATATTGCCGTCGGTGACGGTCAGCTCATTGCCGTAGGTATCATTATTGTACCCTTCTATTCCGAAATATTCTTTGTATAAGCCTTCTTGCTCTTTGGTAATATAACCCGCCACCGTCACGCCGCGCATACCGCGCAGCGTGCCGCCGTTGATGACAGCCTTACCGCCGCCACTCAGCTGTACGGCGCAGTTGGGCGTCATGTGAGAGTCATTGTCAAGATCTACAGAAGAAGTGTTCTCAATGGTGCCGCCATTCACGGTCAGTATGGTGTTAAGGGGCGCTATGACCGCCGGGCCGCCGTTGGGCTGCACGATCTTGCCGTTTCCATCAGTACTGTTGTCCTGAACGGTCAGGCGGACAGGCGTCTTGAGAGCTGCCAAAAAGTCGTCTTTTGTTGTCACTTCCGGAGACGACAGCCAGAACACGGCATTTCGCGCAAAAAAGCCGCTGTCATCGCGCGTGCTTTTGCTGAGGGTCTTGCCGTTCAGGTCCAGCGTGATGTTGCCCTTCTTCAGCGCTATGCCGGAGTAGTCGTCATGGCTGATGGTTACATCCGCCAGCAGCTTCACCGTGGCGCTGCCAGCCTGCTGTGCCGCCGCAAACGCCGCGTCAATGTCGGTGTACGGCGTGGTCTTGCCGTTGATGGTGACCTCCGCCACTGCGTTTTCCACGGTGCTGTCCCCGCCGTCCTGAACGGCAATGCCATTTTCCGCCGCCTGTTCCGATATGGCGGGCGATTCCGCAGCCGGAGCTTTCTCCTGCTCCTCCTGCACGATGGCGCCGCCCTCTGGCGTGTCCTCCGCCACTCCGTTTTCCACGGTGCTGTCCCCGCCGTTCTGAGCGGCAATGCCATTTTCCGCCGCCTGTTCCGATATGGCGGGCGATTCCGCAGCCGGAGCTTTCTCCTGCTCCTCCTGCACGATGGCGCCGCTCTCCGGCGTGTCCTCCGCCGCTCGCACAGGTGCGGGCAGGAGCGTCAGACACAGCGCCAGCGCCATGAACATACTTAATACTCGTTTTTTCATATTCTTCCTCCTTAAAAAATCGTTTTGCTTTTATATGTAAATCCGACATCTGTCGGATGCTGTTTTTACAGGTCTTCCTGCACTAAATGCAGCTTTTTCGCTGCTGTCCTGACTTCCGCCCGTCGCTTCACGTCCAGCTTGTCGAGAATATGGCTGACATGGGTTTTCACCGTGGGCAGCTTCACGTCCATGATCTGGGCGATCTCGGCATTGGACTTGTCGGCGCAGAGAAGATGGAGAATTTGCAGCTCCGTTGGCGTCAACTCCTCGCCGGGAGCAAGACGCGGTGCGAGGAAATGCGGGTAGAATGCCGCCTGCTTCCGTACCGCCGCCATGATCTGCTTATACCACTTTTTGTCGCCATCCCAGTCCAGCGCTTCCAACAGCGGCAACACTGCCGTGCCATATACGCTGACGGTGCGGATGAAGCGGTACTCCGCCGCCGCATCCAGCGCCGCCGCCAATCGCTCGCGCCACCGCTCATCCTTCTTGCGGCGCAGGGCGATTGCAGTCAGGACATTCAGGTGAATGCCGTCGATGATGCGGGCGCAGTTTTGAATGTACGGCTCCATGGGTGAGAGCGTCAGCAAAGCGGCGTCCGGGCGGTTCTGCATAATTTCCACCATTGCCTGCGTGAGATATTGGTAGCGCCGCATGACGTTCAGGTGCGTGGGTTCGCACGGGGCTTTTTCCCGATACCACGCATCCGCCGCGTCAAGGTCGCCGGTGTGCATGTCAATACGGCAGAGCATGGCGTCCATATTGGGCAGAAAGCGTGTCAAACCGCGCTCGGCAAAACATTCACGGAGTACCATGATGGTGCGCCGCGCGTCGGTGGGCTGTCCGTTTGCCAGCTGGCTGCGGGCCAGCAATCCGCTGACGGCGAACTCCATGTCCGACGTGCCCCGGTTACAGATCTCGTTCAGCTGCGGGAGAAGGGACAGCATCCGCCCGGTGATGTCCTCGCCCTTTTCAAATTTGCTCTCGGCGATGGCGCAGTCCGCAAGACCCACGCCGTCCCTCCCCAGTACCGCCTCCACAGGGAGACGGAGGGTTTTGTAGAGCAGGTCGTCCTTTTTGCTCCATTCGGAAAAGTCCTTGCCTCCGTTCATGATGCTCGGCAACGCACTCGTGACGGAAAAGGACGGCAGTGCCACCTCTTTGTTCGTCAGCAGCCGGAACACGGCGGGAATGGTCTCCGTCAGACCGTTCACGCCCCGCTGGGGCAGGGAGATGTCCAGCCATGCAAGACGGCTGCGCGCCTGCTTTCCGGCGGCGTCCTGCCTGCCGCAGTGTTCGGCATACTTTTGCAGTTCGCCATACCAGCGCTCCGAGCCTTCGTAATCCATGGTCAGTGCGCAGAGCATGCTCATGCCCTGCATCAGAGAGGGGGAGGCGAGAATTTCCGTCTCCGGCAGGCTGCGGTAGTATTTTTCCATCTCGGCATAGTGACCCATGCCGGGGTGTAGTTCTGCATTACGCACCAGCAGCTCAGAAACCTTGGAATGGTCACCGCCGCTAGTGTAGCATTCCAGAGCGTGGGCGTAGTCCTCCTTCAGCTCATAGTATAGCCCGCCCCGGCTGAAGAGTGCTTTGCGCTTTTCCTCGGTATACTCCCGTTCCATCTCCCAGAGGAGAAAAGCTCTAAAACCTGGCCAGAAGCGGAAGCGCTGGCAGTCTTCGTAACGCAGCATAGTAGTGTATCGAAGAATCCAGTCCAGTCGTTCGCCGGCACGGGGATCGCCGCTGACCATCCGTGCCATTTCCAGGTCAAAACTTTCAAAGGGAGCCAGCTCCAACAGGAAGTGCCGCACCGGCAGGTCAAAGCGCCGGTAGATGGCAGTCTCAAAGTAGAGGAACACCTCGTGGAACACCCGCGCCACCAGCTCCGGCGTCCACGGCTTGTCCGGGGACATGCACCGCGCCGTGATGGCCACCCCCAGCGGATAGCCCACAGATTCTTTCAAAATTCCGTCAATCTCGCTATCTGTTACGTTTACTCCCGAAAGCTGAAACAGTCGCCGCACATCGCCCGCGTCAAAAAGCAGGTCGTCGGCCTCCAGCACCGTCATCAGCCCCGTATACTGAAACGCCGTCAGGCAGCCAGGCGGCACACCGCGTGAGAGCAACACGAAACGGCGCTCCGGACATGAGCGAATCAGTTCGCAAAGAGCCTGCTGCCCGGCTTCCTCCTGCATGAGCTGAAGATCGTCAATCAGCAGAATGTCCCAATCCTGCTCTGACGGCGGAATCGCGCAGTCTGGGTCTGCCGCACTTTGCCGCAGCACATTCCGACCGCGCAGCAGTGCGTCCGCCAGTACAGTCTTTCCAAAACCGCAGGGCGCGCTGAAAAAAAGGACTCTGCCATGCACCATGAAGTTGTCAAACCGTTTCTGAACGGAGGTCTTTATGATAATATTTTTGGTCATTTCTTCCTCCCTTTGATACAGAGCGAGATTGCCATAAGCCTTTCGCAATCTGTTTTAAATTATATTATACGAGTTTGTTTCGAAATGTAAATCATCCCAAAGGATGAGACACGCTGTATACGTTAATTGTCATCATTCCAAGAAACGGCATACATTCAATGATTATGAAATCATAAAAATCTCTCAACTTCTCTACCATAGATTTAAGTATCAGTTCTCTGCTCATTGCACACGCAAAAAATCCGCCCAGATTAGAACCTAATCTAATCTGAACGGAATACTCATTCAGGCTTGATATTTTCCAAGCAAAAATCTCATTTGTTGTTTCCTGTTAGCAGAAAAAAATCACAAGCCTCAGGGGGGCAGCCAGACGCCGTCATCCCATTACTGTTTAATCGTGCCTCATTCCAGTAACGTGTTTCCAACAGCCGTTACTTCTCCTCGTTTATCAATTCAAAGGTCGTATACCTATGAATCAACTAACATTTTCTGATATTGAATACTCCAACCGCAAGAAGAAAACCAAGCGTGTAAAATTTCTTTTACATAGCTTAATTGCGGTCTATTTAGCTTGTTTCTTGACT
>ERZ1034980.2335-NODE-2335-length-10268-cov-8.707236_pt1 | contig 10268 bp, 5 predicted proteins | sample MGYA00520622_ERZ1034980 | MGnify/ENA primary metagenome ERZ1034980 (study PRJEB33766, sample SAMN09781791) | gut metagenome | biome: gut microbiome | host: Homo sapiens | place: Madagascar | study: EMG produced TPA metagenomics assembly of the PRJNA485056 data... | reverse complement strand
GGACGATTTATAAATACGGCGTGGCCTTCAGCGGTAAAAAGGTCGAAGTGGCAGTCGGGTGAGGAGAGAGAATTTCAAAGTATCAAATTAATACTTTGGCGAAATTCCAAAGTACCAAATTGGCACTTTGGAGATGTGCTTATATCAAATGCTAAATGAATTAACAAAAATCGAGGGAGACTGCTTATGAAATCAAATTTTGATTTTCTGAATCGATACTGGCCTGCATTGGCACAGATCGGCGCAACCGCAGAAACCTATGTCTATTCTGATCCCAATGCCTGTATCTATAAACTCGGAATGTTTGCCGAGCGCTTAGTGCAGGAGATCCTTGTCTTTGAGCACATTGCGGAGCCGGCTGTTGACAACACCCACGCAAATCGAATTCGCATTTTGAAGCGATCCGGTTTATTGCCGCACGAAATTGACAACACGCTATATGTTCTTCGCAAGACAAGAAACTCGGCAGTACATATAGGTACGGACTCCGTGGACGAAGCAAAGACATTGCTATCCTTGACATACAATCTTGCTGTTTGGTTTATGGAAACCTATGGAGACTGGGGATATATTGCGCCTGAGTTCGTTATGCCAAGCGAGACCACACACGAAGATTTGGAATCCGTTATTGCCGAGCAGGAAAGGAAAATCGAGGAATTGACGAAGCAACTGGCCGTGGTCAAGACCGCCGCTTCGGGCAAAACGCAGAAGGAGCGCGCAAGGCGGTCAGAATCTGTCTCCGCTATGATGAATTGGAATGAGGCGCAGACCAGATGCTTGATTGACGAGCAGCTTCGTCTTTCTGGTTGGGAAGCTGATACGCAGAACCTGCGCTACAGCAAAGGAACGCGTCCTGTAAAGGGGAGAAATATTGCCATCAGCGAATGGCCTACCAATTCGGCCTTTTACAAAAACGGGTATGCGGATTATGCATTCTTCGTTGGCGAGAAGCTCGTAGCATTGATGGATGCAAAAAAGATGTCGGAAGATGTGGCATCTACCATCGATGTGCAGGTAAAGGACTATGCTGCACATATTAAGCCGGAGGATATTCCACATACGGTTGGAAACTGGAATGGTTATCAGGTCCCCTTCCTCTTTGCTTCAAATGGCAGGGCATATTTAGAGCAGCTGCGGACGAAGTCTGGTATTTGGTTTTTGGATGTCCGGGAACAGGAAAATCAACCGTATCCTATTCGGAACTGGTTTAGCCCAAGTGACCTGATGGAAAAACTTGGTCAGAATACAGTGGTGGCCAATCAAGCGCTGGCTGCAGCAGATAATTCGTTTATGACAGATCCTAATGGGTTGAATCTGCGCGACTACCAGATCAAGGCCATTGATAAGGCAACAGAGGCAATCGTTGACGGCAAGAGAACGGCCTTGCTTGCGATGGCCACCGGAACGGGCAAAACCCGTACTGTTCTGGGACTTATCTACAAGATGCTGGAATCCAAGCGTTTCCGTCGTATTCTTTTCCTTGTGGATCGAGTGTCCCTCGGTGAGCAGGCAATGGACACCTTCAAAGATGTCAAGCTGAAGGAACTGCTGACGCTGGACAAAATATATGAGATCAAAGCGATCGATGACAACATCATCAATCTGGAAACCAAGGTCAGCATTTCAACGGTGCAGGGGCTTTTGAAACGCACGATTCTGGCAGAAGAACCGGATTTGATGCCCGGTGCATTTGATTTGATTATTGTGGACGAAGCCCACCGAGGCTATATTCTTGACCGTGAAATGACGGAAGAAGAAATCCTCTACGATAATCAAGATGATTATATGAGCAAGTACAAGCAGGTTATCGAGTATTTCGATGCGGTGAAAGTTGCCTTGACTGCTACGCCCGCCCTGCACACGACCGAGATTTTCGGGGAGCCGGTCTATACCTACAGCTACCGTGAGGCGGTTATCGATGGCTGGCTGGTGGATCACGACCCTCCATATCTGATTAATACGGATTTCATTGAAAATGACGCACAGTTCAAGAAGGGTGAAACCTTGGCGCAATATGACCCCAACACCAATGAACTTTTGAACGGTGCAGTTTTGGACGATGAAATGGATTTCGATGTGTCGGAGTTCAACCGCAAAATTGTTCTGCCGGATCATACCCGCAAGGTGCTGGAAGAAGTTTCGAACTACCTGAATCCGGAAAGTGGAGAAAAGACGCTGATTTTTGCGGTGAATGATGCACACGCTGACCGTATTGTGGATACGCTCCGAGAAATTTACAAGCCCTATGGCATTTCCAATGATGCCATTATGAAAATCACGGGCAAAACTGCCGGCGGCAACAAAAAGAAGATTTTGCAGGTGATCAAGCAGTTCAAGAACAACCAGTACCCCAACATTGCCGTAACAGTCGACCTGCTGACTACCGGAATCGATGTGCCGGCAATTTGCAATTTGGTGTTTATGCGCAAGATCAACAGCCGGATCCTCTTTGAGCAGATGCTGGGACGCGCTACTCGCCTTTGCCCGGAAATCGGAAAGACGCACTTCAATATCTTCGATGCAGTTCGCGTGTACGAGGACTTGGACGACACTTCCAATATGAAGTCAGTCTCCGTCAGCAAATCAATGGCTGAATTGTTGGAGGATTTGTTCCGTCCGGGTGAGGCCAGCAAGCAGCCTGTCAAAGATCGCATTTTGGCAAGATTGCAGCGTAAGAGCAACAATCTGACAGAAGAGCAAAAGTATGATGTTTCCGAGCGCTTGGGCGAAAAAACAATTCGGGAATATGCGAAGGAATTGAAAAGCTGTACAGAGGAAGCTTTTGTGCGACGCTGCCGGGAGGATAAGGATTTCCTGCTTTGGTTTGACAACCTGAAAGGCAAAAAGCGCGGACATTACTATTCCGAAAAGGAAGATACTCTTTTGGAAACGACCCGCGGCTATGGTGACACGGAAAAACCGCAGGATTATCTGGACTCTTTTGTGGCCTATGTTAATGAGAACAAAGACCGTATCGAAGCGATCCGCATAGCATGCACCCGCCCCAGCGATATGACCCGGGCGCAGCTTCGGGAGTTAAAGCTGGAACTGGATAAGGAGAATTTCACCGAGAGCAGCTTGAATGAAGCGGCCAGTGCGGTGAGCAATGAACGGATCGTGGCAGACATTATCGCCTTTGTTCGTCGGGCTGTACTTAAAACGCCGCTGGTGAACCACGATGACCGCGTGAAAATGGCCTTTTCTAAACTGATTTCGGCGCATCACTTTAACAAAATGCAGCTGGATCTGCTGGAAAAGATCAAGGTATATATGCTTCACGAGAGCATCCTCAATACCGAGACCTTTGAGGCACCGGCGTTCAAGATGGATGGCGGTTTTGCACGCTTTAACAAGAAGTTTGGCGGGCAGCTTGCGGAGATCATCCGCGAGATCAACACTTATATTTACGAAGGAGCAGCTTAAATGAGCACGCAAGATATTGTACAGAAACTTTGGAACCTCTGTAATGTGCTGCGGGATGACGGTATTACTTATCACCAGTATGTGACAGAGCTGACCTACATTCTGTTTTTGAAAATGGCCGATGAGACCGGTGCGGATAAGGATATTCCCGAAGCATATCGTTGGGGCTCTCTGACCAGCCGTTCCGGCATTGACCTGAAAAAGCACTACTATACGCTGCTCAGCAAGCTGGGCGAAGAATCCGTTGGCCGCGTGGCGCAGATTTACGCCAACGCATCCTCCAGCATCGAGGAGCCGAAAAACCTCGAAAAAATCATCACGGAGATTGATAAGCTGGACTGGTATGAGGCCAAAGAGGAAGGTCTGGGCGACCTGTATGAAGGTCTTCTGGAGAAAAACGCCAATGAGAAGAAGTCCGGTGCCGGTCAGTACTTCACCCCTCGTGTGCTGATCGATGTGATGACGGAACTCATCAAACCCCAGCTAGGCGACAAGTGCTTTGACCCGGCCTGTGGTACTTTTGGCTTTATGATTGCAGCCAACCGCTATGTCAATGCGCATAACGATATGTATGCACTCTCTGACCGTCAGGCAGATTTCCAGCAGAACAAAGCGTTCAACGGTGTGGAGCTGGTGCACGAAACCCATCGCTTGGCATTGATGAATGCCTATCTGCACAATATGAATGCCAATATCACATTGGGGGATTCTCTCGCACAAAGCGCCAAGGAATTGAAAGATTTTGATGTTATTCTGACCAATCCGCCCTTTGGCACGAAAAAGGGCGGTGAGCGTGCCACACGGGATGACATCTCTTTCCAGACCTCCAACAAGCAGTTGAACTTTTTGCAGGTGATCTATCGCAGCCTGAAGGCGGACGGCAAGGCCCGCTGCGCCGTGGTACTGCCGGATAATGTGTTGTTTGCTGCCGGTGACGGTGCCAGCGTGCGCCGGGAACTGATGAATTTCTGCAATCTGCATACCATTCTGCGCCTGCCTACCGGCATTTTCTATGCACAGGGCGTCAAGACCAATGTGCTGTTCTTTACCCGCGGGACAACCGAGCAGGATAACACCACCGAGGTTGCATTCTACGATATGCGCACCAATATGGACAGCTTTGGTAAGACCCGGCAACTGCGTAAGAGTGACTTTGATGAATTCGTGGCAGGATACGAAGACCCATCCAAGCGCACGGGCGAGCGCTGGAGCAAATTCACTCGTGAGGAGATCGCCAAGAACCCGGATGATAGTCTTGAGCTTGGCTTGATTCGTGACGACTCCATCGTGGATTATGACGATCTCCCTGACCCTGTAGAAAGCGGCGAGGAAGCGATTGCAAATTTAGAGGAAGCGGTCGATTTGCTGAAAAGTGTTGTGCGTGAGCTTCGTGCTCTGACGGAGGAAAAGTGATGGCAAGAGCAAAAAAAGGAACCGCCCTCACGCCCGAAGAGCGGTTGCAGGCGGCTTTAGTGCCGGATTGGGAGCGGCCCTATAAGCTGCCGGAGAATTGGTGCTGGACAACCATTAAAAATGTTGCAACTGTTGTTACAGGAGGGACTCCGGCAAAAAATAATTCAGATTATTACGGCGGAGAATTTCCTTTTTTCAAGCCAGCTGATCTTGATGCGGGCAGGCATGTATCGGAAGCAAGCGAGTATCTCTCCGACTTGGGTAAAAGTTTTTCCCGAATAATCCCTGCACAAGCTACGGCTGTTTGCTGCATTGGTTCAATCGGAAAGTGTGGCTTTTTAGATGTTGAGGGCGCTACAAATCAACAGATAAATTCAGCCATACCCTATTTTAACGCCCTTTACCAATACTTTTATATGAATACAGAGTTTTTTACAAATCAATTGAGAAATAGCGCATCGGCAACCACCATTGCCATTGTAAATAAAACAAAAATGGAATCGTGCTATTATCCACTTGCTCCTCTCGCCGAGCAACAGCGCATTGTAGACCGCATCGAAAGCCTGTTTACCAAGCTGGACGAGGCCAAGGAAAAGGCACAGGCTGTGGTGGATAGCTTTGAAACCCGCAAAGCCGCTATTCTCCACAAGGCCTTCACCGGTGAACTGACTGCGAAATGGCGGGAAGAGCACGGCGTGAGGATGGAGAGTTGGGAAGTACGGACTTTGGATTCGGTTTGTTCAAGTATTTTTGACGGAGATCATATGCCACCACCTAAAGCTGAATCAGGTATTCCTTTTTTGGTTATTTCGAATGTAAATACTGGGCATCTCACTTTTGAAAACACAAGATTTGTACCGCAAGAATACTATGACACCTTAAGCGATACACGAAAGCCTCAACTAGGAGATGTGCTGTACACATTAGTTGGCTCGTTTGGAATACCAGTGGTTGTTAATAGCAAAAGACCGTTTTGCTTTCAACGTCATATGGCGTTGCTTAGACCGATTGATGTGAGTCCGCAGTTTTTGTGGTATATATTGCAGACGCCAGAAATGTACGACAAGGCTTCATCAATAGCTACCGGGACTGCACAGCTGACGGTACCAATTAAGGGACTACGAGCAATGACAATTCCGCGTCCGAACATAGCCGAGCAGGTAGAAATTGTCCGCATTCTTGACGGCTTTTTTGCCAGAGAGCAGTCCGCTAAAGAAGCCGCCGAGGCAGTCCTTGACCAGATCGAACTGATGAAAAAATCCATTCTCGCCCGTGCCTTTCGCGGTGAACTGGGTACAAATGACCCAAGCGAGGAGAGCGCGGTGGAATTGCTGAAGCAGATCATTTAACATACTTGTTGAAAGCAAGAACAGAAATGAGGGATGATGGTGCTGGATCAGACAAATGCAAATATTGAAAGACATATCAAAACCCACTCAGTGCGTTCCGATGATGACCGTGCGGCAGTATCTGTGGTGGAGACATTTCTTCGTTCAAATGGGAGAATCAACACTTCTTTTGCATCAAATGATAAGTGGCCCAATCACGATGGCACTTTCGAGTTTGTTCCCGACCCTGACATTTCTAGGCGACCCCAGCAGACTTTCTATGTCCAAATAAAGGGAACACGCAATTATACTGAGCGCGAGGGTGTTATTAAGTACACGCTAAAAGATCTCGCTTTTCCTGCTTTTATATGTGGCAGAGTATCCCTTGATCCGGGAATTCTGTTTGTGATTCTCAATCCCGCTGAACGCGGAGATGAGAGGGTTTTTTGGAAGTATATGTCGCCCAGTTTTCTCAACAGTATTGATTTTGCAAAAGACAGTATAACCGTCAGTTTTTCACCGGAAGAGGAAATCTTGAACAATGACGAAAGCGTTTTAGCTTTTTGCGAGAGGTTAGAAAAAATTGTCGAGCGGCATTCCTTTGTAAACCAATTGGAACGGCATAGTTATTCTTTTGAAGAAGCTAAGCGAATTGTCGAGGCCTGTGATGAGGAAATCACGGAAAGCATTGACAATTTAAGCATTCTAAATAAGAACCGCGATAATATTTCACGGAGAATTCTGACGAGATTGAACGATCTATGCATTTCAGCTTTACTGTTGAATGCGATGAAAGACGGCTATCAAAGTCCTAACGCCGGCTTTGCGTGGGAATACTCACTCTTAAGGGCAAATACAAAGTACTTAGGAAATTTTTACCGAGGATTGCAATATATCGGACGCCGGATCCCCGAGGAAGGCCAAGCAGAGCGGCTGATGCTGAAGTACTACAGCTTTATGTGGCAGATCCGTCAATCACTCTATGAAAACTACGGCATCACTGTGCTTCAGAACTTGGAAAAGTTTCAGGAATATACCGGAACCGATGAACAGGATAAACAATACTATGAGTTGGTGGCGAATGCTTTCTCAACCCCCAAAACCGAGCAGAAACATAACAGCAATACGAGGTTTTATATTCAGAAAAGGACGCCGTTTTATGTTGGTAAAGAGCGTTATTTTGAGGTAACACTGCAGCAAGCGGACATCTATGCGTCAAAGTATAACCGAATTACAGCATATACCAAACTTGACATTTCTACAGGCTATTCTGTACAAATCGACTATGTCCCATCATACATTAATCTCTGGGGTGTCAATACAGAAATTAAAATTATCACAGCTTGGCGTGTTTCGGTAGATCCTAAATGTTTGAACAAGCTTGGAAGGATACTTAATATGCGCCTCCAGCTTTCTTCAAAATATGGAGAATATGATGCCCTGATGAGATTCCTAACAGAAACAGGTATGGATTTTCTGGAAATGATTGATCTTCGGGAGATACATTTCTCGAATCTTTTGGAGTCGGTTTACAAAAAAACAAACACCTCTTATTTCAAAGATGTTTTACAGCAGCTGAGGGACAACTATTCTACAGGTTCGACACGCTTCGGCCGATATACAATTCGGTATCTGTTACTGAATCTGCGCGAGGATCTTTTGGAACGCGTTATGCCGTCTCAGTTTAGTCCGCAATGGAAATGCAAGGATTTATACCTGTCTAGAAAATGCTTTCCGTTTGAGTGTAACCCACTTGCTTCTGATTTAGCTGACAGCAAAACGAGCCAGATAAGTCAAGCCAAGTACTTGGCCAGAGTAGTTGAAAAGGAAAAGACTGAGGTTGCGGTTCCATACTGGTCTATTGTAAAATCTATGCAAGATACCGGCGAAATTTACTGCGATCTTGGCGGAGATTTAACCGAACAGGCGATCCAGAAATATAATGATTGCTTAGACGATTGGGAAAAGCGCCAAGGATATGAAATCATTTTAGATGGAAATGCCGCTTGTATCGCAGCATATGAGGCATCGACGCTCTTTATTTTGAATAAACTCCTGGAATTATCACAGATTCACAATAAAGGGCAAAAAGAAGTTAACGAAAGATATTTGAGAAATTGTGATATTGCCTTTTCAGATCCTAAAAAAGAAGAAGCTCTTAAATATGCTTTTGTAAACTCCAGAGTACTTCTTGTTTACGGAGCTGCCGGTACCGGAAAGACGACCCTAATCGATATGATCTCGACAATGCTGTCTGGGCGTCGGAAATTGTTTCTTACCAAAACACATACGGCCTTGCAGAATCTGCAGAGGCGAATTAATAATCCGGGGGCTGATGCCAGTTTTGTAAGCATCAATAGTTTTACGAAGAGGGTAAACCTTCCTGATTATGATGTTATCTTTGTAGACGAATGCAGCACCATTGATAACCGTGCAATGAAGGTATTCCTCGAGAAAATGCGCCCGGATACATTCTTAGTACTTGCGGGAGACACCTATCAGATAGAATCTATTGATTTTGGCAATTGGTTTACTTATGCCAAGGATATTATTAAGACTAAAGGTTCGAATGTTGAACTCGTAAGCACTTGGAGAACAAAGGATCCCGGTTTAATTGAGCTTTGGAACGAGACTCGAAATAAGGGTGCGCTAATAACGGAAAAACTTGTTATCGACGGCCCATTTTCTGAAAATATTGGCGAAGGAGTGCTCAATTCCGAGATAAGGGATGAGGTGATTTTATGCTTGAACTATGACGGAAAATTTGGCTTGAATAATATGAATGGCTATTTCCAAAATGCTAACACAGAAACGGCTGTTGTCTGGAGAGACTGGAAATATAAAGTTGGCGATCATATATTATTCAATGACACGGACAGATTTTCTCTGCTCTATAATAATTTAAAAGGGCGAATTGTCCAAATAGAACTGTTTGACAGAAGAATCAGGTTTACAGTAGATGTAGAGATCCCGTTAACAGAGCAAGATTGCCAAAACGATGGCATAGAATTCATCGATATAATTGATGATGTGACCCGAATACGATTTGATGTACTTGATTTTGAAGAGGAAATGGCAGATGAAGATTGCAAAAAAGCCATCGTACCGTTTCAGCTTGCCTATGCGGTTTCAATTCATAAAGCGCAGGGCTTAGAATATAGGTCAGTTAAGGTTGTTATTCCGAGTAGCAACGCTGAAAAAATAACACACGGCATTTTCTATACAGCAATTACGCGTGCAAAAGAAAAGTTAAAAATCTACTGGAGTTCTGAAACAATGCAAGAAGTCGTCGCTGGATTTTCAGTAGACACTTCAAGACAAAAAAGTTTGGCAATTATTAAGGAGAAGCTGAAGCAGGACAAGAATACTTAGGAATAGGGCGCCGACCGTTTGGCCGGTGCCCTATTTCTATATGAGCCATCTATAAGCACTCCTTTCTTTTGTATGCACTGTTTTATTCTAAGTTATTCAAATGAAACATGAAGTGTCTTGCCCATGCAAGAAGCCATTTTTTGCAGAAAATCCAACGAGGGATTTGCATTCCCGTTTTCAAAACGCGAAATGTTTGCCTGCGCAGTTCCCATTTTCTCGGCCAACTGTTTTTGAGTTAACCCGGCAGACTTCCGACTTGCGATTGCAGCGCGGATAGCTTCATACTGAGGACCAAGCTGATCATACTCGGCTTTGACTGCGGGATTTTCAGAAAAAATTTTGTTTTTGATGCTATTATAGTTCATCGGAAAGACCTCATCATACTAAATCAATAAAACTGTCTGATAAAATTATATCGTATAAGATATATTTTGTCAAACAGTAAACAGAATGCATAGAAAGTTCAGCGGTCAGTGCTAATTTGTGCCCAACCCAAACAGCTGGTTCTTGTGCAGTTTCATGAATAGCTATCTACTGAAATTAATGGTATGATTTGTACCGAACCCGAAAATCACTACTTGAAAATAAAGGGGAGATGTTTATAAGAAAAGCAACGGAATTTTGCAAACTAGCAATAAAAAATCACTACCCAATGTAGAATTGAGTAGTGATACTTGGCGCAGACGGTGGGATTCGAACCCACGTGGCATTGCTGCCAAATTGATTTCGAGT
>ERZ1034980.2332-NODE-2332-length-10292-cov-11.445931_pt1 | contig 10292 bp, 11 predicted proteins | sample MGYA00520622_ERZ1034980 | MGnify/ENA primary metagenome ERZ1034980 (study PRJEB33766, sample SAMN09781791) | gut metagenome | biome: gut microbiome | host: Homo sapiens | place: Madagascar | study: EMG produced TPA metagenomics assembly of the PRJNA485056 data... | reverse complement strand
AGCTAATTTTATATGAAATTTAGCTAATTCTAATTTGGCTTTTAATTATTATTTGAGCCTTGAAAATAACTGCAAGGGTTGTATCTTAAATTTAATAAAAACTTGCTAAATAGCCAAATTTATTTTGTTAGAGTTACTAAATGATAGCTGATTTTATAGCTTTCATTTTCATAGCTACGCGTTAAGATATCTATATCAATTTTGCTAAATTTCGCAAATACGCGTTTAATTTCTTCCTCGTCAAAATAATATATCATTTGTCCTTCTTCTGACTCCATAATAGATTTTGTAGTTTTAGCTTGATATCTGCCGATTTTTTCACCATTTATATATCTAAAATCTCCCAAATTTCTAAACTGCAAATACGCCTTTGCACCTGGCTTTAAAACGCGGTAAATCTCATCAGCGCAACGCTCCACAAAGTCGCCATCACCATACATAATAACGCTATAACACAAAACGCCATCAAAAAACTCATTTTGATATGGTAAATCACTAGCCGAACCAACGCATAAATTTGCCTTCAAACCATTTGTATTTAGTAGATTTTGCACATACTCTATACTGCTTGGTGCGTAATCTAATGCGTAAGTATCAAATCCCATACTAGCAAGCATTGCCGTGTGCCTTCCGCCACCGCAGCCGATATCGCAAACTCTCTTGCTGCCCTTGAAATTTCGCGTAAAAAATTCCGCCACAAAGTCGCTAGGATATGATGGAACTGAGTCGATCGCGCTATTTTGATAGTGAGCGTTCCACATTTGCCCTAAAACCTTAAAATTGTTTTGCATTATTTCTCTCCTGTGATTATAAAAAGTTCTTTTAAAAATTTGCCATTTTCGTAGCTTGTTTGGGTTAAATTTATGTCTAAATTCTTAAATTTAGCAAACATTTTTGTAAGCTCATCACGACTAAAAGGTTTTGGCGTTTTTGTATTGTTTGTTTGTAAATGCGAGTGCGTATCATTTGAAGTAAAAACTGAAACTAAAAATTTCTGACCATTTTGTAAAAGTAAGTATATTTCATCAACGAAATTTTGTGGATTTTGCTCATAATTTAGTGCCAAATAAGAAAAAATACCATCAAACTTAAGACTTTTATCAAATTGGCTTTTTAAACAAAAATGCTCGAGCCCACCACCATTTTTAAAATTTGCTTTTGCTAAATTTAGCAAGTTTTCATCATCACTCACGCTTAAAAAATCAAAACCGCTAAAAGCAAAAAAGTTCGCAAAGCTCTCATCAATAAAGCCGTATTCTAAGATCTTAGTCCCTCTTTTAAAAGTCCTAAAAGCATATGCTACGACGCCATCTTGTGCGTATTTCATCTATTCTCCTTTAAAAATATTTTTCGTGCTTTTTCATCCCATTTTATCAAGCGCGGCAAAAGCAGAATTAGTTCCAAAACAATTATCATTGTAAAGCTTAAATTTATCCATATTTGCACCCAAAACGCTTAAAAATGCGCCACCACTTATAAATTGTGTGTGCTACGCTTATAAATTCAGCGTGGCAAAACGCGCGCGCCACGCGTTTTACCAGCATTTAGCACACGCGCCACGCGTTTTTTATTATTTTAAATCATACACGGATTTAAAATTTTAAAATTTGCTTTAAAATCGCTAAGAATTTGGCACAAATTTTAAAATTTCAAGCCAAAAGGCCTGCGCCCCCAATTATTTGGCTTCGCTCTTTGGCATAAATGCGCTTGCCATCTTTTAAATCATATTTCCAAATAGGCGCATTTGCCTTAAAATCTTCTACAAATTCATCTATCAAGCTAAGCGCTATTTTTCTTTGCTTGCTACAAACTGCTGAAATATAGCTAGTTTCGTGCTTTAAAACATCGCCTTTTGCGTGGGCAAGTAGCACTTTTGCGCCAAATGCGCTAGCTTTTTGCTCCCAAGATTTAAACCATTTTAAAAGCAAAGGCTCATAAATATCAAAACTTAGCCCATCGCAGCCATTTTCATCGCGCACAACGCCTATAAATGTAATAATCGCGCCATAATTTAAAAGCTTGTTTTCATCATACCAACGATTTAAAATTTCAGCCGTATTTAAGCTACCATCAAATAATTCCATTTTACCCTCCACAAACTGGCGGCAAAATACAAACCACATCGCCATCATTTAAAATTTGCTCTAAATCCATTGCTATTTCGTCATTTACGCTAATAGCACAAAGTCCAAGCCACTTTTTTAAATCATCATCTTTATTTAAAATTTGCTTTAATTCTTTTAAATTTTTTATGCTTAGGCTAAGGTTAGCTTTATGGCTTAATGGCCCTAAAAATCTTACTTCTATCATATTTTTACTCCAATTGTGTTGTAATTTACATAATTTACAAAAGCCCCGTTTTGGATTTTAACATTTTCTCGCTTGGTAAAATCCACCAAAAAACTACCGCTTTTATGCCCGCTAAACTCCACGCACAACCTGCTAGCAAAGGCGATTATTTCATCGCTTAATTTTTGCTTGGCGGTTTTTACGATGATGTGCGCGCTTTTTTGGGCTTGTAAATGAAACCAAAAATCATCTTTTTTGGCATTAGCAAGCAAAATGGTGTTGGCTTTTTCATTTTTGCCTACGCTAATTTTATAATCGCCAAAATAAAAATTTTGTATTAAATCGGCGTGTTTTTGGGGCTGTTTTGGAGCTTTTTTAGGCATTAAAATTTCAAGCTCAGTTGCGTTAGTGGCGTTAAAAACTGCTACCTTTAAACGCTCTAAAAACTCGATTTTTTGGCTTAAATTGCTAGCTTGTAAGCTTATGCGGCTAGCTTTTTGGCGGAGTTTTTTACATTCTTTAAACATTTCATTTGCGCAGATTTTAGGCGAGTTTTCAAGGCTGAATTTTAAAATTTCGCCCTCAAACTCAATATTAAAATTTCTTTCATAATCTTTTAGCAAATACAAATTCCCCCACAAAGCACTAGCTTGCTTAAATAACGCATCTGCCGTATTTTCTAGGCTTTGCTTGCTAGGTAGGGATTTTAAATTTTGAAGTAGTTTTTCAAGCTTTTTATCAATGCTTGCAATTTTATTTTGCTTGATTTGATTAAATCTTTGGAGTTTGATTTTTTTAAATTGAGCCTTAAAAAACTCATCAAAATCCACAATTTTCTCCACGGCTTTTTCTTTTATCAAAATAGGCTCTAAATGACAATACGCCTTGCCCGGCATTACTGGGTGTTTGGCGTTATTTTGGTGGTGTAAGGCTTCTAAAATTTTATCTTTTTCATCTGTTAGCACAGCATTTGTAAAGCGACCTGTAAATTCAAAATAAATATTTGAAATTTGCTCTTTATACGAGCCACTTAAAAGCACTTTGAGATGTAAAATTCTATTATTTTGCGGGACTTGAATGGCTTGAATGCGTGAATTAGAAAAAAGCTTTTTTAAAAGCACATCAAAAGGGGCTTTGTATTCTTTAATTGAGCTTAAATCATCTGCGCTATAAATTGCTGAGTTTGATTTATTTAAATCAAAAATCAGCTTTAATTTACCATCAAAAACGAGCAAAAAAGCCATATCAGCTACGCGCTTAATTTGTGTGATTTTTTTAGTATTTTGGCTTAAAAAGCTAGCAATTTGAACCAGATTTGCGTATTTCATAGCAGAGATTGTAGCAAAAATCTGCTATAATGCGCGAATTGGTAAAAATTTTAAAGGATTTTAAATGCCCCAAACCATCACCGAAAAAATCTTTTCAGCTCACTGTGGATATAAAGCAAAAGCCGGCGACATCGTAGATAGCCCTATTGATATGGTAATAGGCAATGATATAACCACGCCCATTTCTATAAAGGCTTTTAGGCAAAGTGGAGCCAAAAAACTAGCCAACCCGCAAGGCTTTGCTATTGTAATGGATCATTATATCCCAGCAAAAGATATAATGAGCGCAAATCAAGCCAAAATCAGCAGAGAGTTTGCCTATGAGCATGATTTAGCAAATTTTTTTGATGAAAAAGACATGGGCATAGAGCATGCGCTAATACCTCAAAAAGGTTTAGTAATACCAGGCGATGTAATAATCGGCGCTGATAGCCATACTTGCACGCATGGCGCGCTTGGCGCATTTAGCACAGGTATGGGTAGTACTGATCTTGCTTATGCCATGATTACTGGCAAAAACTGGTTTAAAGTGCCAAAAAGCATAAAGGTAATATTTAAAAATCGCCCCAGCGAGCATATTTATGGCAAGGATTTAATTTTAGAGCTTATAGGCCAAATCGGCGTTGATGGCGCGCTTTATCAGGCTTTGGAATTTTGTGGCGATAGCCTTGAGTATTTGGATATGGATAGTAGATTTAGCCTGTGTAATATGGCAATAGAAGCTGGCGCAAAAAACGGAATAATCGCAGTAGATGAAATAACAAAAGAATTTTTAAAAGGGCGCACTTTAAGGGCCGAGCCAAAATTATATTATAGCGATGAGGGCGCAAGCTATGAGCGCGTGATAGAAATAGACACGGCAAAATTAGAGCCTGTCATTGCTTATCCATTTTTACCAAGCAACACCAAAAACATAAGCCAAGCTCTAAAAGACGATATAGCAGTAGATCAAGCTTTTATCGGCTCTTGCACAAATGGAAGATTGAGCGATCTAAGAATAGCTGCTAAAATTTTAAAAGGCAAACGCGTAGCCAAAAAAACACGCCTAATCATCACCCCAGCCACGCAACAAATCGCCCTAGCAGCGCAAAAAGAGGGCTTAATGGATATCTTTGTAGAAGCTGGCGCGCTAGTTAGCAACCCAACCTGTGGCGCGTGCCTTGGCGGATATATGGGGATTTTAGGCGCTAATGAAAGCTGTATTAGCACCACAAACCGCAATTTTATCGGGCGTATGGGCGATAGAACCAGCAAGGTATATCTAGCAAACTCAGCTGTCGTAGCAGCTAGTGCAATAGCTGGTAAAATCGCAGATCCGCGCGAGCTTTGATCGCCGCAAATAGCGTTATTTAGTAAAATTAGGCATAAATTAATTTGCTTATAAATTTTGCAGGCTTAGGGGCTAAATTTTAAAATTTGCCATTTTAAATTTTAAAATTTGCCCGTTTAATTTTTCAAGAATTCGCTAATTTAAATTTTAAAATTTACCACATTTAAAATTTCAAAATTCGCCCGTTTAAAATTTTAAAATTTATTTAAAGGCTTTTAGGCGTAAGGAATTTAACACCACGCAAACCGAGCTTAAACTCATCGCCATCGCGCCGTATGCTGGATTTAAGCTAAGATTAAATAACGGATAAAGCGCGCCAGCGGCCACTGGTATGCAAATCAAATTATAAACAAAGGCCCAGGCTAGATTTTGCTTGATGATTTTGCGCGCAAAAGCGCATAATTTAAGCGCGTAAATGCTAGCTTTTAAATCATTTTTAATCAGCAAAATATCGCCAGCATCTTTTGCTATATCAGCGCCACTACTAATAGCAATAGACACATCTGCTTGAGCCAAAGCAAGAGCATCATTTATCCCATCGCCCACAAAAATAACCCCGCCTTTTTCTTGTAGCTCTTTGATTTTTTCTAGTTTTTGAGCGGGCAAAACCTCGGCAAAAAAGCTATTTATGCCTAATTCATCAGCTACGCTTTTAGCGTTTGTTTGCTTATCGCCTGTTAGCATAATAGGCTCTAAGTTTAGGGCTTTTAGGCTTTGTATTGTGGATTTTGCGTCTGCTTTAATGCTATCATTTAAGGCTATGAATCCGCGGTATTTGCCACCAATTGCTACCAAAACGCTAAGATTTTTAACGCAAGGTTCTTGGAAAATTACTCCATGCTTTGCTAAAAGCTTAGCATTGCCTATTAAAATTTGGCCGTTTTCATACTCTAATCCTAAGCCAGCAAGCTCGTTTAATTTGCCACTTGCTTTTTCGTAAATTTTAACATTTTCGCAAATCGCTTTTGAAATTAAATGCCCGCTTAAAGCACAAACGCCAGCCACAAGGCGCAAATCATTATCATTTAAAGTGCTTTTTACAATGCTTAATTTTGCGTTAGTAAGCGTGCCGGTTTTATCAAAAACTATGTATTTTGCGCCATTAAAACGCTCAAAAATACTAGGATTTTTAATCAAAACGCCCTGCTTTGCTGCTTGGCTAATAGCACAAACGCTAGCTATCGGCGCAGCCAGCCCAAGCGTGCAAGGGCACGAAATAATCAAAACGCAAAGCGCATTCATTATTCCAAGTGGTAAATCAAAAAAAGACCAAATGGCAAAAGTTATAAAAGAAAGCGCGATCACCAAAGGCGTAAAAACATTTGCTATTTTATCGGCTAAGCGCGATATATTAAGCTTAAAGCTGCCACTATCTTGTAAAAGCTCTAAAATTTCAGCCAATAAAGTATTATCTATGCTTTTAGAAATTTTTACATTTATAAAGCCATTTATATTTGTGGTGCCAGCAAAAACGCTATCATTTACGCTTTTATATTTTGGCAAACTCTCGCCTGTGATAGAACTTTCATCAATTTGCGCCCCACCGCTTATTATTTGCCCATCACTTGGGATATTAAAGCCACTTTTTACGCTTACGACATCGCCTATTTTTAGCTCTTTTACATCAATTATTTTTTCTTTGCCATCAGCACCTATTAAAATGGCAGTTCTAGGGCTTAAGTCCATTAAGGTTTTTAAAAAATCTTTGGCTTTTTGTTTTGAATTAGCTTCTAAAAATTTACCAAAAAGCACAAAGGCTATAATCATCGTAGGGCTATCAAAATACAAATAACGCATATTTTCAGCAAAAATTTCAGGCACAAAAAACACAAAAGCAGAATAAAAATAAGCACAAAGCACACTAAGGCTAACAAGCACATTCATATCATAGTTTTTAGCCCTAATGCCTAAAAACGCGTGCTTTAAAAAGCCAAAACCACACCAAAACACGCTTAGCGAACAAGCCAAAAAAGCAACCAAACCAGCATAAAAACCCAAAATATGACTACAATACATCACCACACAAGCTAAAATCACGCTTGCTATAAGTTTATAAAGTAGTGATTTTATCGCGCTTTGCTCTGCTTTGGCAAGTTCTGAGTAATCATTACAAACGCCATAGCCTAATTTTTTAATTTTTGCTTTAATTATTTTTTGTAATTCATCAATATCGCGCCCTTTTTCTATCTCAAAAAGCGCGCTATTATCAGCAAGGCTAACCTTTGCGCTTTTAATGCCATCAAGCTTTGAAGTGGCGCGAGTTATGGCGTTTGCGCAATTTACGCAAGACATACCAGTGATATTTAAGCGGAGTTTTTTCATTTTAAAATTTTAAATTAAGGCTTGATTTGCCCAAGCACCTCAAAACCCAAATCGCTCAAAGCATCTTTAAAAGCCTCAATTTCATCATCTTTTAGCTCTACGCTTAAACGGCGCGGATTAAAGCTAAAATCTATACTAATATCGCCAAAATCATCACAAAGCGCGTTTTTAATGGTATTAGCGCAGTTTTGGCACTCGATATTTGCTACCTCAAAAATCATTTTCAATCCTTTGTAATTTTAAAATTATAATGCGCAGATTTTAAATCTTAAATTAATAAAATTTTAAACTTTCTTAAAGATAAAATTTCACATAAATAGCCTTTTTTAGCTACAATTAAAATTTTAATTTAAAACAGGCGCGCTTTATGGATAAAAAAATCAATTTTTATGATCTTAGATGGATGATGTCGCTTTTTGGCACTGCTGTGGGGGCTGGAATTTTATTTTTGCCGATAAAAGCGGGCGTTGCTGGGATTTATCCTGTTTTTGTGATGGCGCTTTTAGCCTTTCCTATGACTTATCTTAGCCATTTGGGGCTTGCTAGATTTTGTGCTGGACAAAAAGGCGATATTAGCGATGTTAGCGAGCATTACTTTGGCTTTAAAATCGGCTTTATAATCACAATTTTGTATTTTTTTGCATTTTTTCCAGCTTGTATTATGTATGGCGTAGGCATCACAAATACCACAATAAGCTTTCTTAACAATCAAATGGGCCTAGAAAATATCAATCGCTTAGTGGTTGTTTTAGTGCTTATTTCAGCTCTTATGCTTGTTATGGTTTTTCACGAGGATTTAGTTATTAGAATATGTGAGTGGCTGGTGTATCCGCTGTGTGTTATTTTGCTTTTATTTTCTTTATATTTAACTCAATTTTGGGATTATTCTAATTTTTCTTATTTGCCAAATTTTAAAGATTTTAGCCACACTATTATTTTTGCCTTGCCGATTTTAGCCTTTGCTTTTGAGCATACGCCAGCTATTTCGACCTTTTCGCAAAGTATGGAGCGACATTATGGCAAAGCACATCAAGATGAAAAATCAAGGCGAATTTTATTTTGTAATGCTGGTTTGTTGCTCTTTTTTACGATGTTTTTTGTGTTTTCTTGCGTGATGAGCCTAAGCCCTGCTGATTTAGCCCTAGCAAAAGAGCAAAATATCCCAATCGTTAGCTATTTTGCCAACAAATTAAATAATCCGCTAATGGGCATTCTTGCGCCATTAATTGCGGTTTTGGCTATTTCTACTAGCTTTTTTGGGCATTATTTTGGAGCAAAAGAAGGGCTAAATGGAATAATTTTCAAACTCTGTAAAATCACACACGAAAGACCGCCAAACAAGCGTAAAATCGCCTTTTTCTCTGGGCTTGGCTTTTATTTGCTTATGCTTGTTAGCTCTTATCTTAATCCTAGCATTTTAGGCATTATAGACACTCTTACTGGCCCTGTAATAGCGATGATTTTATTTTTATTGCCTGTTCTTGGTTTTTATAAGATTAAAAGACTTAGAAAATACCGCAATACCTTAGCAGATATTTTTATTGCGCTTTTTGGAGTGCTTACAATAGCAACGGTGCTTTTTAATATTTTTGCTTAATTTAGCGCGTTTTATTAAAATTTCTAGCATAATTTTTTGGCTTAAAATCATTAAAATTTGCTATAATCGGCGCTTTATTTTTCACAAAGGATACAAATGGGACGAGCTTTTGAATACCGAAGGGCAAGCAAAGAAGCAAGATGGGATAAAATGAGTAAGCTATTTCCAAAGCTTGGCAAGGCAATCACCATAGCAGCAAAAGAAGGTGGCTGCGATCCTGATATGAACCCAAAACTTCGCACCGCGATAATGACGGCAAAAGCGCAAAATATGCCAAAAGACAACATTGACGCAGCCATTAAAAGAGCAAACGGCAAAGATAGCGCAGATATTAAAACGATTTTTTATGATGGCAAGGCAGCACATGGCACACAAATCATCGTTGAAACCGCAACCGATAACCCTACTCGCACAGTAGCAAACATAAAAGCCATTTTTAATAAAAACGGCGGAGAAATGCTGCCAAGTGGCTCGCTTAATTTTATGTTCGCGCGCAAGGCTGTTTTTTGCGTGGATAATTATACTGGCGATATTGATGAGCTAGAATTAGGCTTGATTGATGCAGGGCTTGAGGATTTACAAGCACAAGATAATCAATTAAAAATAATTGGCGATTATACAAGCTTTGGGACGCTTTCAAATGCGCTTGAAGCTTTAAATATCCAAATTAAAAAAGGCACGCTCGAATACCTGCCAAATACGACTATCACGCTTGATGATGCGCAAATGAGCGAGCTTGAAAAACTGCTTGATAAGCTTGAAGATGACGATGATGTCCAAGCCGTTTATACAAATATAGAATAAGGATAAAAATGGAAAAACTTAAAATTTACCAAATCAACCAAGCCGAACTTGAAAAATGTAAATTTGCCATAATCACCACAGATAAAGGCATAATGAATGTAGCCTTACACGCAAGCAAAGCCCCCCAAGCTGTTAGTAATTTCGTGCATTTAGCAAAATCTGGCTTTTATGATGGATTAAGCTTTCACCGCGTAATTGCCGGCTTTGTAGCACAAGGTGGCTGTCCTAATGGCGATGGGCGCGGGGGTCCGGGCTGGCGGATAGCTTGTGAATGCGATAATCAAGGCCTTTGCCATAAGCGCGGGACTTTATCTATGGCGCACGCTGGGCGCGATACTGGCGGTTCGCAATTTTTCATTTGTTTTGAGGCGCAACCTCACCTTGATGGCGTTCATACAATCTTTGGCGATTTAGAAGGCGAACAAAGCTTTAAAGTGCTTGATAAGCTAAAACAAGGCGACAAAATCAAAAGCATAGAGATTAAACAAAGCCTTTAAATTTTAATAAATTATAAAATTTAGCGCCAAAATAAAATTTCATAAGAAGTATCAAAGCTTTTTGATACTTCTTATTTTAATAATCCACTTAAAATAAATCTTATTATAAAGCATTTCATTAGCTC
>ERZ1034980.2331-NODE-2331-length-10294-cov-6.353941_pt1 | contig 10294 bp, 22 predicted proteins | sample MGYA00520622_ERZ1034980 | MGnify/ENA primary metagenome ERZ1034980 (study PRJEB33766, sample SAMN09781791) | gut metagenome | biome: gut microbiome | host: Homo sapiens | place: Madagascar | study: EMG produced TPA metagenomics assembly of the PRJNA485056 data... | reverse complement strand
GATTTAGAAGATGCAGGATTAAATGTTATTGATGTATCTGTGATGAAATGAGGTTTTATAAATAGACGAATTAATTAAATTTAAACAGTCAATGAAAAAAAGTGAGAAAGAAAAGTTAAAAGAAACGGCAGAGATGTGTATATATGCAGTAAAAAAGAGTGAAGAACTTTTGGAAAGAACTAAAAACGAAGAAGCAAGTGACGAAGAAATTGATGAAGTAAACAAGGAAATAGATGAGTTTGCCGTTTTTGTAGATGAATTATTAAAAAGGGATAATGTAGATACTTTGAAAAAGATGATAGAAATAGTAAGGGAGAAGATGCAGTAGTGTAAAAAAAGGAGGGGGAAACAGTGAGTTGTCCGAGACCGGGAGAGAAATGTAAAGAATTTTCGTGCGGCAGTTCTATAGACGGTATTTGCATGGAACGACCGTTACCGCCACCACCGTTACCGCTTAGAAAAGTTGGTATGTTTAGAGAGGAAAATAAAAACTTAGCCGATTTTAAAACAAGCGTTGAAAACATAGCAAGTATGTACGCCAAAATCGTTGAAAATCAGCTTAAAGATAAGGAAAGCGTAGAAGTAGCGGCGAAAATGTTGATGATAAACGAAGAAATAAAGCATTTAAACTATATAGCTAATACGATGGAAATAATTGACCGTTTAAAAGATTAAAAAGAGGTAGATATGGGAGCAGTGAATACTGAAAAACTGATAAATAAAAGCAAAAGAACTATGTGCAGCACATGGAATGATATGGCAGTAACGCTTAAATGTCGCACTTATGACTTTGTAGAAGAAACAGATTTAAAAATAACGGCAGAAGAATACGAAAAACTTCTTGCAAAACATGGGACTAATTTTAAAACACAGAGGGTATATAAAACAAGTTTAACTACAGAAATGCCGGACGAAAAATTAGATGAATACAACAGAGTTGATACAGACGGGTTTATAAAAGCGGTAGCTGTATTTAAAAAATGGCTTGAACTTTTAGAAAAATCAATATTTGAAAATAAGAAGTTTCGAGCTGAAATAATATTTGACTCGGAGGGAATGAAAACGGATTTTAATATCTATACAGAAAAAACGGAATAAAAGAGGTGAAAACAAACAGTGAAAAAACAGATTAAATACATATGTGAATGTTGTGGGGTGGATTATGACACAGAGGAAGACGCAAAAAAATGTGAAGCAACTCATATAAAGATTGTAAAGGCAGATTACGAATATAGATTTTCTGTAATGCCAAATACACCTGTTTCGGTAACGGTAAAATTTGAAAACGGTATGGAACGTGAGTATGTTGCAAAAGGAAGGGAGTAGGAAATGCTGACAGCAATAAGAATAAGCACAAAAGTTAAATTAAGTATAGAAGATTTTAATGCCATCTACAACAAAATAGCAGAAAACGAAAAGGGCAGTATTTTTTTCGGAGTAGGCTTTGACAAGGATTATAAAAACAATATTTATCATGTAATATCAAACAAAGATTTAAATAAAAGCGATATTGAATACATAAAAAAATGCAGTCAGGAAGACTACAAGGCAATGGCGTTTTATGTGCCGGAAGAAAAAATAGATATTTTTTTCGAATCTATTACTCATTAAAGAGTATAAGCGAGATAAAAACCATCGGGCAACATATAAAAATAAATTTCAATAAATAAGGGTGGTAGACATGAAAAACAAAAATAAAGACCCCTGTCCTTGTTTTTACTGCACGATCGAAAGGGAAAAGGATTTTAAATGCAGGGAATACGGGTGTGCAAGCTATTCAAAGTGGTGCAAAAGAGAAAAGGAGAGAGAAAAGAATGGTAACAAATGATTATTCAACAAATGTGGCTATAATTGCCGGAGTGGTAGCAGTTTATTTTTATGTTAAGTGTTGGTATTTCAGAATTAAGAGCTTGAGAAAAAAGGCAACACAGCCGATAAGAGCATATAAGGAAAGAACAGAGCTGGAAAAGAAAAGATTTATGAAAAATTCCGAAAAAATGTGGGGTGTAAGGTAATGGGAGTTATAAAAGATAAAAAAGCAAGAAGCAGAAACGCCGACAACTGGGATTTATGCCACAGGATAATAAACACAGTTAGACAGGCAAGCGGAATGGCTTTAAGCACAAGAGAAAATCCCTATTTAATGACACCTGCAAAAAAGGAAAAGAGCGAAGAAAAAAGCATGGTGCTGTGAACATCATGCTTTTTTTGAACAAACAATTATTGTATTTAACTCGGCTACGTTAAATATAAATCAATTTTAGCATAGCTTACGAAAAAAAACAAGCGGTTATAAACCGCTTTGAAGACTTGATGAAGACATTCATTTTAGGACTATATCAAAAAATACAAAAAGAAAAAAAGAGGTAGGCTATGTACTTTAAGACAACAGTAAAGGCAGGAAAGACATTAGAGGTATACAGGTCTTTCAGCAAAAGGACAGGCAAGGCAAAGGGAACAAGTGACAGAACAGTATCAAAAGAAGAAATAGAAAAAAATAACAGGCGAAGGGCGATCACTAAATTAACAAGGGTGCTTAATGCCAATTTTGACAAATACAGCTGCCACATAAGCCTTACTTATAGAAACGAAAACAGGCCGAGCGTGGAACAAGCAAAGAAAGAGTTGAACAATTTTCTGCGAAGGTTAAGGCGTGAGTACCAAAAAAGAGGGGGCGAACTGAAATACATAGTTGTAACGGAATACAAGAATAAGAATGTTCATCACCATATAGTGATAAACGGAATAAAAGGTGGCGGCACAATGGAAGTTGTTAAAAACCAATGGAAACAGGGTTATATAAAATGTGCAATGCTCGACGAAAGCGGACAATACAGAAAGTTGGCTGAATACCTCATAAAAGAAACGGATAAAACTTTTAAAGATGGAAAGGTGGCAAAACAGAGATACACGCCAAGCAGAAATTTAATAATACCTAAAACAAAAACAAAAACGGTAAAAGCTAACAGGTGGCTTCCAGAGCCGAGGATACCGAAAGGATATTATTTAGATGTGGATACTCTTTTTAATGGGATAGACCCTTTTACAGGTAGGCTTATACAAAAATACACATTAATACAATTCATAGATGAAAAGAAAGGGCGTGGTAAACAAAGTGGATAAGAAATTAACAGCAATGAAAAGTAATGCACAAGGTCATTTATTCGAGGATTTAATCAAAATGGCATGTGGCTACTACAGAGAGAAAGGGAAAGCAGTAATTGAGAAAATGCCCGAACCTTTCAGGGTATTGAAAAAAGACAGAAACAGAGGGACGGCACTGGTTCAGTTTACATCTCATGCACAGCCGGACTTTATAGGAACACTTAAAAATGGAAAAACAATAATATTCGAAGCAAAGTGTACTTTGACGGACCGGCTGAAACAGGAAGTAATCACAGAGACACAGTGGAAAGCATTAGAGCAGCATTTTTCGATGGGTGCATTTGTGGGAGTGTGTGCAGGAATAAAAGATAACTATTACTTCATTCCCTGGGCGGTATGGCGTGAAATGAAATTCCTTTATGGGCATAAGTATATGACAGCAACAGAGGCAGAAAAGTACAAAGTGAGGTTTACAGGAAGTGGCGTGATGTTTCTCGATTTAATAGAAAAGGGGGCTAAGTATGATAAAAATTGATTTCAATAAAGTTTTAAATCTTTTTAAAAATGGTAGGTACATAACAATTTTAGATAATAATAAAAACGGTGAACAGTGGATTAGTAACGGCATGGCACTATATAACATAGGCAATACAGAATTTGACTCTATAAATATATTGCCTATCTTGCCGGGAAGAAGTGAAAGCTGGCAAGTTGGAAGTAATTATACGTATACATACTCAGAGTTAGATTTTGAGGATACGGCAAGGTCAGACGAAGAACCTTGTGAAAGAATAGCCGCAATGGAAATTATATACAATGAAGAAACTTACATACCGTTTATATCGCCTAATCGTGAAGTAATGTTTATAAATAAAAAATTTTTAAAGCCGTTTGATTACGAAAAAAACGGAGAGATTGCTTTTTATGCAAGGAAAAGCGAAATATGTGGATATTATCTTGCAGTAAAAGAAGGATTGATTTTAAAGGGTATAGTATTGCCTATGAAATTAGTCGAAAAAGATAAGGATACGCATTTTTTCAAAAACTTAGAAACTTTATATGAGGTGTGTAGCTTAAAACATTACAGCAGTACATCAGAAAACACAAAAGAGGAAGAAGGGGAAAACGAAGATGACGATTGATTGCGTAAGCTGTGAGTATTGTCAGACGATTTTTGAACACACACCGAACGGAAATTTTCAAAGACTGGGTAAGGGGTGCTTTTACGCACCTCACTGGGGCAAGAATATAGTAACAATAGAAAAATGCCCGAAATATTTTACACAGATAGATATTGATAAAATCGCACTGGGGTTAAACGGAAGATGAAAATATGATTATGTATTTAAACAGCTGCATAGGCAAGAAGATGCCTTCAAAATCAACACTTAAAAGTAAAACAAAAGATGAACTTATAGAAATGCTTGCAGTAGCACAGCACAATTATGAAGTGCTTTATGAAACATATGAGAATACGGTTAAAGTAAATACAGAGTACGGCAAGAAAATAAGGGCGATAAAGAAATTTATAGAAGATTTTGAAAAGGGAGAATAAAAAAATGACAAGTTACGAATTTGAGAAAGTTGCTAAAAATGCAGTTATTAAAGTATTGAATGAAAATATTACTATTGAGAAATTAGACCTTGTATGGTTTGCACACGAATTAGGCTATAAAAAATGCACAATCTGGGGACCGGCAATGGGTGACAAATATGCGGAGGTTACTTATAACAGAGATAAAAACGAGATTTATGTAGATATGTATAAAAAAATTAGCAATACAAAAATTTCAGCAGATGAATTTAACTTTGAAGCGTAAAAGGAGAAAAGTCAAATGAATAAAGTTAATTTGTTAGGAAGATTGACAAAAGACCCAGAGGTCAGATATACACAAGGTGCAAATCCTTGTGCGATAGCAAAGTATACACTGGCAGTAAACAGACGATTTAAAAGAGACAATGAACCGAGTGCGGATTTTATAACCTGTATTGCTTTCGGAAAAAATGGAGAGTTTGCAGAAAAGTATTTGAAAAAAGGTCAGCAGATAGCTGTAAGCGGAAGAATACAGACAGAACAGTGGGAGGATAAGGACAAAAATAAGAGGTATGCCACAAATGTAGTTGTAGAGGAACATTATTTTTGCGGAAGTAAGGACAGTACAGTAACCACCTCGGTTAATACATCAGCAGATACAATGTTTTATCCGACAGAGGAAGGTGATGTTGTAGATGATGACTTTCCCTTTTGATGATTACGTTGATAGCTTAGAAAGAAAAAGGCAGGAAAAGGCAATACAGAGAATTGTAAGTAAAAGTAAATTATTGAGGAGTAGGAGATAAAAAACATGGCTAAATCAAAATGGGCGGAAATAGAACAGGCAAGGCGTGACGGTATGGGTTACGCCTTGAGGATAGCAAGAGAGAAAGGCGTAGAAGGGCTTGAAGAAGAAATTAAATTCAGACATATAAGCAAGGTATCTGTCTCAATGAGTCGGGACGAATACATAGAGCTTAGAGAAAAAATGGGAAAGAAAATATCTCAGGTTGTTTTGACTTTAGCAGAAATTACGTTGAGAGACGAATTTGGTTTCGGCAAAAGCAGACTTGAAAAATTTGCGGACAGATTAAACGAAAAGGCAGGTTGTGTGGCAGAAGGATATACAACCGTAGAGGAACAGCTTGAAATACTTGAGAAAGAAACAGGAATGTTGGCAAAGTTGGAATAAAGAAGGGAGTCTTTAATAAGTGTTTGAAAATCAGCGTAACATTTCAAAAGAAGAAAAAGCGGAAATGTTAAAAAGATACGAGCAAGGTGAAACTGTAGAGCAGATCGCTGAAAAAATGAAAAGAACCAAATGGACAATACATAGACATTTACGTGAGATGGGCGTACTTCCTGAATCAGTTAGCAAAAAATTAAAAATTGAGAAACAACAAGATAAAGAAGCAATGAAAGCGGTCAAAAAAAGAAATACACTTGATTTAAAAATCGGTGATTCAGTGAAGTATTCAATAAAGGGCAATGAAGACAGTGACAGCGGACGTAAAAATGTAAGAGATGGAAAGATAATAAGTATAACGGATTTTATAATAGCAATAAAAAACGAAAACGGTTATGTGGAATGTGTGAATAGAAGTGCAATAAATACAGAAACATTTGCTCATAAGATAAGAAAGGTGAAATAAATGACTTTTGAACAGTATCAGAAAGAAACTTTAAGAACAGCAGGCGGTATGAATAAAGCAAGTTTAAAAGATGTAAACAGCTATATATTAAATGGAGTTTTGGGAATGAATGAAGAAGCCGGAGAGGTAATAGGCATTGTAAAAAAACATATTTATCAAGGACATGAATTTGATAAAAAACATTTAGCGGAAGAAATAGGTGATTGCTTATGGTATATTGCCGTAACTGCCAGCGGTATAGGGTATACATTAGAGGATATAGCAAAAATGAATGTAGAAAAATTACGTAAAAGATACCCAAATGGATTTGAGACAGAAAGAAGTATAAACAGATAAACTTGAAAAAGCAATGTGCAAAATCAAAAACGGAAGTGGTGGAATGAACGAAGAACGAAAGAGGATAAGATACTACTTGCAACGGTATAGATATTGTATAAACCGAAAAAAAGAGCTTGAAACAAGATTATACGAAATAAAAGCAGAAATGCAATATCCGTTATCGGCGGTGTCTTATGACAATTCAAGCAGTCAAACTTTCAATGTTTCGACAGGAGCGGCGGCATTTACATACAGAATAGCAGAAATAGAGGACAGGATAGAGGAACAACAGCGAAAATCAGTGTGCGAATTGCTTGCAATCATGGAAGTGTTAGACTTCCTTCCTGCTGAGAGCGTGGAACGTGAGATTATAGAAAAGCGGTTTATAGACAGATTGGCGTGGTACAAAATTTCAAATAAGATGCACATGAGCCGAAGCAGAATAGCATTTTACGAGAAAAAAGGTCTTGATGAACTTATGAAATATAAAAGAGTACAAGAACTTGTAAATAATTTCTGGGAAAGCAGATTTGAAATAAGTTAAAGAGGGTATTAAAATAGAACAAATTTCGTTATTTGAAGAAAATAAAATACATATTGATAAGCCTATACGCTTAATCGAACTTTTCGCTGGATATGGGAGTCAGGCAATGGCTCTAAAACGTATAAATGCAGATTTTGAACATTACAAAGTAGTTGAGTTTGATAAATTTGCAATAAAAAGCTATAACGCAGTTCACAACACAAATTTTACAACAACAGATATAAAAGATGTAAATGCCGAAGATTTAGATATTTGTGATACAGATAAGTACACATATTTATTAACCTACTCTTTTCCGTGTACAGATATATCAAATGCCGGACAGAGAAAAGGCATGGCGAAGAACAGCGGAACAAGAAGCGGTCTTTTGTGGGAGGTTGAGCGGATTTTAAAGGAACTGTATGACAGAAAAATGGAAATGCCGCAAATTTTATTCATGGAGAATGTACCGCAGGTACATGGTAAAAAGAATATAGACGATTTTAATATGTGGTTAAAGGTTCTAACAGATTTAGGGTATAAAAATTATTGGAAAGACTTAAATGCCAAAGATTACGGTGTTGCACAGAACAGAAACCGTACATATATGTTTTCGATTAAAGGAAGGGGGGATTATGTTTTTCCTGAAAGTATTCCTTTGCAAAAATCTTTTGAATTGTATCTTGAAGATGATGTAAGCGAAGAATTTTATATAAAAACAGAAAGGGCAAGGCAATTAATAGAAAAATTAATCAAAGAAAATGATAGACAAAACAAAAGTATATGCGATTTAACTGTTAATATGCCTTGCTTAAAAAATATGTATAACTGCATTACAGCAAGGGGAAACAGAGGAATAAGTAACAGAAAAGCAATGGGAAACGGTGTTATAGAAAAACATATATCAACGGAGGTTAAACAAATCGGTAATATAGCAAAAGAAAATACTTTTACAAATCCGCAAGTCGGGAGAGTATACGATGTAAACGGTATAAGTCCTACAATAAATACATTCCAAGGCGGCAACAGACAGCCGAAAATAATTTGTGCCATAAGAGGCAGAAACCCCGAAAACCCTTCTTGCAGACTGGCAGGGGTTAAAACAGAGCAAAGACTGGAATTCAACAGAGGGAATACCACAAATACAATTACAACGGTGCAAAAAGACAATGTTGTTGTGGAAACAGAAAACTACGCTATAAGGAATTTGACACCACGGGAATGTGGCCGGCTGATGGGTGTTACAGATGAAGATATTGACAAAATGATGAAGGTAAATTCAAAGACACAGTTATATAAACAATTCGGCAATAGCATAGTTGTTGATGTGATGTGTGTAATGTTTTTAAATTTAAACATAAAAAGAAAGAAGGAAAAGAATAATGACAAATTTTGATGAAGACATTAAGAAAATTACAGATGAAATATTACGGGACGGAACAGTTGACAAAATTATAAGAGAAAATATAACAAAGGGCTTTGAATTGGCGATAGAACGGTCATTCAGTTATGGAAAGTTAAGCGATGCTATAAGGAAGAAAACAGATGAAGTCCTTGTTCCGTTTATTGAAAATTACGATATGGGTGAATACATAATTAAATTAGATACGGTTCTTTCAGAAATAGTAAACTCAACGGCACTTATTGAAAATAAGAAAATTCTGGGAAATTTTAAAAATCTTATGATAGAGCCGGAAAAGAAAACAATAACAGTAAGCGAATTATTTGAACAGTACAAGTTATATGTTGCAAAAGAAATGGACACTGACGGAAGAGATGTTCAGATTGAAGATACTGTTTACTATGAGCCTATGGAAGTAAGTTTTGAATTTAAAAAAGAGCAGGAACGCTCATGGAGCTGCTTTGACAGAGCAGTGTTGGAATTTGGTGTAACTGAGGAAGAACAACAGGAAAACTTAAATCGTACTATAAGACTTGACCATTATAAGAACGGAGCGGAAGGGTGGGATATTATCGCTGAAATTAATCCTGAAATAACATCACTAAGATACTTAGATGATTTTGATATTTTGCTTATAAGACTTAGTAAGGGAATGGTTAAACTTATCATAGATGAAGAATCAGACTGGGATAATGTTATTTCAGATAATGAGCCGGAGGCAACTTATGAATAAAGAAAACAAAAACGAAAATGGTTATTCAATAAAAAATAAGCCTACACTTAGAAACTGCCCTTTTTGTGGTGGTGAGGCATATCTTAAAGTCTTTTATGCACCATTTGAAGAAAACAATGACGGAAATGAGTATAGAGTAGGCTGTGAAGAATGCGGAATATATTTTAAATCTATGTGGGAATACATGCAAATTGTAGACTTATGGAATGGCGTATACTGTGAATAATTGTTTTTATCAAATAGAGAATATTAAAGTAGCCGAATTTGGGTGATTAATAAAACAAACTTGACAAAAGCATTATCTTTATAAAAAATAATTTACTGTAAAATAGTAAAGAAAAGATGTGATAGCAATTAAAAGAACATACAAAATAATAGCCGTAGACTTTGACGGGACGCTGTGCGAGGCGTGCTATCCTGATATTGGCAAGGCAAATACAAATCTTATAGAGTATTTAAAACAACAAAGATTATATGGAAATAAAATAATATTGTGGACTTGCAGGGCAAACAGACAGCTGACAGAGGCGGTTGACTGGTGTGGTAAGCAAGGACTTGTATTTGACGCAATCAACAGCAATCTGCAAGAAGTAATAACAGCATGGACAGACGGAGAGTCAAGAAAGATATATGCCGACATATATATAGACGATAAAGCAATGTCTGTAAAAGAGTTTAAAGTTCCGGCTATGTCGGCACTATACAGCATAAGAAAAATGAGACGGTAAATAAAAAAAGGGTGGGCTATTATTTTAGCCTGCCCTATATTTTTTGAGTACGCAGGACAAGACAGGACATCGCAGGACATTTTACTTGTTATAATTAATAGTGTGAAAAGTGAGAAAACTATTCACACCTCCCATGTGATTTTGGTTATGTGTATGCAGAAAAGACAGGCTTTCTATAGTCTGTCTTTTTTGTATATAAATATTATTATACGGGCAGCTCTATAGCGTAGCAATACACAAAGACACAATAAACAACCAAAGCAGAAAGAACAAGGGTATTAATTGATATACATATATAT
>ERZ1034980.2330-NODE-2330-length-10297-cov-4.900312_pt1 | contig 10297 bp, 5 predicted proteins | sample MGYA00520622_ERZ1034980 | MGnify/ENA primary metagenome ERZ1034980 (study PRJEB33766, sample SAMN09781791) | gut metagenome | biome: gut microbiome | host: Homo sapiens | place: Madagascar | study: EMG produced TPA metagenomics assembly of the PRJNA485056 data... | reverse complement strand
GTAGCTAATATCGCCAGTATTTAATATTTCTTAACCTTACAGGGGGGGGGAATTTTAAGGAACTTATTAATTTTGCAGACAAATTAAGGCTGAAAGGCCACTTGACGATTAAATTTTGAGGTGTAAAGCGAATGGTTACATACATACGCATTCAACTAAAATTTAAACGCAACACAAAATATACGCGTATTGCACATCATCACGCAACACCTCAAGTGGGTCAAAACATTTTGTAAATCTTTTGCTCTACGCCATGTATCGGTAGACGTACCTTTGGCGTAAGCTTACTTCTACTTTACGTTTTCTTCTACTCAAACCGTTGGGAAGTCAAGACACCGATATTAAGAAAGTACTTCCTACACATGTTTGGTTTTTTCATCTTGAATTTATTGCTCAATTAAACGAGTTTAGACGCGTTGTAAGAATTTGACGCGTGCGCTTTGAGTTCAGTCCCCATTGTCCCCCTTTCGAAAGTCGTTGACGGGGGAGGCGTAACTCGTATAATTGTATATGTATTGAACCAATCAAGCGCATACATGAAACTCTTTTTTACCATTGCGCTCAGTCTCATTAGTTCTTTGCTGCTACTCACGGCGTGCGTATATGACGACCTGCCTGCATGTCCAGCCTTGACGCTCCACGTAGGCGTAGAAGACTATAACTACTCCAATGCTGCCGTATTCGCTACCGAGTCGTTGCGACCAACCAATGGCCCTCTGTCAACGTATGTTAGCACCCTTTCGTGGTGCGTGAGCAATGCCGAAACGGGACAAGTCGTGGCCGAGCGAGCTGCTTATCTTGCTCCCACCGACCGCCAACGCGACGACATTTCCCTGCCCGACACGTTACCCTTTGGTCGTTATGTGGTGAGTGTGTGGGGGGGGATGCCCGAAGGATTAGAATTTCCTGAACTGACCAATCTTGACGATCCTGCGGAAGATCCCTACTTGGTACACGACACTTTGACCTATGATGCACGTCATGCCGACCACACTTTGCTCTTGCGGCGTATAAAGAGCAAACTCGACATCAGAATAGAAGGACTTCCTGAAGCATGGGAAGCCACGTCGTCGCAGAAGAAGGAGACGGGACTCTATGAAGAGTGTGACAAAAGTTTTGCATACGACGGCGAGATGAAAACAGGCAACCGTAGCCGTTTCTCGTCACACACGGGCGTAACCACTTATACCGTATTGCCTCCCAGTGTGGGGAAGGACAAGACAATGGTCACTATACGCATTTATGACAAACAAGGCAATGAAATTCCGCAACTCACACCGCGTCCCGTCATTACCACACTCTATCGTAACACAATTACCGCCTTGCGCTACGTCTACGTTGTCGAAAAACAAGATTACGACATCTACGTGCGCATCAATGATGATTGGGAGGTGATTAATAATATGGTGATTGAGTAGCACTCTATAATAGGGGCGTGTAAAACGGGGCAATCACAAATAGTCACTTTAAAGATTATCATACTTAGGCCCCCCCCTCAGTTCTGCGTTTTAAGGTTATAAGGTTAGTTGAGTTGATGATTAACATTAACGTGGTATAACTTCATAATCTCATAACCTCAAAACAGGAAACCGAATGATTAGAAACAAACTAACATAAATAATAACCTTGGGCAAACCTGAAGAGCAATGATCTTGACTCAAAAAAAAGTGCTTGTGTAATTCCCTTACTGTCGGGTTTACTCCTCACGCTTACCCTTTAATACACACAACATTATGAAAAAGTATTTCATGAGTGTTGCTGCCCTGGCAGGTATGATGTCATTGGCAGCTTGTAGCAGTGACGACATTGTATCTCCTGCCGACAACGACGTACAGACGATTAAGATTGCTGTAGCCAGCACTGGTGACAAGTCAACGCGTAGCCGTGATTTGAATAGCGAAGAGCCTGGTCAGAACATTGAAAACGTAGCCGTAGTGATTCGCAATAAGGCAACGAACGCAGTGGTTTATCAAAAGGTCATTACCAATTGGAACACAGACCCAGTGTCAAAACCTTATACGGACAATGGTTACGGCCGTGAGTGTACGTTGAAACTTGAAGGTGCTGAGCGTTTGAATGCAGGTGAATACACCATCACTGCCGTAGGTTACACCGCAGACGACTTCAAGAACAACACCATTGAGAGTGCAACAACGGGTGTAGTAGCTGGCAACTTCACCGCTGAAGTGGCTGACGGCAAGGCAGCTCAAGAGGCATTTGCAGGTGAATCAAGCATTAATTTGCTTGAAAACCACGCGGCTATTAACACAAGCGTAACGCTTCACCGTCAAGTGGCAGGTTACTATGGTTACTTCACTTCTATTCCAGTTAAGGTAGATAACAAGGATGTTACCAATGTACGTTTGGTAGCACGTAGCAAGAATATGAAGTTGACTTATGGCAACTTCAACTCAAACTTTACTACGACGAACAGCGACATCATGTACGTAGTCAATGGTTCAGAGCCCGCAACTATTAAGGACGCAAAGTTCAAAGGTAGTGCAGACAACGATGCCTATACCGTTTACAATATCAAGGTAACCGATTGGTTTACTAAAGGCGATACGAACAAGGATGGTATCCTTGATGAGAAGGATACTAATTGGACCAATCCATTGGAACCTAATGGCTACAATACTTATCAACCGGGTACTATTTTCGCTGGTGGTTTCGCCGTACCTTTCGCCGCTACTGATGCTGCTACCCTCGAGTTGCAGTTGCTCGATGCAAGTGGCGAAATTCTTAAGTCATGGACGGTAGAAATGGCTGCTGCCCAACCTACTGGTCAAGACGTAGATAAAGTAGCATTACCCACCGAAACAACACAAAACTTCAGCTTCTTCCGTAACCACATGTACACCCTCGGTAAGAAGGTGGACAATACCAAAGACAAGCCAGGTACTACTACTCCTGACCAACCCGAGCCACTTGATAAGTCACAAAGCATGATCCTCCGTGTGAACGATAACTGGGAGGTAATCAACCGCATGACGATTGGTGACTAATCGCGAACTCTTTTAACTTGGGGAGAAATGACATTATACTTGTTCAGTTATTATTATTGAGTTCATAATCCCCAAGTACAATATAAAAGGCTGTGCCGTGCACAAACACTCACTTTTGTGGCACAGCACAGCCTTTTTTGCTTTTTTAGATAGCGTATCAAACGCTACGAATGACATATAAACAATCTTATGCTGAAGCATTTGCTTTTTGCAGTTAGTATGTGTTGCCTTGTATTGTTGATGGGTTGTGCGGACGAAAGCGCCCCCGTGATAGATTGTGCACCACAACTAACCTTTCGTTTTGAAACTACTGCTGTACAGCATGGCATGCGCACCACATTGCTCTCATCGGACAATGTGCAGCACGTCAGCTATGTGCAGCTCTATATATTTAAAGGAATGTCGGCCGATGCGCCTTGCATCGTGAGCCGCAACGTACAGTGGACGCAGCCCGTAGGAGCTACGGCCGAACAGGCCTATGCCTTGCCGCTCAGTGAATTTAGTCCTGACGGGTCAACTACTTACACCTTTTTGGCTGTAGGTTTAGATGACGACCCTACTCATACGACCGAGGGCGCAGCCTATGCTTATGGCCTGCCCGATGCCGTCACTATAGGCACGACTTTAGGCAATGCCGTGGCGCAGTTAGCTAAGGAACGGACGGCCACTGACTTATCACGTGCCGAACTCTTTGCTGGAACGGCCACCTTACAAGTTGATCCTACGAGCAACAATGCCGTGACAATCGAACTCTATCGACGCGTGGTGGGCGTACAAGTGTACGTCACCGACATTCCCACCGACGTGACCGACCTCCAACTCCACCTCTATTCCAATCAACATGCGGACGTTCCTCTCGTAAAGCAGCCCGACACCTCGGACGGCACTTATGCCGACCACGGCACACAGTTTTTGCCCAACTCTACCTGCTTGCTCGACCTCCCCGTCACAGATGCGACCCTAAAAGGCGCAACTCTATCGGGCACACAATTGACCAAACAAGTGGGCAGCGTATTGTCCGCTTGCTACTTACTGCCGATTGAGGCTCCGACTGCGACCGATAGTCACACCTTACAACTCAAGGCCTATAAGGGAACGACTTTGTATAAGACCTATAACGTGGCTTTGGGTACGGCGAAGGCGCGCAGCTATGTCTATCCGCTTCGCGCAAATTGCTTCTATACGATTGGGGTACTCAATAAACAGGAGAACGAACCCGTAAGTTTGGGTGAGGCCGAAGGCGATATAGTGATAGAGGTTGAACCTAATTTTGAGAAAGACCATGAGTATGAGATTTTTTAATGTGCGAATGTGCAAATGTGCGAATGTGCAAATGTGCGAATGGTTGCCTTGGGTTAATGTGCGAATGGTCGCCTACTTATGCTGTGATTATAAACTATGATTAGAAAATTATGAAACTTCGTACCATTATATATCTATTGTCCTGCCTGTTATGGACGGCCTGTTCGGACGATGAACTACAGCCAGCGACTGCTGATGAGGCAACGACAGTACCTATCACCTTGACTTTGGGACAACGTACGACTCGTTCTGCACCACCGGGGAGTACCGACCCGATGCATCCCACCGTAGATGGTGAAGCAGAGACGGAACAAACCAATACGGTACGCATAATAGCCTTTCGTTGTAAAGAGACACAAGAAAATGTGTCCTATTCCAATGACGAAAACTATGCTGACTCCGACTTTGTCTATGATCCTACCAACGATCAAATCGTCACGTGCAGTCGTGCCACCACTTCGGCGCATCGACTCACGGCCCATGGTAAGCTGAAGAAGATGAAAGGTTATGCCTATCGGGTCGTAGCCTTAGCCTATAGTTTGACGCGTAGCCTCCCCTTTTCCAATCATCTGCTAGCCGATGTGGGCGAAGAAAACCTGTTTACGCTTAACCTCGCAGCTCATACTACATTAGATCAATTTGAAGCAGACCTTACGCACGTGGGCCATGACTCTTGGACAGAGTTCCGAAATGGACAATCCGTTGTAACACACAACACCCGTTCCTTGAGCGATCAGTTGTGTTACGCTCCTCAATTGTTTTATGGCCAATGTACCTCCGTTAATGGAAATAAAGTGATACACTTTCACGAAAAGAATGCTGCAGATAGCATCAGTTCTACCTACCCCTTGTCAGGTGTGCTTTATCGGGGTATGGCAAAGGTGCAACTTACGCTCACGATTGATAAGTTATACGAAAGCGGTACGTTGCAATGGATAGGACTCTTGGCCAACGAAACGCGTACTTCGGTAAAACTATCAACCTACGACGACTTTCTTCAGCCTTTCAATCCCATTCACACTACAATGAGAAATGGCACTTACACCTTGGTAGGCTTTGTCAATACTGGACTCAGCGTGGGCAGCACTGTCACCCTTACCGCTTGGCTCTTGCCAACCGCCACAAAATTGGCCATTCGCACGTTTATACGCAAAGGTGGTTTAGTACGTTTAGATGATATCCGCAATTCTCCCATCGAAGTGAGCGAACTATCATCGGCCGAGACGGGTACAGGCATTATCTCGCCCGACGTGGTAGACAATACGTTCTATTTGCGTCGCAATCAACGCTACCAGTTTAAGGGTAACCTCTCCACACTCACCTCAAAGACGGAGTTAGAATAGAATTAAAGGTATCATCATGAAACGCATTTGTTTATCTCTTCTCTATATATGTATCCTCCAACTATTGTTCGCCCTTCCCACTCGAGCAGACGATACGCCCACGGCCGACGGACAATTAGACGGTCGTCGTACCATTTGGTACGACCGCGATGCGAATGAAAATCAACCCACGGTGAAGAATTGGCGCTACTTGACCAATCGACGAGCTTTAGTCGGTCGGGGGTGCTACGTTAACAAGTTGGTAAGTGCAGTCGGTGTAGCTACTTGGGCCGATAGTTTGGGCAACGTGACGAATGAGGACTTGACCGATTATGCCACCTTCCCCGCTGTGCTCAAAGTTGGCGTAACGGTCAATCCGATTGTGAGCGTGCGCGATAAAAACAATTATTATGGCGAGGGCACAGAGGCCGGTTTCTGTATTGTGGCCTCGTCGGGAAGCAGTGTGTTGTCACTCGATGTAGTGAAAGCGATGAGTTTGGTGTTCTATCGCGACGGCAAGTTGGGTAGCACAGTGCCCGTAGAGGAAGGTCAGAATGCCGGAGGCGTGAGTTTGACGCTGATCAAAGTGCCTGGCTCTGACGATGCTTGCATCTGCTTGACGGCTAAAGCAAAGGAGATATTTGACGAAGTCTGTCTGCAACCCTCAGGCGGTGTCAACCTCGACTTGGGTACAGCACTTAAAATAAAGTATGCCTTTGTGGGCAAAGAGAATAATACCTATCTGACTGAAAATGGTGTGAAAGCCTATGGCGAGGCTGAGAATACGCCTGCCCCAGGGGCCTATATCAAGAAAGCTTCGGGCGAGAACCCCGTTTTGTTGGGTATTCCCTTCCCCTTAGTAAGCAGTGAAATAAAAAAGTTGGTAGACGATGACTTGACGAATGGTGCTGCACTTACTCCAATCGTAGGCTTGGCCTATATGGGAGGTGTGAAGATACAGACAGCTCCTGGTGGTGAACACGACACGGGACAGGAAGTGTTTCGTGCAGGGTCGGAAGTGGGCTTTAAGTATAAAAATGCGGCAGTATTGGACCTCACTCTCGGTTCGGCTATCAACATAGAGCTTTATAACCGCGACGGCAAGAAGATACAGACCGAAACGCTCTCAGCAGGTGTGCTCGGACTCGGAGTAGCCTCAGGAGGCGACGGCACCGTTTCGATTTTGGCCAACCAAGACTTCTCAGGTGCGCGCATAGCCTTTTATGGCGGACTGAAAGTGGACTTGGGTGGTATGTTGGTTTACTATGGTTTTGTAAAGGAAAAACCCGATGTTGACCACCATTGCGACATTCGTCCTACCCCCGATACGAATGTGTGTGACACGCAAACCTCCTTCCAACTCCACTCCAATCCTTCGCTATCGGTAAAGTGGACACTCGAACTCCAACCTAAAGATGCTTCAGCTAAAGTTACCCCTTCTGGCTACGTAACGGGCATGAACAAATCGGGTGAATATACCTTCCGTGCCACCGCAGCCGATGGGTGTTACGACTTCGTCACGCTATCAGTAGGTACGGGGTTCAATTCTGACCAGACGGAGCACTGCGGAACGGACTTTGTCAATCTTGATGAGGCGGCGCAAGGTACGTATGAATTAATGGACAAGAAAATTCCCGACGGAACGGGATCTTTCGTCTCTATATCAGGCCTTGAGAATGGACAGAACATCCTTGATAAGGATTATGGCAATTATGCAACGTACGTGGGCGGTTTAGCTTTGTTCAACAACTTGGCCATAACTGGTGTGAAACGCACAGACGGCTTGATGTTTGATGGTGATAAAGAAGGGCAGCAAGCCGTGAATGTGGGATTTGTCGTAGAGAGTGACAACGAGGTGATAGATGCCAAAGTGTTAGAGTTTTTCCAAATACGATGCTACAACGGCGATAAGGAAGTTTATCGCCATGTTATCACCGAGAGCAATGCTGTTGCGGCCGGTATCGGCACCAGTTCAAAGACGCAAAAGGTGCGCTTTAGTATTCGTGTCGAACCGATAGACAAAGATTCCAAAACGATTAAGTTCGATCAAATCGTACTGTGGAAGTCGGGCGCGTTGGATATAGGACTTTCAAAACTCAGGCTCTATTATGCCTTCCTTGAAGACGTTAACTCCCCTTGTGCTAATGCCTTGAGTTGTGGCGCTGTGGTGTTGAGCGATACGACGGGTACTACAATCAATGCCAATGCTTGTCAAATGGCAGGTGCTGTGCGTGTGGCGGGAGTTGACGACAACTTGAGTTGCTTCGTTGACGGTAATCTCCAAACGGCCATGACCATTGTCAGTTCGGTGGACGTAGGAGGCGGTTCTGTTATCGCTGTCAACATGGGGCGCACGCTCGACTTTCGTCATCAGTTAGGCATTGTGGTCGACCAAAAGACCTATGCCTTAGGTGCATCCGTAGGTGGTTGGCTCACCGTTGAGACTTATTACAAAGGCGAAAAGACAGGTGATAAGTTTACTGATTGGAATGTGATAGGTGCCAATGTGGCGGGCTATGGCGAGAAGAACCTCTTACTCATGCAACCCAAGGAATTGTATGACGAAGTACGACTCACGATAGCAGGAGTCGTTTCGGCACTTGACATACAAAAGTTTTATGGCATCTTTATTCGTGGCGACATAGACAACGACGGCATACCCGACTGTAAAGACACCGAGTCGTGTAACTCAACGATTAAGGACATACAATTAAATCGCGTCTGTCAGAACGGAACGCTTACGATAAGCGGTGTTGGCACTTCAGCTACTGACTATCGTATCGTGATGAAGGAACAAGACATTGATGATCGTTTCACCTCAGAAACGAATGGATCGTTTAGTCGTAGCTATACGATGAAGACAGCGGGGCGTTACTCCATGTTGTTCTACAACGCCAGTGGCAACTTGCTCAATAATGCGCCTTACACCGTTTCGCCCAACGTGACCACGTGGCGACGCGATGCCAATAGCAGCGATTGGAATGAGTGGAACAATTGGACAGAGGGTTCGCCCTATTGCTGTACCGACGTCATTCTCCCTTCGCAAGCTGCGCGTTACCCTGTGTTAGAGGAATCTATCACGGCCGACAACGTAGACGAATACTGTTGTAATAACATTCATTTCGCCCCTGAGGCAGGTGTGGCAGGTACGTCCTTGCTCAATTATCACCAAGCGTGGATAGAACACTCGTTTGTGCCCAATCGTTATTATTTGCTCTCTGCTACGCTGCAGAATACTTACTCGGGTGATTACTTCGTGCCACGTAGCATGAAGGGCGTACATACGGCCGATTACTTTACCGAATTGAATGACGAGACGTCACCCCAAAATCGTTTCAATCCGATCGTCTATCAGCGCCTTTGGGATAAAACGGCCGTAGGACGCTTGGCCGATGGGATAATTACCGACATCAGCGTCGATGAGGCACATTGGAGTCACCACTTCAATCACTTGGCGCACAACTACACGCTGGGCGAGGGTTTCTCGCTTTGGGTGGACAACGACTCTTTGTCGGATAATACTGTATTTCGTTTTCGCTTGCCCAAGACGCATACGGCCTATACTTATTACAACGACTTCGACCGTCAACCCATGAATGTGAGCGAAACAGGCTTGGTGCGCGACCATGTAGGACGCTTCATTTACGAACCTCAAGACGCTGCGCCACTTACCACTACCTATACGGGCTATATCAATGGTGTGGAACAAACGCAGCAGCGCAGTGTCTACACACATGCCGTGACAACCGATGCGCCTTTGAGCATTCACCTTACGGCCACCGATGCGACCCCGTTCTTCTTAGTGGGCAATCCCTTCCAAAGTTACCTTGACGTGTCGGCCTTCTTAGCCGCCAACCCAGCGGTGAAAACCGTTAAGACGTATGACGGCAATACGATCAACACGGCCGTAAAGGCTGACGGAGAGTTGATAACGTGTGGTGCGGCCAGCACGATCGCCCCTGCAGAAGCCTTCTTTGTAGAACTATCGAAGGCTGCCCCCGATTGCACTTTACAGTTCGCTCCCCAGATGTTTTCGGGCAATGCCTCTACCACTACGACTACGCAAAGCAAGGTGCGTGGTTTGCGTTTAACAGCCATTGCTCCCAATGGTGTGAAAGCTTCTACCTTATTGCTTGAAGATTCTCCTCAGAGCAATATAACCTCTTCCACCTTGTTTGATGCTGAGGCCAAGCCCCAACTATCATTATTTAGTATAGACGAGACGCTGCAACCCTTCGACGTGGTTCAAGTGTCAACAAAGACGGAGCGTATTCCTTTAGGCATATATGCTGCTGATTGCGACTCTTTAACCCTTGAGGCAGAGAGCATAGGTGGTGTGCAACTATCAGACTATCAACTGATAGATACAAAAGTAAATGTGCAGCAGCCTCTGCAGTGTACGCAGCCTTTGTCCTTCAAAGGCTCCTCTGTTGTACTCAATCGTTTTGTATTGCAACGTACGCCATCGGTAGTGAATAGCATAGTTGCGCCTACAAACGAGAAGAAAACCTCCTCTCTCCAACTCTCTGTATCGCATCGTGTGCTCTCTCTCTCACTTCCTGAAGTATCAGATCAGCGCATTCAGCAAGTCACGCTTTACGATGTCACAGGCCGTCTGTTGTCGACGGCTCGGTATGATTGCGTTCACGCGCTCACCATGCCTTGTCC
>ERZ1034980.2329-NODE-2329-length-10306-cov-8.263682_pt1 | contig 10306 bp, 13 predicted proteins | sample MGYA00520622_ERZ1034980 | MGnify/ENA primary metagenome ERZ1034980 (study PRJEB33766, sample SAMN09781791) | gut metagenome | biome: gut microbiome | host: Homo sapiens | place: Madagascar | study: EMG produced TPA metagenomics assembly of the PRJNA485056 data... | reverse complement strand
ACTTTAATCATAATATTTGAAAGGAGACTGATAATAATGTCATTTAATAAATTTACTACATTCAAAGTAGAAAGAGATGATGTTGAACTTTTAGATGGTAATCTTATTAAGACAGCCGCTATGAAGTTACCTGATGGATTTACTTATGATTCAGACTATCTTTATTTAAAAGTAAAGGCAGTAAGTGCTGGGGAGTATTGGGGTGATAATAAGAATAATGACTACTTCCCAGAAGCAGAACTTAAAAAATACTATAAGACTTTCTTATCTGCTCACACATTTAAAAACCATGAGAATAAAAAAATAGAAAATGCAATAGGTGATGTGTTAACTGCTGAGTGGTCAGATAAAATGAAGTGTGTTTATCTGGTAATCAGAATAGATAGAAGGATTGCCCCAACAATAGTTAGAGGTTATGAGAAAGGATTTATGACCGATGTATCAATGGGATGTAGAGTTGACCATGTAATATGCTCTTATTGTGGACAGAAGGCAAAAACAAGATTTGATTATTGCGACCATTTAAAAACTATGAAAGGTAAGATTATGGATAATGGTAAAAAGGTTTGTGAAATCAACATAGGACCTAAATTCCATGACATATCTGCTGTATTAAATGGAGCAGAAAGAACTGCTAAAGTTGAAGGTCTCTACATTCATGGAGATAAGGTGGCATTTGAAGAGGCTGGCTCTTTTGAAAAGACTGCTAGTTTTAGAGATAGCTTCTCTAGCGAAGACTTCTTTAAAACTGCCACAGAAACTCACAGAGGAGAATTAAATATGGAAGTTATAGCTTCATCTATGGAGCAAAAAAAAGAGGATACACCTAAAGATGTTGATAAGGCTAAGGAAAGCCTACAAAACAAAGTTATGGGTAATGCTCTTAATGATGTAGCAAAGAAGAACCTTGATAGCCTTGAAGGTATTATTAATGTTATTAAGGCCAAATATACTAAGTATTGGGATAAATCTACCTGTATTGGCATAGGTAAATCTTTAAGAGATATAGCTAAGTCAAATGGTGTTGCTCCAGAAAAAGCATTCGCTCAATTCTTAAAAGTGCTAGATGTTGCCGCAATAGAATTATCACCACTTGAAATGCACGATATATTCTTTGAAACTATGAATTTTGATAGCCATGATTTAAGATCACTTAAGCTTAAGAGTTCTAGTGGTGCAATATCTAATAGTGAGAAAATATCTGACTCATTAAATATCAAGGGTGTACCTACTGCAATTAAGGTTGTTAGTGCATTAAGAGATATTTGCGATACAGAAGGTTTTAGTTCTTTAGAAGATAAACCTGCGGCAAAAATAAAAGCTGTAATAATAAGAACTTCTCCAGTATCTCATTCTGATAATGGAAGTCTTGGTGAAGAGATAATGAGCAAGGTGGTTAGAGGACTTCTTGAGAGCAGAAGTAATCACAGAGGATTCTTAATGCCAAGATTATCTAAGATAGCTAGTGGTGAGATTCAGCCTCAAGACAATTACTCTCATTTTGCTCCCGTTGCAATGAGTAAGATGGAAAAAGTAGCTTTTGCTCAAGATATGGTGATACCAGCAATAATGTCATCAATGCTATATTCTGCTTATCAAAATGACAGAGTTGAAAGAATTAATAGCGGTGAATTAAACGATGATATATCAAAAATGGCATTTATGATGGATGACTCTTGCTTGCTTGAGAAAACAGCAGGTAAAAAAGTGGTTAGTCCAGTTGGAGCAATAGCAGCAGGAGTACCTTTAATGTTTTCTTATTCTGCTCTTCAAAGAGCAAGAATAAATAATGGTGAACAAATTTCATCATTAAATAGATTTATTGCTGAGAACCCAACAAATGCGGCATTCCTTTCATCATTCTTGACAGCTATGGGTGCAAAGAAGATTAATAAGCACGCTCCTAAAATAGCTCAAGGGGCAAAGAATGTTATTAAAACATTGTCAAAAAAGGCAGATGAAGAATATAATATGTTTAAAGACACAACAATAGATAATGCTATGAAAGATAAAGGATATACCGATGACGCTATTGGAACACTTAAATACGCATCTGTACTTAGTAGCATGGGTAGCGAAGATGTTGCAGAAGAAATGCTTGTAAATAAAGATTTAAGTTACTGTGATATTGAAGAATACTTGAAAACGGCAAGTTCTTGCTTTACAATAGAGATTGAAAAGAACGCAAGCAACCTAGCCAAGGCCGTAAGTAGATCCGTTCTAGGAGATATTGTTATGCAAAATACCAAAAAGGGGTCAGTTGCAGCCTCACTTCCTGGATATGTACTAGATGGAGTAATCTTAGCTGGTATAGGTAAGGGATTAAGTAATGCAACTAAAAACATAGAGAGAAGGGAGAATTAAATAATGTCTAGAAATTTCTTTGAAGAATTTGCTAAGAATGATTTCTTTGAAAAGAAAGCATCTGAAAATGAAAACATTAAAAATACTTTAGGAAGTATTACTCCAAGTGTACTTGAAAAACTTGCTGAAGAAATAGGAGCAATATCTGATGAAGAGGATATGACTCTTGAGCAAAAATTAGCTTCTGAAGAAGAGGAAAAAGAAGAAGTTAAGGAAGAAAGTAAAGAAGAAAAAGAAAAAGAAGAGCCTAAAGAAGATAAAGAAGCTGCAGGTTGTTCTGAAGATGAAGTGAAGCAAGCGTATGAAATAGCTGAACAAAAATTAGCAAGCGCTGGTCTTACAGTAGCAGATTATGTGTATGAAAAAACTGCAAGTGAAAGCACTGCTTTATTTGTAAGTGCAAATGCTGAGAAATTAGCTTCTTTATCCGACAAATCTACTCTTCAAGTAGCAGATGAAATATTATCAGCAATGGCTGAAAAACTAGGTTAATATATGAATAGAAATGCCAATCAACCAGTAAAATCAGTTGTTGATTTTGCTAAGACATTAAAAAAGAGTGGCATTAAAGGTAACTTCAAGGGTATAATTGATAATGCAATGTTTGAAGGAAATGGAACAGGATCTATGGTTCTTGATTTTTTAACTAGAAATAAAGCGGGAGCATCAAAAACCTATAAGAATTTTCAAAGGAAAATGACAGATATAGATATGAAAGCTGGTGGTAAAGCTTATGACTTTCTTGATAATAGAAAGTCAAAGCTTGCCAACTCCCTAAAAAAATCTTTAGTTCAAGAGCATGATATCTTAAAAAGAAAAGGAGTTGATGGATTACCTGATGAATTTTTAAAAGTAAAAACAACAGGTATACTAAACCCTATTTCTAAAACTAAGGACGCTGTATTGCCAGTTATAGGCTCTATGACCGTTGCCAATCATCTTTTAACTAATAAGAAGAAAGATGGTGATTATTATGGATAAAGAAATATTAATAGAAAAAATAGCTGATTCAGCTGGTATAAATGATGGTAAATCTTTAAACCAAACAAAAAATACAGCGCTTAAAGTTGCTTCTCAAATGCTAAAAGTTGCTGCTGAAAAACAAAGACAACTTGAACTACAGATAGCACAATCACAGCTAGAAATAGCAAAACTCTCTTCTGAAATAGAAGATTATAGAAGAGAGAAAGATGGATTCGCTAAACAGGCTTTAGCGGAAGAAATCTCAAACAATATGTTTGAAAAAGGTCTTATAAAAAAATCCGACATAGATAGTAAAAGCAAGGAGCTTGCTGGTATGGAAATGACTGCTTTGGAGGTTTTTGGTAACACTATTTCATCAATACCAGAAAAAACTGCCGGAGAAAGCGTTTCTGATTTGACTTTTTTATGTGGGAATAATAATATAAAAGAGAAAGAAACAATGGCCGGTGCCATTAATAGTTTTATAGTTTAAATTTAGGAGGGTTCTAAGTAATGATTAGATTTGAAAACAGATTCGATGAATATGCTTACAGAGTTGCTTCTTTACCATTAGCTGCAGATGCTAGAGTTGAAGAAGGTCAATGGGTAACAGTAAAGAAAGGCGAACTAGTATTAGCTAATAGCACAGACAAAAAGGCTTTCATAGCAATAGGTTCTAATAGAGAAGGAAGAGATCAAGTTGCAGGTAAATTCATGAGAAAGATATCTTTCTTAGTAGGAGATTTCATGCTAACAGTTAATAATTTTGACACTGCAAAAACTTACGGAGATATGACTCCATTAAAAGTTGTTAATGGAAATTTAGCTCCAGTGGAAACAGCAGGTACAGACATAGTTGTAGCTTATGCTTTAGGGACTCCAGTAAATGGATTCTTAAGAATAGTTAGTGCTTAATAAAGGGAGGATGAATAAAGATGGCAGGATTAATGGCTATAAAAACAGCAGCAGAAACTAATGTTGCAGATTACAATGTATCGAGATTATTAGAAACTCCAGGAGCTTTTGAAAAATTTGCTTCTGAAAAATTACCAGAATTCATAAGAGAAGCAAGAGATTATGAATCATTTGGTAGACAAATATTATTAACTCACAACATCACAGGAGAAGATGTTCATTTAATTAATGGTGAACCATATGTTTACTATCCAAAAGATTTCGAATCTCACGCAGCATTCTACGGAGATGATGGTCAAATTCCAAGATACCAAATCGAAGGTGATGGAGTTAACGTTGGTATCATCACAATTGCATCAGATGATACAACTATCCACTTAAAGAGATTAATGGTTCAAAAATACAACTACTTAGAAAGAGTTAGAGAATTAAGTTCTCAAGCTATGGTTAAGGCAGAAGATACTAAGATATTAGATCTTACTGAAAAATTATTATTAGGTAATTCAAAAGATATGAAGAAGCCAGAAAATGAAGGGCAAATCGTAACTACAGCTGATGAGTTATTAGCTAAGAATCACTTAGTAATGTTAAAGAAATGTTTATCTCAACACGATGTACCATTATCTTGTTTCGTAATGAACCAAATAAGAATTGATGATATATTAACTTGGGCTACAACTGAAATAGACCAATTAACTCAAAGAGAAATTTTAGAATCAGGTGCTAAATACTCTATCTGGGGAGGAATTAAATTAATCCCTTCAAGAACAGTTAAGAGAAATGCTGTTTATGCTTACGCTGAACCTCAATATGTTGGAAGAATGCCAATATTAAAAGATTTAACAGTAAGATTAACTCAAACTCAAAACAAATTAGAACAAGGATTATTCATGTTCGAATTCTTAGGAATTTACATGGCTTCACAAAAAGCTGTTGCTAAATTAATCTTAGGATATGCAGATAGTGAAGATAAGATCGAATTCTACAGCGACTACATCATGGCTAAAGGCTTTGAAACAACTGCTAAGGGATACGGTTCTCTTGAAGGAAGATAATAAAAAGCATATAATATAGGAGTAAGGATTTTCCTTACTCCTAATTTTTATATTGAAAGGAGAATAAATTTATGTTACAACACATTACAGTACTAGGTAGATATACAGGTGCAGATAAAAGAGGAATTGTCGTAGGAGGGATACCTTTTACTCCTGGAATGAATCCTAAGAGAACAAGAGTTAATGAGGAAACATTCCTAAAACTTTTAAAAGGAGTAGAGAATGGATGGTTTGAAATAACTGAGCATGACTATGAAAAGTATGTTACTTCAAGATACAGAAAAGTAAAACCAATAAAATTCAATACAGTTACTCCATCAGTTGAAGAAACTCCATCAGTTGAAGAAACTCCAATAGTTGAAGAAACTCCAGTAGTTGAAGAAGCTCCAGTAGTTGAAGAAGCTCCAGCTGAGGAAAAACCAGCTCCTAAGAAAAAGACTTCTAGAAAGAAAGCTGAAAAAGTAGAAGAATAATCAAAAAGGTGGCGATTAAATGTTAGTTAAAGTTGGAGAAGTAAAAAACTTTGCACTAAAAGTTGTTGATGTAAATAACTATCCAGTATTTGATGATACTGTTGTCGCTACTATAAAGGACAAATCAAACGATAAATTCTTTAATGGCTTGTTTTGGGTTGATAAGCAATGCGAACTTATAGTGCCTCACAAAGGTGATGGTATTTACTCATTTGATTTCATTCCAGAGCAAGTCTCTTTTTTTGAAATAGATTTAAAATCTAAATCACACAGCATAGCAAGCAAAGAAATCATAGAAAGTATAGAAGACATCGATGAAGATATAGATTCTGGAATGTCTTATAATCCTATTGTAAAAATCACAAATAAAGTATTTAAAAATCAAGATGGAACAGATACCACAATATTGGACTCAAACACAAATCCGTTACCTGGAGTTAAGATAACATGTTACGATATGAAAACAAAAGATGTTGTTGCTGTAACTCAATCAGACTCTAATGGTGAGTGGGAGATGTATGTTAGACATGGCTCATACTTCTTCACTTTTGAGAAAGATGGCTACATTAGCGTATCATTTGAAAGGACGGTGGACATATGCCCATAATAATGAATAGACAATATTCTATAAAAGGTAATTATACAGACGACCAAAAAGCAATCCTAGAAAGATTAATAGGTATGTTTAGATTAACGGTTGGTGATGATGACCCTGAAAAGAATATTCTAAATAAGAGAATGCATGCATATTCTGATGAAAAAATAATCAGGTTATTAAACAGAGCAATGGCAGATATTAATGGTGGTCAACCACTAACACAATTTACTATTTGGCAATTTGCCGAATCGTGGGATGATACTCTTATAGTTGACGGAGCAGTTGTGTTCGCCATGATAGCAGAGGGTGTTCTTCAACTTAGAAATCAAGTTGATTTTAGTGATTCAGGATTAACAATAGGAATGTTCAACAAGACACAATTATATCAAGGATGGGTTTCTTTCTTATTACAAAATTACTTCCAAGCAAAAGCTGACCTTAAAGCCGCAGTTGTGGCTAAAAATCAACCTTCAATGTTTGTGGGTATTGGTTCAGAATTTGGATATTATTGGTGGTAATAAATATGATAGAGTTTAAAAGTTTTGAGACTAGAACTGATTTCGGTTTTGAATTTATAAATATATCTTTTACAATTAAAGATACTATTAAAGATTTATCTGTTTATAGATTTGACTTATATAGGGCAAATGCAGTAACTGATGATTTTAAACTTGTATATTCAAATATACAAAACTTTGAATGCAATGATTACTCGGTAAATTTACTTAACGATGAAATTTTGTACTACTACAAAATAAAAGCAACAAATGTAATGACGGACGAAACATTATTTAGTGAAATTATACCTACTGACAAAAATACAAATGATAACTATGCATACTTTATAACAGAGGTGTATAACAAGTATCTTGGTGATGTTATTGATAACAAAGAAGTTCTGTTATTAAAAAGAAGAAGAACAGGAGAATTATGCGACTGCTACGATGACATTAGAGGTTCAAGATATGGAGATAAGTGTGAATGTTGTTTTGGAACAGGATATAAGCATGGGTTTTATCCTCCAAGTAAGATGAAAGTGTGCTATTTAAATGCAGAGTCTGCGCAAGAAGATATGGACATCAAAGGTACCTTTAAAGAAAATTCTCCAAGACAATTTTGGACTTCAAACTATCCTCTAATACAAGAGGGTGATATCATTGTAGATACTCTTGAAAGCCACAAGTATACGGTTAGTAGTTGGCAACCTAGCTACAAAAATGGCTTTCTTATAAGACAAACCGTTCAAATAACAAGATTACCAGAAGCAAGCATATACAATAAAATCAAAATATAAGGAGTGGTTTTATGGTAGAATTTTTTGACGCAGAGTACGAGCTTGAGAAGAAATTAGTAAGAGGACTAAGAGCAATATTTGAAAAAGACTCGCGCTTTGTATATAATAAAAATCAGAAGGAATCTGATTTGATGATTACTATAGATTATCCGGATAATGCCGATGTTATAGATAAGATTCCACACATTGTTGTTACTGGTATAAATATATCTAATAATATGCAAAATACTTTTGGATATAATTTTTATAAGGATGTAACTCATAAAGGAATGAAGAATGGTGCGCAAGAATACGCCTACATTCTTCCATATAGCGTGACATTGCTGTGTAGTGGTCAACAGTCCACATCTAAAGACCTAGCGAGCAGAGTTCATTGGTATATAACTTTCGCAGCGGCAGAACAATTAAGCGAAAATCTAGGACTTCAAATCACAGAAGTTAGGAAGGGGCAATGCTCACCATCTAAACAATTTCCTCAAAAAATATTTGATACTCCAATTCAAGTAAGTGGAACATTGTACTGGGTGGGAACCAAAGGTCCCGAAAATTCCCTAGCTAGTATAGATAAACCTTTAAAAAACCTAAAAATTAAATTTTAAGAGAGGTGGAAAATATTATGGCATATTTAGAGCCTGGAGTTTACTCCAAAACAATATCTAACAGACCATTAACTGGTGCTGGCGGACCATCATTAATTCCATTAGTTATTGGTTCAGGTGCATTAGAAATGAGAAGAACAGAAGTCATCGTTAGAGGTTCAGGTGACACAGATACTTTACCAGTTCCAGCAACTGCAATTATATCTGTGGGATATACTTCTAAAAAAGCTGACTTCACTGCTAATACAGACTATACTTTCTCTGAGGATGAAGCTTCAACTCTTAGTTGGAAGTCAGGAACAGCTAAGCCTAAACAAGGTGAAAGTTACTCAGTAACTTATAAGTATAAGGTTTCAGCAGATCAATACTTACCAAGATTAATATCTAGTGCAGACACATTAGAAGAAATCTACGGTTCAGACTTAAAGGAAGATGGAGAAGTAAATAACTTAGTTTTAGCTTCTAAGATTATATTAGAAACTGGAGCTCCTGCAATTTATGTTCTTCAAGTTGAGCAAACTAGCTCTGATACTGTAACATCTGCAGATTATCAAAAAGCATTAGATAAGCATGCTCAATTCATAGAAGATGTATGGAGAGTAGTACCTGCTGACTTAGACGATTCTATCAATTCAGTTATTGATGGTCATATCAAGAAATGTTCTTCTTACGAAGAAAGAAAAGAAAGATGTGGTGTTTACGCAAAAGGTAACACTAATTCATTAAGTACATCTGAAAACGTAATTGAAACTATTGGTGGTGCAGCTAAATCAAAAGCTAATGAAAGAGTTAGTATGGTTTACCCAACAAAAGCTACAAGAGTTATGTCAGATGGTTCTATCATGGAAGTAACTGGTCAATTCATAGCCGCTGCATACGCTGGATTAGAAGCTTCAATGCCTTTATATCAATCAAAGACTAGAGCAACTAGCGGTGTATTCCAAGAGTTAAGAGGAGTTCAACTTACTAGAGGTGAGAAGAACAAACTTGCAGAATGTGGTGTTATGATATTTGAGCAACCAGCTGGAGCAGGAACAAATATCGTTTGTAGACATCAATTATCTACAAATATGGATTCTGCTGAGTACAGAGAAAACTCTGTATTAGCTTGTAAGGACTATGTTGCTAAGTACTTAAGAGGAATCTTAGATACTTACATCGGAAAGTACAACATAACAGCGGATACAATCAGTAAAGTTACTGGATCAATAAATTCTGGTTTAAGTACTTTAGCTAAAGAAGGATATATCTTAGAGGGTGCATTAAGAGGATTAGCTCAAGATGAAGAAAACCCAGATACTTTAATCGTAGATGTAGAGATTAAAGTTCCATATCCATGCAACTACATCAAATTAACTATAATATCTGAATAGGAGTGATATAAATGTCAAGAGGAATGGCTGATAAATGGGAATTTAAAGATTCTCACTTAGACCCAACTATAGATGCCGCTGATAGTAATAAATTCTTATCAGCTGCTAGATGTGTTTTATACGTAAAACCAGCTAGTAAAAATGGTGCTAATGACAAAGATGAATTTGTTAGAGTAGGTGTTGTTCAAGGTTACAGCTGGGGTGAAAACAAGCAAATGGAAATGATATTTGAATTAGGTTCAGATATTCCATACTTCATTCCTGGAAGAACTACTGGACAAATTCAAATCCAAAAAATCTTATTATCTGGAGAAGACTTCTTAAATCTTGTATATCAAGATAGTTCAACTAATGGTGGTAAAGTAAATCCATCAGAGTGGAAGAGAAGTTTAAGAGATGTTAACATCCCATTTGACTTAATGTTCGTATTCTACGGAGAAGGTTCTACTGGACAATACGACGCTAAGTACTCTAGATTATTCAAGAACTCTTGGATTCAATCAAGACAAGAAAGTATATCTTCAGGACAAATAATTGTTGCTGAATCAGTATCAATTGTTTACGAATTCTGCTCAAATTATACTTTCGCTAAATAGCATTTAAAAAGAAGGCTTTCAAGCCTTCTTTTTTTACTATATAATTAAAATATAATATTAATTGGAGGGATAACAA
>ERZ1034980.2325-NODE-2325-length-10317-cov-7.007503_pt1 | contig 10317 bp, 7 predicted proteins | sample MGYA00520622_ERZ1034980 | MGnify/ENA primary metagenome ERZ1034980 (study PRJEB33766, sample SAMN09781791) | gut metagenome | biome: gut microbiome | host: Homo sapiens | place: Madagascar | study: EMG produced TPA metagenomics assembly of the PRJNA485056 data... | reverse complement strand
GAAAGCCATTGTGTGTATAATCAAAAATCGTATATGGCAAATAAATAATTGTCCAAATCAAATAAATTCGAAATAAACGAATCAATGCCTTCTTTAAACGAGTCTCATTTAAATCTTCATTTTCTGAATCATAGTTTCTAAAAAAGAAGAATCCACTTGTCGTAAAAAAGAATGGAACCGCCAAACGACATACAGTATGAATAAAGTACGTATTAAATGTTTCAGAAATCTCTAAAAATGGAAATGTATGAATACATACAACTAATAAAGCCGAAACATAACGCGCAATATCTATCGATGCATACTGTCTTTTCATGAGCGCACCTTTAATCTAGGTACACGCGAAGAAATCGAAGTTAGTGTCTCATTGTTGATAGTCTTAGCCGTACGACTAATTTGATCAACAGTAACGACTTCATTTCCTTGATGACCTACGATACACACTACATCGCCCTCTTTTACATCATCTACTTCTGTAACATCAATCATACATTGATCCATACATAAGTTTCCAATCAATTTACATCTTTGGCCATGTACTAACACTTCAAATCCCTGATTCGATAAAAGACGTGGTAAACCATCCGCATATCCAATACTCATTGTCGCAACTTTTGTTGGTTTTTCAGCCACAAAATGACGACCATAACTTACACTTTGTCCAGGATATATCCATTTCACCAAACTAACATTGGCATACATAGACATAATTGGAATAAAGTCTGGATTTGTTTGGATTGGAATTTGATCATCACTCGTCACACCCATATAAAGTAGACCCGGTCTACAATATTCATATTCCAGCTCTGGATAGTTTAAAATTCCATAACTATTTTGAAGATGACGAATACCTGGATCAATACCTTGAGATTTCAATAAATCAATAACTTCATCAAATAATTGAATTTGTTTGGTCGTAAATGATCTACAATTCTCATCCAAACAATCACTCACAGGAAAATGCGAGAAGATGCCTTCTACGCATAGATTTTCCATACGATACTCTTCATAAATATCTTCTATATGTTTATCTTGTTCTTGATAAACAATTCCCGTTCTGCACATACCTGTATCTACTTTACAATGACAACGAATCTTTACATTATTTTCCTTGGCATACGCATTTAATTCTCTTGCATACTCAATAGAAATCAAAGATTGAACAATATTTTGTTCATGAAGATAGTGAAAATGCATACTAGGTGTATATCCTAAAATTAGGATATTATCTTGAATTCCTGCATTTCTTAAGTTCAAAGCCTCATCCACACTCGAAACGCCAAAATAATCCACTCCACATTTTTGTAAAGCCTTAGCACATGCGACATCACCCAAACCATACGCATTGGCTTTGACGATACCCATAATTTTTGTTTTCTTTACGAGCTTTCTGACTTCTTCTACATTATGCGCAATCGCATCATAGTCGATTTCTGTCCAAGCCCGACTATAAGCTTCTAACATGCTCCAATAGTCCTTTGCATAGCTAATTCAATTAGCTTATCAATTAAATCCGCAAATTCAATTCCAGCTTCTTTCATCATAGAAGGATAACGAGAAGTAGCCGTTAATCCTGGAATTGTATTCAATTCATTTAAAATCACTTCTTTATCTTCTGTCACAAACATATCTACTCGTGCCATACCACAGCAGTTCATCGCAATATAGGTTCTACGAGCTAATTCTTGTGCTTCTTTAAATGTTTTTTCATCAATACGAGCCGGACAATAAATAGCTGCTCCCTTCATTTCATACTTACCTTCAAAATCAAAGAATCCACCATTAATTTCAATTTCATCCACTGATCCTGTAAAGATTTCTTCATTTCCCATAACAGCACAACCAATCTCAAAGCCCTTAATTACTTTTTCAACTAAGATCTTACCGCGACCATCATAGAAGAAAGCATCTTTACATGCACTTTCAAATTCTTCTTTATCATTCACAAAATGAACCCCATAGCTACTTCCTGCATTGCATGGCTTAACAATCCATGGTAATGGAATCTCTTCTTGAATCTGTTCAAATGTAGGATTTTCTCGATTTGCGTATAAACAAATATAATCTGCACACGGAATATTTGCTTCCTTACAAAGAATATGCATGATTTCCTTGTCCATTGACATAGCACTTGACATTACATCACAGCCTACATAATGAATATTCATCAATTCAAGCAATCCTTGAATCAATCCATCTTCTCCATTTTTTCCATGTAGTACTGGGAACACACAATCCAATTCAATCACTTTGTTTGAACCATCCAAAGGCATGATTCCACCATTTACCCATGCACAAGATACACAAGTTTCTTCACTTTGCCATGTATCATGTTCAATCGAATCTACATCTCCATTATATAAATAGAAATGTCCATTTTTATTAATTCCAATTAAAGTCATATCATAGTTATCAGCATGAATCTGACGTAAAAAAGAAGCGACAGAATGCAATGAAACAGAGTATTCACTACTTTGTCCTCCAAATATGACACCTAAACGTAATTTACTCATTGTTTTTTCCCCCTAAATGCATCTACTAACGTATCCATTTTCATAGCTCTTGAACCCTTGATCAAAACAATACAATCTTGATCTAACAAAGGTTTAACAGCTTCATATATCTCATCTTTTGTTTCATACCACTTTCCATTAAAACCATCACTTGTTTCTCTAGAAAGAGGTCCCGTACAATATAGTTCGTCTACACCTTTTTGTTTAGCGTATTCGCCCACATCAAAGTGCAATTGTTTTTCTTCACTTCCAAGATCTAACATATCCGATAAAATGGCGATATGTTTTTGCGCAGGCAATTCCATCAATGTATCGATAGCTGCCTTTGCGCTTTCTGGATTTGATTTATACGTATCATCTAAAATATACGCATTTGAAACTGGAATTAGCTGTGTACGCATCTTTGTCATTTCTAAATCAGCCAATCCTTTTAAAATAGATTCCTCTTTTAATTGACAAGCCTTTGCGATAAAAATACACGGCAATGCGTTCATAGCCTGAAAATCACCAAATGCACGTAAATGAACAGGTGCATCTAGAATATTGCAGTTAAAAACAATTCCTTCTTTATCATATTTAATATCACTTGTGATAGAAACATCTCCACCTTGACCAAAAGATACGATTTTCTTATTTTCTGTATTCAAAGTAGGAAGAACCTGCTTTATTTCTTCACTTTCATGATTATAAAGGAATAAGCCATTTTCTTTTAATCCCTCTAAAATTTCACATTTTGCCTGCGCAATCTGAAGTCTACCGCCCAAATTTTCCATGTGAGCTGAACCTACAGAAGTAATCACAGAAATATCTGGCTGTGCAATTGAAGTCAACTGCGTAATTTCGCCTTTGTTTTCCATACCCATTTCTAAAATCGCAACTTCAATATCTTCATCAAAGTCAAAAATAGTTAATGGAAGACCAATTTCACTATTACGATTTCCCTGTGTTTTTTGTGTTTTTTTCTCTTGTGAGAAAATACTATATAACATATCTTTACAACTCGTTTTTCCGTTAGAACCCGTTACACCAATTACTAATGGACGTAACTCATCTAAATACGCTTTTGCAAGATCTTGCATAGCTTTAAGCGTGTCATCAACTAAAATAACTGGAAAATCCGGATATGGAAGATGATCCTTTTGCCACAAACTAATCAAAGCACCATCTTCAATTGTTTGTTTGGCAAATACATGTCCATCTACCCTTTGACCAATAATTGGTACATATAAAACATCTTTTGTCACCTGTCGTGAATCAATCACAACACCATGTATTTTTCTTGTATCATCAATATCACCATGCACAGTTGCATGCATCATATTTGTTATTTCCTGAATGGTTTTTACAATCATCTCAAAACCTCCGCTTAGTTTACATTATAGCATAAAACTAGTCCTCAATATTTATAATTCATGAAAAATCCAAATTTTCCCATTTTTGACACTCGCAAGCACTATCAATTTTGTAAAATGAGTCAAAAAAAACAAAAAAGTGGGGTGAAAATACTAATTTTGTGTTAAATCACATATTTTCCCACGCTTTTCACATTTTATTTGACACAACTTATGGTATACTTCTATACAAGCAAGGAGTTTGAAGACCTTGCCGGTATGAAATCAGTAAATGGTATTCATACTATTTTCTATCCCCTTATTGAAAAGCCAGACACCCCCTTAGTCTGGCTTTTCATTTTATCTAAAACGATGTATTATTTTTAATAAGGAGGACGTATACTTATGTGTATTTTTTGTATGATCGCTAATGGTGAAATTCCAAGCAATAAAATCTATGAAGACGAAAGTGTTATCGCTTTTCTAGACATCAACCCTACTTCTTATGGACATACGCTTGTTGTCCCAAAAGAACACTGTGATTCTTTTTTAGATTGTCCAGATGAAACACGCAACCATGTATTTGAAGTTGCTAGTAAGCTTGCCAACAAATTGGAACAAACTCTACATTGTGATGGCATCAACATTTTAAGTAATGTACATGAAGCTGCAGGACAAAGTGTTAACCATTTCCATGTTCATTTGATTCCACGTTATAAAGATAACGATAGTGTTACCATTGAATTTCATGAAATTGAAAAACCAGATTTTGAAGAATTAATGAATAAACTAAAATAAAGAAGTCAATTTGATTTGACTTCTTTATTTATTTGTTCAATTTGATATTTTAATGAATATATACGATTCACATATCCGCTAAAATCTTTTCCATCCAATTCATCTTGCGTTAAATACGCCTTTTCTCCATAGATATTATGCGTATCTATCGAATCTGAATCATTAATATTTGGAATACATACCATGTAATATAAGATTTCAGACGCATAATTCATTTGTACAATATATACAAATCGATCACTATTATTTTTTTGATTCGATTTTAAATAAGCCGAATAGACAATCTTCATTTTATCAAGTCCAGGCGCCTTATCTTCTTTACCATCTATAGTATATATAGATTCTTGATTATCTTTTACATAATCTATAGCTGCATCTTTCCCATCCTGAACCAATGCTTTTGGAATGTCCTCTAATGCACTATAACGATTGGCAAGCCCCTTAACCACCACATCGGTTTCAACACTTTTTGGCTGATAATGATATTGATTGGCTAAAGCCTCATCATACGTTGCCGTTACATGAATCGTATCTCCATTTGATAAATCTGTATTCGGACTGACTTCATATTGAACAGAGTTCAAAAAATCCTGTGTTCTTTGATTTAGATCTCCCTGTTTAGCACTTACTGTCACACTCGCATTTCCATTTTCTCCAACATACGTATATTGCGCATTTGCCATAATATCAATTTCAACATTACGCAAAAAGAAGAAGTAAGCAATCAAAACAAGAATGCATATCATACTCAATAAGCACATAAAATATATAGCTTTATTCTCTATCTTCTGTTTATCCATTGTAAAACTCCTAATCAAAATACTGTGCACTTTCAATAGCCCTTGAAATATACAACAACAAATCCACATCCACTTGATCTTGTATGATTTCTTTCGCATCATGAATACACGTTTCCATCATGGCCTGGTCTTTTTCAAAATCACCAAACACAAGACAAGGCATACCACTTTGTCTTATCCCTAAAATATCACCTGGACCGCGCATATGCAAATCATAATTGGATACTTCAAAGCCATCCTTTAATTCTTCCATCTTTTTTAAGCGTTCAATAGCCTGAGGATCACTCGATGCCGACAACAAGAAGCAATACCCCTGTTTTTTATCACGTGCCACACGTCCTCTAAGCTGATGCAAAGTACTTAAGCCAAAACGATGCGCATCATAAATGACCATCACACTCGCATTGGCCACATCAATTCCAACTTCAATAACCGTTGTAGAAACAAGGATATCCAATTCATGTTTAGAAAACTTCTCCATCGTTTCTTCCTTTTCCTGACTTGTCATTTTTCCATGAAGCAAGCCAATACGTATATCTTTTAATGTCTTTGTCATGCCTTCATAAATTTCAAATACATTACGCATTTTAAATTCATCATTCTCTTCAATGGCAGGACACACGACATAACATTGTCTTCCTTCTTGAATATATTTCAATACATCTTTTAAAACTGGCGACATACTTGAAGTTTTAAAATACTTTGTGACAACACTCTTTCTTCCTTTAGGCATTGTATGAATTGAACTAATATCCATATCACCATATAAGAAATGCGCATACGTTCTAGGAATCGGTGTAGCTGACATCATTAGAAAATCAACACACTTGCCTTTTTCTAATAAAGACCTTCTTTGTTTCACACCAAAACGCTGTTGCTCATCCGCAATCACAAGTCCTAATTTATTAAAAATAACATTTTCTTGAAATAAAGCATGTGTCCCTACCACATTTAATATTTCTCCATTCTCAAGTTTCGTTAAAACTTCTTTCTTTTCCTTAGCCGGTAAACTCGAAACATATAAAGTCACATCTAAACCTAATTTATGCATATTATCTACATGTTGGCGAGCTAAGATTTCGGTTGGCGCCAACAAAGCCGATTGATACCCAGCTAGCTGATTGGCATACATGCTAATTTGAGCAACAATTGTTTTTCCACATCCAACGTCTCCTTGAACAAGGCGAAACATGACATTTGTGCTCTTTAAATCATATAGAATATCGTCAATACTTGAAAGCTGATCCTTCGTTAACTCAAAAGGAAGATCTGAAATCCATTTCTTTACTGTTGCCATAGAAAATTTCTTAGCTTTTTTAATTTCCTTCTTTTCGTGCATCGACTGCATTACGCATTGAAAACATAGAAACTCTTCATACTTCAATGTACGAATTGCGGCATGCAGCTGCTTTTCATTCTCTGGAAAATGAATCCATTTATAAGCCGTAGATATATCTAACAACTTATACTTTTCAATATACCTTTGTGGTACTCTTTGAGGCAAAACATCCACATGTTTAAGGGCCTCTTTCATAATGGCCTGTATATCCGATTGCTTCAAGCCTTCAATCAATGGATATACTGGATGTAAGCCTAATTGTTGATCTAAAGGTTTAAAATTATAAGTAGAAGCTACCACATTATTATTCCCTTGATATTGTCCATAAATTGTAATCGTCTTGCCAAAACCAAATTGAGATGGCCATGGACGATTGAATAAAGTAATGTTTAATTCTTCATTCCATGACATGACTTTAAACTTAATCATCGAACGATTCTTAGATAAACGAATCACTCTTGCGGTTGAACAAATCAAGCCTTGGAATACAACATTTTCCTTTTCATTCCATTGTGAATAGGGCAATGTTTGAACCGTATCATAACGCAAAGGATAATACTTCAATAGATCCTCAACCGTTAAGATATTCATCTTTACTAAAAGACCAAGTCTTCGACTGGTAATTTTCAATTCATTAATCTGCATCTAAAAGACTTCCTACATAAGAAACATAATTCAATTCAAGAATGCAATAGAAAAAGCCCATTAAAAAATTCACAAACAAATAAGTAAACATAGCTGCAAGACTCGACTTAAAGCTAACTCCCAAGAATAAATACATCATCCAAGACATCATAGGATTACCCATATACATAGATCCAACTAAAATACTTTGGGCATTAAAGCCTTGTGCTGCACTAAATAAACCTCCAGACATTGTATCAAACACAACAATACAGATTAGTAATGTACAATACCAGTTCAACATGGATTTCTGGTGTTTTTTTAGTGCAAAAGGAATAAATTCCTTTAAGTTTTTATCGTGAATCAATCCATAATAGAAAATCAACTGGAATGGCACCATCATAACTAAGCAGAATGCACTAATAAGTTGTAACACTAACATTAAGCTTGTATTATTTGCGCAAACATTCACTAGATTTGTAAGAATTCCACTCACAATTAAAATATAAATACCTTGTAGCACTAACACTTTCAAAATTGCAGATGCGCAAAAATTTTGTTTCTTCCATATCTTTGTGCAAATAAAATAGAAACCTAAACTCGACAATAAACTTAATACGACTTCTAGACTTTGTCTAAGATATACATTCATACCTGAGGCACTCATCATTAAATAGGCAATATTATAGACAAAGCATAAGATCAAAGTTAATACGATTATTTTATATATACTTCTAAAATGTAGTTTTGACATTAATTTTTTCATTGAAAAATCTCCTTTTTGGTTAAGATACATGTATTCTAATCCTTTGTCCAAATACAATTTAATTCAAATGACCAGAATCACATCCACAAGCATGTATCTGTGCTATAATATTAACAAATTTATGGAGGAAATGTATATGAATTCAAAAATTAAACGAATTCTTGACTTCTCAACTGCCTTTGGACCAAGTGGCATGGAAGATGAAGTATCTAAATTGGCCATGGAAGATGTCAAGGATATTTGTGAAGTTCATGATGATACAATGCGTAATACGTATATGCACTTTAAACAAGACAAAGAACATGAAACAACGATTCTTTTGGATGCACATGCCGATGAAGTTGGTTTTATTGTGCAAGCCATCAAGCCAAATGGTACAATTCGCTTTTTACCATTAGGTGGATGGGATCCAAAAAACATTGTATCTGGCGAAGTCTGGATTCTTAATGATAAAGGTGAAAAGATTTCGGGTATTGTCGCAAGTCAACCGGTTCATTTCTTATCTGAAGAAAAGCGTAATGGAAAAGTAGATTTTGATGATTTAGTAATCGATGTAGGCGCAACAAGTGCTCAAGAAGTAAAAGAAGAATTTCATATATCTGTAGGTAACTTCATGTGTCCTGCCGTTACATGTAAATATGATGAAGCACATAAGATTTTCTTAGGAAAAGCCTTTGATTGTCGTATAGGCTGTGCAGCCGTAATGGATGTACTACACCAATTAAAAGATGTAAGCCACAACATTGAAGCCACATTAACAACACAAGAAGAAGTTGGCGAAAGAGGCATGGACACAGCAATCAAAAACTTAAATCCTAACATTGCGATTTGTTTTGAAGGATGCCCAAGTGATGATACATTTGAACAAGACTACATGATCCAGTCTGCCTTGAAAAAAGGTCCAATGTTACGTTGGTTTGACCGTTCTTATATCACAAGCCCTCGTTTTATGCGTTATGCGATTGATTTGGCTCATGAAAAGAATATTCCTGTACAGGAAAGTGTAAGAAAAGGTGGAGGAACCAATGCAGGAATTACTCACCGCTATAACATTCCAACCATCATTATTGGTATTCCCGTTCGTTTTGCGCACGCTTCCTTTGGAATCTGTTCTGAAGAAGATTATGATAATGCTGTAAAACTTGCGGTTGAAATCATCACAAACATCGACGCTCAAACTATTCGAGGATTCTAGTATGGAAAAAATTGCCGTCGTAACGGATACAGGTTCCAATCTATCTTTTGAACAGGCAAAAGAATTGGGTATTTACCTGCTTCCCTTACAAATCACAATTGACGAAACAACATACCAAGATACATTAGAAATTTCAACACAAGATATTTATAAAGAATTAGCCAAGGGGAAAATGCCAAAAACAAGCATGGCAACCTATCAAAAAATCTATGATTTATTTGAAGAACTAAAAAAAGAATACGATGCTGTATTTGCGATTCCATTGACAAATGGATTATCCACAAACGCTTCAACCATGCAAAGTATTGCACGAGAATTAGAAATGAATGTCCATGTAATTGATATGTATTCAACTTGTGAATTAGAAAAACATGTTGCGATTTGGATCAAGGAATTAGTCGATGCAAACAAATCATCTGAAGAAATATTAGAGATTATTCGACCTGCAATCGATGAATCCAACTCATTGATTCTTGTCAAAAATCTTCAACATTTAAAACGCGGCGGAAGATTAACACCTATGGCTGCTACACTTGCGGGTTTATTAAAGATCTATCCTGTTTTACATATAAATAAAAGTACAGAAGGCAGAATCGATGTATTAAATAAGGTTCGCACAGAAAAAAGAGCCGATGCCTATGCGATTGATAAAGTCATGAATGATATTGATATAGAACATACAAATATCTATATTATTCACTCAGATTTTTTAGAGGGTGCCAACCATTTTAAACAATGTTTTATCGAAAAGGGTGTACCTGAACAAAATATTCATATAGACTATATTAGTTCTGTAATTGCCGTACATACTGGTCTTGGTTGTATCGCATTACAATATATAAGAAAGGAAAACTAAAAACATGGAAACCAAAAATATTTTAATCACAATGAAAAACGGAGATCAAATCAAAGCTGAACTATATCCTGAGATTGCTCCAGAAACGGTTGAAA
>ERZ1034980.2323-NODE-2323-length-10335-cov-6.855545_pt1 | contig 10335 bp, 7 predicted proteins | sample MGYA00520622_ERZ1034980 | MGnify/ENA primary metagenome ERZ1034980 (study PRJEB33766, sample SAMN09781791) | gut metagenome | biome: gut microbiome | host: Homo sapiens | place: Madagascar | study: EMG produced TPA metagenomics assembly of the PRJNA485056 data... | reverse complement strand
GAAAGAAAGAGAGGAGAAAACCGGAGATGGAAACACGACGCCGATTCATGCTCCCATCCTACCACACTCCATCCTCCAGTGTGTGAATAATCTTTGAACATTTCAACTTTTTTCTCCCGCTACTATTGTCCCGTGACGCAATTTTGACAAAAATCCCCGCTCCAATCCGTTCAACCTGCCGAAACCGTGAAAAAACATTGAAAATACCCTTTGTTTTCGATATAATATCATTTATATTTGAGAGAAAAGGAAGACCAAGACCATGAACATCCGAATCACCTCCGACAGCACCTGCGACCTGGATCCCGACTATCTCCGGGCGCACCGGGTGGAAATCCTCCCTCTCTACACCATGAAGGGGAATGAAACCTTCCGGGATGGGGTAGACATTGTGCCGCAGGACATTTTTGACCATGTTGCCGCCGGAGGGGACCTCTGCTCCACCGCTGCCAACAACGTCGATGACTATCTCACGATGTTCACCCGGCTGCTTCAGGACTGCGACGCCATTATCCATATCGACATCAGCTCGGACTTTTCCTCCTGCTACCAGAATGCCTGCGTGGCGGCATCGGAGCTCCAGAACGTCTATGTGGTGGACTCCCGGAACCTTTCCTCCGGTCACGGTCACGTCGTCTGTGAGGCGGTAAAAATGGCGGAGGAGGGAACCCTCAGCCCTCAGGAAATCGTGGGCAAGCTGAACGATCTCACCGGACGGGTGGAAGCCAGCTTCCTTTTGGATCGTCTCGACTACATGGTCAAGGGCGGGCGCTGCTCCATGGTGGTGGCGCTGGGGGCAAACCTTTTGCACCTCAAGCCCTGCATCGAGGTCATCGACGGCAAGATGAAGGTGGTCAAGAAGTATCGCGGCAGCTATGAAAAGTGCATCCTCAATTATGTGAAGGACCGGCTCCAGAACCGGGAGGGTCTGGTGTATGATCGGATCTTCATCACCCATACCCCGGTGGAGGACGGCATTGTGGACAAGGTCCGCGCTGCCATTGCCCAGTACGCGCCCTTTACCGAAATCATTGAGACTCAGGCAGGCTGCACCGTCTCCTGCCACTGCGGTCCCGGCACCCTGGGCATTCTGTTTATCCGGGCTTAAATCAGGCGCGCCAAAAGTCTCTATTTCACACGCCGGAAGCAGCCTTAATCGTTCCTCGACAATCTCAAGTCCCCTTCGGGGGACTTCTTTTTTTCCGTTTTCGCCCATTTTGTTAGCTGATTCTAACAAATTATTTCCAACTTTTTTGTTGACATCGCTAGTTAGTTATAGTAAACTACAAATCAGTCGTGGCTAACTATTGTGAGGACGATTTTGTCCTTGGTTGTGCAGGTCACGAAATGTATCGTGGTATTTCCACAGAAAGGAAGATATTATGTTAAATTGGCTCAAACGGTCTTTGGGCGCATTCCTGGCAGTTTGCATGCTGGTTTCCATGCTGCCCACAGCCCTTGCCGCCGATCGCAGCGAAATCGAGGGTCACTGGGCAAAGGAATCCCTGACCTATTTCGCCGATCAGGATTGGCTCAAGGGCTATGAGGATGGCACCTACAAGCCCGATCGGACCATCACCCGCGCAGAGTTCATTGCACTGGTAAACCGGGTCTGCGGCTTTACCGAGCAGACCGAGGGTGTGCTGGACAAGTTCACGGACGTGAAAAAGGACCAGTGGTACTATAAGGATATTGCCATTGCCGTCACCCAGGGCTATGTGGAGGGCGATTCCGAAACCACCGTCTCCCCCAACGCCAACATCACCCGTGAGCAGGCGTTTACCATGCTGGGCAGAGTTGCCGGGCTGTCTGCTCAGGACTTTGACGTGCTGGATGCATTCAAGGACAGCACTTCCGTCAGCAGCTATGCAAAGCCCTATCTGGCAGCGCTGGTCAAGAACGGTTATGTCAACGGCTATGAGGACAAAACCCTTCGCCCCCAGCGGAACATCACCCGCGCCGAGGCAGTCAAGACCATGTACGCCTGCCTTGATCTGCTCACCACCCGCTATGTGCTGATGAACATCCCCTATGACCAGTTCTATGCCGCAGAGCTGAAGAACGACGTGGCAGTGGACGGCGTGACCTCAGCAACCATGAACAAGACCCGCACCCCCTCTCTGGTGGGCGGCTCCTATCATGTGGATGCAAAGGGCACCGACATCACCGGCATCACCTTCCCTGTGAAGGTACCCCGCGGCGTGTCTCTGGCTGCTTACACCCAGGTCACCGATGAGAACAAGGTAGAGATCACCGTCACCAACCGCGGCAACACCTCCACCACCACCCTTACCGGCAAGGACGTTCTGTTTGAGAGCGCGTCCTATGCCTACTATGTGCTGTCCGAGACGCCCGCCTGCTACAAGGAAGTCACTCTGGACAAGGACGGCAAGCTGACCTTCGGCAAGCTCCAGGGCGCTGAGCCCCAGAAGCTGGACGTTACCGCCTCCATCACCACCAAGACCGGCTACGGCGACTATCAGGTGGACGTGGACCTGGACGACGACACCAAGGCCAAGCTGGGCACCGTCTATGGCGTGATTCTCTCCACCAAGGAGGGCAGCGATTACGGCATGCGCCATCTGGAGAACGTGTGGCGGACCACCGAGATTGCATGGTGCGCCGGCTTCACCACCTCCGTCCACAATTGCCCCACCTCCTCTGACCACTACAAGGCAATGATGGGTCAGACCATCAACAAGATCACCTACATCACCGCCTCCGGCGTCTACACCATCGACACCGAGCTCTATGTTCCCGTGAAAACCGGCAGCAAGCTGGCGGTTGCAAACGCAGACGTACTGAGCGGCGAAACCACCGTCACCGCAGAGCTGCCTGAGGATTATCAGGCGGTTTACGCCGTCACCGATGCAAAGGGCGCAGCGGTTTCCGGCATGACCGTCAAGGACGGCAAGCTCACCTGGACTGCCACCGATGCCAAGATCGGCGCTTACACCCTGAACGTCACCGACGCTTCCGGCAAGTATGCCCCCCTGTCCGCTTCCTTTGAGCTTCAGACCGACGCCATGCCTGCTCAGGCAGCAGCGGACAATCAGTCCATCGTAAAGGCTGAGGGCGCAAGCGACGAGGAGCTTTCCGCATTCATCGCCGCCATCACCAAGGTCAATGTCAACGGCAAGGACTATGCCGCAACCGGTAAGCGCGGCGTAAAGGTCATCAAGGCGGACGGCACCATCGACTTCACCACCGCTCCCTTCCAGGAGAGCGCTGTGGACGGCAAGTATGTGCTGACCATCACCGCCACCGGTTATTCCAAGACGCTTACCGTCACCGTGCCCGAGACCTATTATCTCTACGCTTCCCTGACCTATGAGGAGTATTGGGAGAATGAGGGCGTTTACGCTGCGGGCAACACCGATTCCTCCGATGTGGCGGACCGCGTAGACAGAAACGGAAACAAGGAATACGACAAGGGCGGCTTTGACGCCGTTACCCGCGCCACCTCCAACCATGGTCTCCATCGCGGCAGCTTCCAGCAGGATGTGACCATCCACACCGCCGACAAGGACTACTATCCCCTGTACTGGCTTGACGCCAACAGCTTTGTGGACCGCGAGGACGGTCAGACCTACAACAAGAACGACATCGGCATCACCGGCTATGAGATCACCGGCATCAAGTATGTTCCCGTTGCCGTTCGCGCTCAGGATTACGCCCAGTTCGTAAAGGACTATGAGGTCACCCTGAACGGCGAGAAGCTGTACGGCGGCTACTCCGAGAACCAGCTCTCCAGCTACGCTGAGCTGGTGGCTGAGGTCACCGCCAACACCAACGGTCTGAAAACTGCCGCCCTTACCGACGGCAAGTGGAGCTTTGGCGCACGGAAAACCGGCACCGACTCCGGCATTCAGGGTCAGGCGCTGACAACCGCAGAGGGCGCCACGGGCGAAGTAAAAACCTACAGCGGCAGCTACGGCGAGTTCCTGCGCTATGACATCAATGGCAATTACAGCGGTCTTGGCGCTGCCATGCAGACCGTAAAGTGGACCTATTACGGAACCGATTCCACCTACACCACTCCCGTTGCTACCTACGGCACCAAGTTTGCCGCGGACAACTGGATGCACAAGTCCATGGGCATTCAGCTGGGTCTCACCGACTCCATCCGCTGCCAGCTGCCCAAGGATACCGACGGCACCGGCTATTGGACCGTGACCATTTACGGTCTGGGCTATGCCGACCACACCGAGAAGTTTGAGGTCACCGCCGACAACCTGCCCAAGAAGGTTGCGCTCATGACCGAGGAGCAGAAGAAGCAGCTCACCGCCCTGAAGGACGAGGCTGGCGAGATTCTCGCAAAGTATGACGAGGAAACCATCAAGGCGACTCCCGCTCTGGCTGCTCTGAAGGAGCACTATGACGAGGCAGTGGCACTGCTGGCAGCTGCCGATGCCACCGAAGAGAAAGCCAAGGAGCTGCTGGGCGAGCTGCCCGGTCTGATTGAGGCTGCAAAGGCGCTGACCCCCGCAGCCGAAACCTACACCGGCACTGCTGCCGTAACCCCCGACGAGGACGAGGACTTTGATCCCTACACCCTCAGCGCAAGCATCCAGCTGGAGGGCGGCAAGATCAAGGCTTTCACCACCACCATTACCTCCACCGAAAAGAAGGACGTAAAGTTCAGCAAGCAGGCAACTGACGCCCTGAACACTGCGCTTTCCGGCAAGACCCTGGAGGAAGCCGCTTCCACCGATGTCACCACCGTGGACGGCGTTACCGGCGCTACCTGCTCCTCCAAGGCAATCATCGAAGCGCTGAAAACCGCAGAAAAAGCATCCTGAACAATCATTTCATCGTGCCGGAGGACAATTCCGTCCTCCGGCACAAGCGAGCTAGAAAGGCTTTTTTCTATCTGGCTTGTGCCTGTCACGACATCATGATTTTTGAAAGAAGGTATCCTTTTGCACCATACCAAATCCATCTCTCTGGGGCTATGTCTCCTGCTTTCCCTGTCCGCCTGCGGAAGCCCGGCTGCATCCTCCATGGCGGCAGCGGAAGCTGCACCATCCGCTGTCATTTCTACGGAATCCAATGCGGAAACGATCAATTCCAATGTGGCTGCCGATGCGGAGTTCACCTCCGACCTGTTCGCCATGGACACCTATATGACCATGAAGGCTTACGGTCCCGGGGCTGAAACAGCCCTCAGCGATATTTCCTCCATGATTGCCCAGCTGGATGCCCACCTGTCCGTGACCAATTCCGAAAGTGAAATCTACAGGCTCAATCACGCAGAGGGTCAGCCGGTGTCTCTCTCTGACACCACCGCCGATCTCCTGAACAAGGCGCTGGCGCTGGGCGGCACCACAAACGGCACCCTTCAGCTCACCAGCTATCCCCTGTCCCTTGCCTGGGGCTTTACCACCGGAGATTATCAGATCCCCGATGAAAAGACCATCGACAGCATCCTTCCGCTGGTGGACGACTCCGCCGTGACGCTTAGCGGCAATACCGCTTCCCTGCCCTCTGGCGCGCAGCTGGATTTAGGCGCAGTGGCAAAGGGCTATGCGGGTGATCGGGCGGCGGAAATTTTGCAAAATTCCGGCGTCACCTCAGCGCTTTTAAATCTCGGCAGCAGCACCATCCGCGCCATCGGCGCAAAGCCCGACGGCTCCCCCTGGCGCATTGCCATTCAGGACCCCATCGACAGCTCCGCCTATGCAGGGGTCGTCTCCGCCACCGACCTTGCCATCGACACCTCCGGGGGCTATGAGCGCTATTTTGAGGGGGACGACGGCGAAATCTACTGGCATATTTTAAATCCCCACACCGGCTATCCCGCCAAAAGCGGTCTGATCTCCGTCACGGTTCTGTCCGATTCCGCTCTCACCGGCGACGGGCTCAGCACGGCGCTGTTTGTCATGGGTCTGGAGGACGCTATGGACTATTGGAGAACCCAAGGGGGCTTTGAGTTCATTCTAATTACAGACCAAAACGAAATCTACGTTTCTCAGGGCGCGGAGGACCTGTTCCAGCCCCTGGGCAGCTATGAAAACGCCCAAATCCATGTGGTAACGGAGGCTTCATGAAAACAAAACGACTTTGCCATATGGCGCTTTTAACGGCGCTGGCGCTGATTATCTTCATGGTGGAGGCACAGCTGCCCCAGCTTGCCCCGGTGCCCGGTATGAAGCTGGGACTTGCCAACATCATCACCGTCTATGCCATGGCGGTGCTGGGTCCCGTGGACACGCTGATGATACTCCTCTGCCGGATTTTCTTAGGCAGCGTATTTTCCGGTCAGATGACCACGATTTTTTACAGCTTCGCCGGGGGCATGTTCTGCTATTTCACCATGCTCCTGCTTCGGAAGCTGCTAAAGCCCAACCAGCTGTGGCTGGGCAGCGTGTTCGGTGCCATGAGCCACAACATCGGGCAGCTGTTTACCGCCATGCTCATCATGAAAACCACGGTGGTGTGGCTGTATTTACCGGCGCTTCTGGCAGTATCGGTGCTCACCGGCGCACTGACGGGACTGGCAGCACAGTTTGTGGTCAGCCGTCTGCCCAACCTTAGCTACGGGAGGAATGCCACATGAATTGGAATCCAAAATGGCTGCTGGAGCATGGACTAAGACCCATGGTTCCGGCATTGATTACCGGCGCGGTGATTCTCGGCTGCGCCCATGCTCCGGAGCTTCAGCAGCTTCCGGCGCTTCTGTCTCTGGATGCGGAGAGCAGCGTGGCGGAGGAAACCCCGGCACCGGCTCCCTCTGTCCGCCATACCGTCTCTCCCTCGCCCTCTGCGGAAATTGAAACGCTGGTGCAGGGCACCGGAAACTATCCCGATGGGGTCTATACCGGCTCCGCTCAGGGCTATGGAGGCGCCGTCACCGTGTCCGTCACCGTGGAAAATGGGCAGATTGTATCCATTGAAATTCTCTCCGCTTCCGGCGAAACCGACAGCTTTTTTGCCCGGGCAAAGGGCGTGATCGACAAGATTCTCATCGCCCAGACCTGGGAGGTGGACGGGGTTTCCGGCGCTACCTATAGCTCGGACGGCATCAAGGGCGCGGTACAGAACGCCCTCACCGGCGCCACAGTGGTCAACAAGACCCCCGAAAAGGTCACCGGCAATTCCTCCGCCCTGACGAAAATCGACTATACTGCGCCGGAGGGCGGCTATCAGGACGGCACCTACACCGGCTCCGCCCAAGGCTTTGGGGGCACTATCACCGTGTCCGTCACCATCCTGGAGGGAAAAATCACGGATATTTCCGTTGTCTCTGCCCCGGGCGAAACGCCCTCGTATTTTTCCTCGGCAAAGGGCGTTATTTCCTCCATGCTGTCGGCGCAGAGCCCCAATGTGGACACCGTTTCCGGCGCCACCTACAGCTCCACCGGCATCATCAATGCGGTGAAATCCGCCCTTTCTCAGGCGGCAAAGGGAACGGAGCCCTCGGAGGAGCCGTCTCCCTCGCCCACGCCCACACCCCCTGTGGTACCCGATGACGCCCCCAATTACGGCTATCTGGATGGCACCTATACCGGCACCGGCGAGGGCTACGGCGGAGACATCACCGTTTCCGTCACCGTGTCCGGCGGTCAGATTACTGCCATAGAAATTCTCTCCGCACCGGACGAAACCCCTGCCTATTTCAGTCAGGCAACGGGTGTGATCGAACGGATTCTTGCCCATCAGGTGGCGGGAGTGGATGCGGTTTCCGGCGCAACCTTCAGCTCTGAGGGCATTATGGCGGCAGTGGAAAACGCACTGTCCGGCGCGATTGCACCCAGTCCCTCGCCCAGTCCTGCCCCCAGCCCGGAGCCAAGCCCGACGCCCAGTCCCTCCGAGTCTCCGTCTCCCTCGGAAGCCCCCACCGTCACCGTGGAAACCTCCACCGAGACCTATACCGGCACTGCCACCGTCTCTCCCGATGAGGACGAGGACTTTGACCCCTACGACATCACCCTGACCGTCACCGTGACCGTCACCAAAACCACCACCGTGGGCGAAACGGAAACGACCATTGTCACGGAAAAAGCCGTCACCGACGCTTCTGTTTCCGCCGATACCGACAAATCCAATCTCCGGTATCTGAATCGGGCATTCGACAAAATGAAGGACAATCTCATTGCCCTGGGCAGCGCCGATGCGGTATCGAAAGCCACCTGCTCGTCTCTGGGCATTCAGGACGCCTGGACCGCCGCCCTGTCCGGTGTGGAGCTTTCCACCGCCACCGAGACGATTCCCCATTCCTAAGGAGGCACCATGAACGACAAAAAACAATGGATTCCAAGGCTCATCTGCCTTGGGCTGATTCTGGGGCTGCTGGGTCTGTATCAGAGCCATGCCCAGGTGTGGGCAGACAGCCGGAGCGCCAATCAGGCGGAGGTGGAGGCTGCCAACGCCCATAATCAGGCGGTTTTGGCGGAAAAAGCTGCCCGGGAAGCCGAAGGCAGCCAATCCGCCCAAGAAGCGCTGGGACCCTATCAGGGCGGCAGCTATACCGCTTCGGCTCAGGGCTTTGGGGGCGATATTACCGTCACTGTGACCATTCAGGGCGGCTACATGACCGATATCACCGTGGATGACGCATCCGGTGAGGACGCCGCCTATTTCTCCATGGCGGAGGATATTCTGGACGACATCATGGCAGCCCAGTCTGCGGAGGTAGACACCGTCTCCGGCGCAACCTTCAGCTCCACGGGACTGAAAAACGCCGTGGCGGCGGCATTGGAGGAGGCATCGTAATATGAACATCAAATCCCTGCTCCAGCCGGAGAAATCGGGCGAAAAGAAGCCCCTGACTGCCGCACAAAAGCGGAAGCGGACCCTGAAGCGCCGGAGCTGTCTTCGGGCCGGGCTGCAAATTCTGTTCTTTCTGCTGACCCCATCCCTGTTCACCGGCGCATTCTCCGGCGTGAAATATATCTTCACCCAAATCTCAGGAAGCCAGCCATTGGAGCCTGTGAGCTTTGTGAAAACGCTGGCGGCGCTGTGCCTACTGACTATGGTGTTCGGACGGTTTTTCTGCGGCTATGTCTGCGCGTTCGGCGCATTGGGCGACGGCGTGCAGTTTGTCAGCAAAAAAATCCAGAAAAAGTGTAAGAAGAAGCTGCCTGTCCTTCCCGCAGCCGTGAAAAAGTGGCTCAGCAAGCTGCCCTTTTTGATTCTGAGCGCCATTGTGCTTCTCTGCGCCGCAGGGGTATATGGATCGCTGGGCGGCTATAGCCCCTGGGATGTGTTCTCCATGGCAACGTCCCTGAACTTCCGGCTGGGCGGCTATGCCGTGGGCTGCATCCTTCTGGCGCTGATTCTGGTGGGCATGGCATGGAAGCCGCGGTTTTTCTGTCGATTCCTGTGCCCCATGGGCGCGGTGTTCCGTCTGCTGCCCATTTTCCCCTGGGCGATTCTGCGCCGGGATCGGAGCCAGTGCAGCAAGGGATGCAGCGCCTGCACCAAGAATTGTCCCGTGGAGCTGTCCCTGGGCGGCGGTGGGAATGCCGCGGACTGCATCCGCTGCGACCAGTGCCGGGGGATTTGCCCCAGAGGGAATATTTCCACCGGGAAGCAGTGGATAGATGACCATGTGGAGGTTGTGACCATCGGCAAGGCGGTGATTTACCTCATTGCAGCGGCACTGCTGGGGTGTATGAGATTTGTTTGAATTTGAGTTTTCAGTTGGAACCGACAGCGGGGGCTGTCGGTTCTAATGTTATCTTTGGTTTTACGTGTTTACCGGGCTCTCTGCTCAACTTACGTCATTCGGGAACCATATTTTTTTGTTTTACGTGTTTACCAGCCGCTCTGCGGGACCTACGCCCTCCGGGGGCGATTGTTTTAGCTGTTGCGTTTTAACCGACTTTGATACGGCATCCAGCCGCTGGTCCCTCCGGGGGCGATATCTTTCTTTGCGTGAAGAAAGATATCGAAGAAAGACACGCCAAAGGGCTCCAAAGCCGCCCTTTGGATTCTGGCTTTTATACGGGGGAATGATGCCTGACGTGCGTACATGGTACGTGTTCGCATTGGTGCAATTTACGCGATTTAGGCTCGTCCGACGGCGTGCCGGAAGCTGTTGTTTCTTGTGGCTGCGCCGAAACAAGGCGCTTCCTCTTTGCAACACGCTGCGCGGTTGCAAGCACTGCTTCCGCCGGACTCTTGCCTACTGCGCCCTGACGGTGGTGCGTCAGCATCGCCGGAAGAAGTACCCTTGGGGTGCTCCAACTGCGGCAAACACGTTGGAACTCAAAGAATAACCTGCGTTTTGTGAATTCGGCAGTTAGGTGGTTGCGTTAGTCTCTCAGTCATTCTGAGCAGCGCAGCACGCAGAGGCAAGGGAATAAGCGACAGCGCCGCAGCCGACTTAAT
>ERZ1034980.2320-NODE-2320-length-10337-cov-8.124976_pt1 | contig 10337 bp, 7 predicted proteins | sample MGYA00520622_ERZ1034980 | MGnify/ENA primary metagenome ERZ1034980 (study PRJEB33766, sample SAMN09781791) | gut metagenome | biome: gut microbiome | host: Homo sapiens | place: Madagascar | study: EMG produced TPA metagenomics assembly of the PRJNA485056 data... | reverse complement strand
GAGATAGTAATTATCGACAGTCAAATGAATTACCGAGGAAAACTTGACACTTACTTTTTTCAAATTCCCTCTTGACAACTCATGAAGCAGGAAGTAAAATAATCACAATCTAAAACCCAATACCCCCAAAGAAAGCTATGAACGAGACAAAAAGTACTTGATCTCTTCTAAAGAGAGCCGATGGATGGTGAGAATCGGCGAAGAGCCTTGTATAATATCCCTCGAGAGCCCTTGTCGTGAACTGAGTAATGACAGGCGTTTCATTCACGTTACGAATAAGACTGCTAAGTACAATGTAGGGTGGTACCGCGAGACTTCGCCCCTATCTTCGAAAGAAGATAGGGGCTTTTTTTTACCCTCATTGGCTTGGCATAGAGTGAAATATCGGAGTGGTACCGCGTTCGCGCCTCCGCTGGCAGAAAAGCCGGCGGAGTTTTTTATTTCTTCATACGATCTTTTGGGGTGGAGTAGCTGATTATTGAAAGAGGTAGAAAATTATGCAGAAAAAATGGCTCAAAGGAATGGCAGCAGTCATGGCAGCAGCAGCACTGGCAGGTGCATTCGCAGGTTGCGGCGGAGATAAGAAAGCAGCTTCCGGCAGCGCAGATGCCGGCAAAACCGTAAAACTTGGTTTCATCACCGCTTATACCGGCCCTGGTGCAGCTTACGGCGTCGCTATGAAGGAAGGCACGGAACTCGCAGTCGAGGAAATCAACAAGGATCCGAACACCAAGGTCAAGATCGATCTTAAGGTGTATGATACCAAGCTCGTCAAGAATGAAGCGATCAACGCTATGAAGAAGTGCATCGAACAGGATAAAGTCCTCGCTATCGAAGGCCCGATGACCACTGGTGAAGCGATGGCTGCCGACCCGATCGCCCAGCAGTCCAAAGTCGCTGTCTTCGGCACCGGTACCACCGGCCCGAAAGTCACTGAAATCGGCGACTATGTATTCCGTAATGCAATCCCGGGTAAAATGAACATTCCGCAGGTGGTAGAAAAAGCACAGAAGAAACTGGGCTTCAAGAAGATTGCTATCATGTACTCCAATAACAATGACCAGATGGTCGGTGAACACCAGTTCTATCTGGATGCCTGCAAGAAGCTCGGTCTCGAAGTCGTTGCAGATGAAACCTTCGCAGATAAAGATACCGACTTCTCCGCTCAGCTGACCAAGATCCAGGCAGCAAACCCGGATGTTATCGCAGTTGCTGGTCTCTATCAGGAAGGCGCTCTCATCGTGAAGAAAGCGCGTGAAATGGGCATGAACCAGTATGTTCTCGCGGGTAATGGCTTCAACAGCCCGGAATATATCAAACAGGCTGGTGAAGCAGCTGACCGCACCGTCGTAGCTACTCCTTGGAACCCGGAAAGAAAGACCGACAAGGCACAGAACTTCCGTAAAGCGTATGTAGCTAAATACGGACATGAACCGGATCAGTTCGCCGCTCAGGCATATGATGCGATGTATGTCCTCCATCAGGCAGTCGAACAGTCCGGCACCACCACCGATCGCAAGAAATTCCGCGATACTCTGGCTAAGATCAGCGACTTCGAAGGCGCTACCGGCAAATTTGCATTCGATGAAAACCGTGATCCGAAGATGGACCTCGCAGTCCTCGAAGTCAAGGGCGGCAAGTGGGTACCGCTCGGAGAATAATGGGAGACTCTTCCGTTATCCTGTGATGCACATTCATCTTGGATGAATGGACAAACAGGTTCAGCGTCTTCAAAGGAGTCTGACGATTTAACGGATCCACAGAACCTGTGTACATTGATGGTCAGCCATAAGGCATTCCATATCCGTGCTTTTTAGGACATAGAGACTTAGGCTGGCCATTTTTTATTAGCGGGAAGCAGAAGGGGATAAAAGCGGCGGACGCGGATAGTAAGGGGCTAAATGACTTGCGTGATGTCATCAGCATGGCCCGCCATCCCGCTCGTGCTTCAGAAGTCGTAGAATCTCTTGGATCTAATTCCTGATCACCATTCACAAAAAATCTCAATACTCTACAGGAGGGCAATCATATGACAAATCAAAATGGGAATAGCCGCAGTACCTTTTCCGGCAAAATGGGATATGTGCTGGCTGTCGCAGGCAGCGCTGTCGGCCTCGGGAATATTTGGAGATTCCCGTACCTTGCTGCAGAGTATGGCGGAGGCATCTTCCTCCTGACCTACCTTCTGCTGGCCGTCACCTTCGGCTATACGATGATCGTTTCTGAGACCGCGCTCGGACGTGGCACGAGAAAGAGTCCGGTCGGAGCTTTTCATCATTTCGGGAAGAACGGCTTCTTTACCGCAGGGGGCTGGATCAATGCCGTCATTCCGATGCTGATCCTGCCGTACTACAGCGTCATCGGCGGCTGGGTCACCCGTTACCTCTTCGAATACCTCGCCGGTGATACGAAACTGCTTGCGACGGATACCTTTTTCGGCGCCTTCGTTTCTGACGGCATGGCGGCTGAATTCTGGTTCATCGTTTTCACCGCCGGCGTCCTTGCCATCATTCTCGCCGGCGTCAAGAATGGTATTGAACGCGTATCCAAAATCATGATGCCGGTACTCATTGTGCTCGCGATCATGGTGGCCGGCTACTCCGTCACGCTGCCCGGTGCATGGGCAGGCGTCACCTACTTCATGGTGCCAAACCTGGAACATTTTTCCTGGATGACGGTCGTTTCTGCGATGGGGCAGATGTTCTACTCTCTTTCTGTCGCAATGGGGATCCTCTATACATATGGCTCTTACATGAAGAAGGAATTTGATCTGGAGCATGCGACCTTTCAGGTCATCGCTTTCGACTCAGGGATTTCGGTCCTCGCCAGTCTTATGATCATCCCGGCCGTCTTTGCCTTCTCCGGCGGCGATCCGTCAATGCTGAATGCGGGCCCGTCGCTCATGTTCATTACCATCCCGAAAGTCTTTGCCAGTATGGGGCTTGGTACCCTCGTGGGTGTCGTATTCTTTACACTCGTCCTCTTTGCTGCTCTTACCTCAGCGATTTCTCTGGCAGAAACCAGCGTCTCCACCTTCCAGGATGAATGCGGTTGGAGCCGTAATTTCTCGACCTTTGCGGTCTTCATTCTGATGATCGTGCTGGGTTCTCTCTCTTCGCTCGGATTCGGCCCTCTTGCCTCCTGCACCATCTTTGGCATGGATATTCTTACCTTCTTTGATTTCCTGACGAATTCCATCATGATGCCGGTCTCGGCCTTTGCGACCTGCGTCCTCATCGTAGTGACTGTCGGCATCAAGTGGATCGAGAACGAAGTGAAGCAGTCTTCGAAATTCCGCTATGAATGTGTCTATGGTCTTTTCGTCCGCTTCCTTGCGCCGATCTGTCTGGCTGTTATTTTCATCTCTTCCCTTGCCAATGTACTGGGATTCATTCATATGTAGCAGATGAAACTTGATCCAAAGATCTTCCTCGCTTCTGTGTAAAACGACTATTAACAAATCTCTCATGTGGTGCTATAATACGTAGTATCACATGGGGCTATAGCTCAGTTGGTCAGAGCGCTTCGCTCACATCGAAGAGGTCTCCGGTTCGAACCCAGATAGTCCCACCAAACTACAATTCTACGAATACCCCGCTCTTACAGGATCCTGCAAGGCGGGGTATTCGTTTGTATAATGATGTCTGATTTCTGAGATATCTCCACGTACACACAATTTGCGGACAAGTGCAGAGAAGCAGCTCCTGCACTTGTTTGCTTTTGGGAGTCCGGACAGATGGATTTGAAGCAGATAGGCTCGGCGTCGTCGTTGGGCGAAACTGCGATCCATATAGATAAGATAGCGAGCTGCAACGTGGAGATACCGCATCTGTCTAGCTATATGCAAGAAATTGCAAAAAAGCATCTTGCATATTTCTCTCATGTCGTGTATAATACATTCATCTGACATGGGGTTATAGCTCAGCTGGTTAGAGCGCTTCGTTGACATCGAAGAGGTCTTTGGTTCGAATCCAAATAGTCCCACCATGAAAAACCCGCCATTGGCGGGTTTTTGTGCTATATAAAGGAAGGTGACGGGAAATTGCGAGTGACGGTCATAAAGCTGACTCATGCCCGAGAGCAGGCCAACGGTGAAAGAGCGGCTTACGGAATGTCCCGTTCCATGCTTTTCGAGTTTCTTAGTCTTTTTTTTAGTCTCCTTTTCATTCCAAGAACTGCCCCTGAAAGCGTATTTTGCTCCTTTTTATAATAACAGGTGACCTCTATGCATCTTATCGCTATTCTTCTCGTTATGACAGCAGGCATCATGTGGGCGGGCTGTGGGCTTGCGGCGCAGGATTTTTTCCAAAAAAGTACACATGACTCGATGGATCTTACTGTCTTCCGCATGTTTTGTGCGAGCGGTATCATGCTGCTTGTGACTATTGCCAAAGGACAGCTGAAAGACAGCTGGCGGAAGCTGGGGCAGCAGCCATCTCTCTGGTGGGGACTGATCTTCTATGGTGTAGTCGGTCTGATGCTGATGCACTATACCTACTTTGCTTCGATCGCCGCCGGCAATGCGGCAGCGGCAACGGTCATCCAATATACCTGTCCGGCGATGGTGATCCTTTGGGTCTCCTTTCAAAAAAGACGGCTGCCGCTGGCAGGGGAGCTCGCGGCCGTCGTACTGGCGATCATCGGAGTCCTCCTTCTGGTGACGGGCGGAGATGTGAGCCGTCTCTCGGTACCTGCAGACTGTGTGTATCTGGGGCTGGCTTCCGCGGTCTTCTTTGCGATCTGCTGTGTATTTCCGAAGCGCTTCATCGGTGTACTGGATAATTCCTTCGTCCTCGCGCTGGGCATGTTCACCGGAGCCGTGGCTTCCTATATCATCAATCCCATGGGGGACTTCTCCGGCTTCTTTTCTCCGGAAGTCCGTCTCGATATTTTCTGGATCGTCGTCCTTGGAACGGCGCTGTCTTTTACCTGCTACAATGCAGGTCTTCGGTTCCTTCCGGCCTCACAGGCTTCCGTCACTGCGACCATCGAACCGGCGGTTTCTGTCATTGCGTCCTATTTCATCTTTCATACACATTTCAATTTTGTCCAAGGCTTTGGCATCCTGCTCGTTCTCCTTGCTATTGCAGCGCCGGGGATTTTTGAAAGTGAAAAGACAGCAGGAGAATGATCAGCGGATCGGGAGCAGGTACCACGCCTGTACGATACCTGAACGCGATGGTTTAAAAAGTCCTTTGCTTTTTTCTTAGGAGCATCTGTCATGTCCCATTCCTCGAATCATTTTGCGATCGCTATGGTCGTCTTAGCCGGTATTATGTGGGCCGGAAGCGGCATCGGGGCACAGAATTTCTTCGAGAAATGCTCTATGAATGCCATGGAGCTCACGGCTTTTCGCATGATGGCAGCCGGATGTATCCTGATCGGGGTGACGGTATGGCAGGGAAAGATGAAAGAAAGTCTTATATGCCTTCGAAAGAAGCCGCGGCTGTGGATCGATATTCTGATCTACGCCATCGTGGGTCTCATGCTGATGCACTATACCTATTTCGAGGCGATCGCGTATGGCAATGCCGCTACGGCGACTGTCGTGCTTTACAGCTGTCCTGCCATGGTCATCTGCTACAATGCCATCCGCCATCGCAAGCTGCCATCAAAAGAGGAGGTCATCACGGTCTTTCTGGCTGTCGGAGGCACCTATCTTCTGGTGACAGGCGGCGATCCTTCGAAGCTCAGTGTTTCCTTTCTCTGTATAGCGCTTGCGTTATTCAATGGGGTGGTTTATTCCTTCGCTTCGATTTACCCGAAGCACATCTTTCTTCAAGTGGATAAGACCTTCGTCTTGGCTGTCAGCATGATCATCGGTGGGCTCGCCTGCTGGGTCTTTGTCCCGCAGATCGACTGGCTTGCCTTCTTCGATCCACATATCTTCTTTGGCGTCGCATGGATCGTCCTCTTCGGTACGGTCACAGCCTTCCTCTTATATAATGCAGGGCTGATGTACCTATCCCCGCAGCAGGCACTCATCACGGCGGCGAGCGAACCGGCGGCCTCCGTCATCCTTTCCTGCCTCATCTTTCAAATGAGCTTTGTCGGTCTGCAGGTCGTGGGGATCCTGATGGTCATCCTCGCGATCATCATGCCTGCGGTGGATCTGGGAAAGGTCTTTGGGGAAAGACAGTGAACTCTCGATTCGTTTCCATCCGTTTGAAAGCACCGGGGATTAGAGATCAGAAGACTCAAGTGACTGGCGATTGGGAGACATCAGACTCTCTCATATCGTCACTTCGAGCAAAGCGAGAAATCTTTTTCGTTTGCGGCCCGGCAGTCGATCAAGAGCCATTGGGGCACCGTTTTATTTTGATTCGCGGTGAAGCCGCGATCCTCATTCCGCATGTAAGCAGAGCTTTCATTTGCCATCAAGAACAGCTCCCCCACGGACTATACAACGCGTTTTCTTTATAGGAAACGCGTTTTTTGATGAAATGCTGATTAAGTCGTACTCAACGAAAAGGGGAAATGGGAATCGACTGATTATTAGTCTTGCACTATAGATGAAGAGGTTTATAATGAAGAAAGCAGCAAAATGTATTGCCGAAAAGCTGTCATTCCAATGAATGGAGGAGCGCAATGAAATTTAAAATGAAATGGGCTGCTGCGGCCGCAGCAGCTTTGCTGACTTGCGGGGTATCCGCGCAGGCAGACAATTATGATCTGACGTATCAGGCGATTGAAACGCAGATGCTCATAGGGGATGTGTCTCAGTTTAGCAGTGAGCTCGATGGCGCGATGACAAAAGCACCCGCGAAAAGTGCCAAAAATACCGAGGTGTCTGAAAAGACGCCTCGGATTGTATTGGTCGAGAAAGGGGATGCCTACGGTGCGACGCTGGTGGATGGGAAGGTCATCATTCCTGTCGTGAATACGAATCTCATGGATGTTTCTCCGCAGGTCGAACTCTTGCAAGAAAACGGAATGAAAGGCATCACGGCCAGCGATGGGAAAGTGCTCCTGCCTTTACCTAAGGAACGGAAGGATATCAAGCTGGTATCTAATGAAAATGGAAACACCATCTGGGCTTTCCGTGAAAATGGAAAATGGGGTGCTTATTCGAAGGAAGGCAAAAAGATCCTTCCGGCAGTGTATGATGACATCCTGTCAGGGCAGGATCAGATTTTTGTCGTGAAGCAGAAAGGGCTGTTCGGTGTCGCGGATGCGACCGGCAAAGTTTGCGTCGCGCCAGCCTATCAGAAGATTTCCGCGATGAATGATGGCAAGGTGTATGCAGCACTTTCCAAAGATAATGTCTACACTTTCCTTGATTTGGATGGGAAACCGCTTTCGACGCGTACCTATGAAGATGTGAAACGGGTCGACGAGGACATCGCTGCGGTCAAGATCGCGGACAAGTGGGGATATGTGACGGTCGACGGGAAGACGCTGGTCGACCCGAAATATGACGATATCGCGCCCTTCCATGAAGGCTACGGATTGGCTGCGCGGGATGGGCAGATTTCCATCTTTGACAAGAGCGGTACCATTGTAGGGAAGGCCAGCGGTGAAAAGGTGATGCTTCCATTTTACAATGGATATGCCGGCATTAAGAATGATGGGAAATGCAGCTATATCAAGCCAAATGGAGAAATCCTTGCTACGGTGAATGCGACCAAGCTGATGCCGTTCCTCCATGGGTCAGCACTGTTTGAAAAAGAGAAGAGCCGGCTCGGATGGGGCGCGCTCTTGGGCGTCGTGAAGATGGTGAGCTCCTATGGCATGTACCTCCCGACCGTCAGCTCCAGTGATTTCTTCAATAAAGACTACAAATTCGGCTATGTGAATACCAAAGGGGAGGTCTACCTGCCGACGACCAATGACTTCAATGGCCCCTATTATAAAGACAAAGTGATCGTACAGATCAAAGGGAAATGGGGATATGCAGACCGTGAAGGAAAACTGATCGTTCCGGCGGAATATAAGGAAATCTCCCATTGGACTGGCTCTGCAGAAGATATTGTCATCGTAAGAAATGATAAAGGCTATGGCTATTACAAACTCGGGAAAGGGATGATTGCCGAAGGATTCAAAAAAGCGAACAGGTTCTCTGCTGAGGTTGATTTCCAGAAGAAAGCCATGGTACCTGGTCTCGCTGCCGTCCAGACGAGCGATGGGAAATGGGGGTTTCTTGATGAAGAGGGACATATGGCTATCCCGGCTGTCTATGATAAAGTGCTGGATGGCTTCTCGTATGGTGCAGCTTGTGTTTCCAAGGGTGGCGAGGTCGGCCTTATCGATAAGGAAGGCAAGGCAGTGATTCCATTCACCAAGACGCTGCAGGAAATGTGGAAATTGGATGAAGAACATATCGCTTTCAAAGAAAAAGGGAAATGGGGCTTCATGGATGTGAAGGGAAATCGCCTCGTGGAACCTACGTATGACAGGGTCTGCTAAAGCAGTGGATACGCTTCTTTTTACCTTTGATCCGTAAGGAAGCTGAAACAAGCTGGCAACGATTGTATCCGCGTTTTTTTAAGAAAGCGCTGATTTAATCGCAGAATCAGATTTCATATGGATTTTTATACATAGTGTCGTCGACATTCTCCTTAAATAGCTCGATATTCGCGCCCCGGTCTCCTCGCTCTGTATAAAAATCCAAGAATGAAATCTGATAACGATTTAATCAGTGTTTCCTTAAAAACTTTTTTCAAAAACCGTGTAAAATCGAAAATGCCTCCGATGGTATTTCTTGGAGAGAGGAAAGCCAAAGCAGAAGCAGATCTGGATTGATTTCCTGTCTCCCTCTTCCTCATCGTGCTAGTCGAGCGGGAAGAGAAATCAAAACTGAAGAGGGACAGTCAGGACTGAAACCTGTCTCGAATAACGGATTCGCCTCGTGGGCAAACCCTAGAGCGAAGTTTAGCCGTACTTGTACGACATGAACCGTGAAATGCGCTGGTGCCAGATTGCAGGGAATGCCTTCATCGAGAATTCTTCAAAACGGCTGTCCCTTTTTGGGCTGCCAAGAGTGTCTCTTTATATGAGAGGCACTCTTTTGCATTTTCATACCATGCTTCGGCAGAAACTTCAGTACATGGCTTTATTCAAAGACTGTTTTAGTGTATAGTAAACTTAATACCTCTAAAATATGCGTATTTATCGTATTCTTTTATTCGTCCGTCAAAAATTCGTCAAAAAATAAAAAGGGTGCCCTTGTCAAAACAGGGCATCCTTTTTTATGATCCAAATATCCTATCAACATCTCTTGCCGCCTTTGCTCTCATCTCATCCGTATAGTGGATATACACACGCTCCACTGTGGTGATGGTATCACCGAGGAGACTGGCGACCGTCTTGATATCCACGCCAGAAGACAAGAGGCGCGTCGCATAGGTATGGCGGAAGTCGTGCATGGTGTGATCGGGGAGGTACTTGCGAAGGATGGTATTCAGCGTTTCGCCATGCCGGTATTTTGTCAGGCGGCCATGGAAGTAGAGGACGCGGAAATCCCTGTACTCTACGAGCGCCTGGTACAGAGGAAGGGGAATAGGAACCGTGCGGCAGGAGTTCTTAGACTTCATGCGTTTGACACCCATCTCATACTTACGAACGCGGGAGAATTGCTTATCGAAAGAAATGCTGCGCGCCTTGAAATCCACGTCCCCCATCGTGAGCGCCAGAAGCTCTCCCACGCGGGCACCGGTGTACGCCGCGATAGCCATAAGGATCCACATTTCCAGATTCTCCTCATGCAGAGCCGCCAGCAGGTAGGAAATCTCTTCGGCTGTCATTGTACGAATGCGAGACGCCTCCCCTGCCTCGTCCATGCGGGGCTTGTATGTCAGATCGGAAATCGGAGAAACACTGATGACGCGATACTTCACCGCCTCTTTGAAGAGATGCTTCATGTGCCGCACCCATCCCTTCTTCGTGTTCTCTCCGAAAGGCAGCACATGGAGCTTCGTAAACACGTCCATATATGTGATATCCATCATCGGTTTATCCAGCAGAGAGCCGGAAACGGAAGTCATCCACTCATAGAGCACGAGAGAATTTTCCGCCAGCTCCTTTCGACCGGAAAGGTAGAGAGCGGAAAATTCACGAAGCGTCATCCCCTCGTTCATGGGATCGATATCACCGATCTTCTTTACTTCTGCCAGCAGCTTCTCCTTCTCCTTATCAGAAGCTGCCTGAGAGCGCAGGGCATAGCCGCCCTTAGACTTCTGCTTCCACTTCCCATCCCGATCCCGGTAGGAGAGGATCAGCTGGTAGCTCGCCCCGCCATTCGTCTTCGCTCGCTTGCGGATGATAAATTTGTAATTCAGTTCCATTAGAAAAACCTCCGTTCATTGGAAACAGAGGCGGTACATGGTATAATACAGTTG
>ERZ1034980.2319-NODE-2319-length-10346-cov-27.880770_pt1 | contig 10346 bp, 26 predicted proteins | sample MGYA00520622_ERZ1034980 | MGnify/ENA primary metagenome ERZ1034980 (study PRJEB33766, sample SAMN09781791) | gut metagenome | biome: gut microbiome | host: Homo sapiens | place: Madagascar | study: EMG produced TPA metagenomics assembly of the PRJNA485056 data... | reverse complement strand
ATAACGACAATATTGTTGCGAAGCGCGGGGCTTTGTTCATGGAGACACTCAAGCGGGAGGTCCAGAAGAAAGGATTCATCATAGCACACATCAAGACCGATTCCATCAAAGTGCCGGATGTCACGGATGATATTCTCGACTTTATTGACAAGTATGGCCGGGAATATGGGTATGTCTTCGAGCACGAGGCCACTTACGACCGAATTTGTCTCGTGAATGATGCCGTATACATTGCCAAATACAACGAGCAAGGCATTATCAACAAGGGCGGAAAACATGCCAATGAGTGGACGGCGACCGGCACACAGTTCCAGATCCCTTATGTGTTCAAGAGCTTGTTCAGCAAGGAGCCTATCAAGTTTGAGGACATGTGTGAGACCAAGCAAGTAACTTCGGCTTTATATTTGGATATGAACGAGGGCCTGGCGGAAGATCAGCACGATTACAAATTCGTTGGTAAGGTTGGTTTGTTCTGCCCTGTGAAACCTGGCTGTGGTGGCGGTATTCTGGTGCGTGAGTCTGACGATAAGAAGACCGGCGGGAAGAAATACTCGGCTGCTACAGGCTCTAAGGGCTATCGCTGGATGGAATCGGAGATGGTCAAGGCTCTTAACAAAGAGGATTGCATCGACAAATCGTACTACGAAAAGATGTGTGATGAAGCCCGGACTGATATTTCCAAGTTTGGGGATTTCGAGTGGTTTGTCTCGGACGATCCGTACATCTTGCCAAGTTATGATGAGCATGGAGCACCTATTTATGACGATGTGCCGTTCTGACGCGAATTTCACAAGACCTTATATGAGAATTGACTCCGTGGAAACGCGGGGTCTTTCTTTTGACTTTTGAATGGAGTGATATTTTCTGAAAGCAAAAGACTATTTTAAGAAGTACCTCGACACTTACAAGCATCGAGAGTATTACGGCTTTACAGACAAGGAAGTTGGGGCGCTGATTCGTAAGGAGTTTGTCAAGGAGACGAACGAGCTGATCGACCTGAGAAAAATCAAGTCGAACTGGCAGCTTGTGACGATCCTTGGCGAACAGAACGACAAATGGAATGCCCTGGCGAAGATCTTTAAAAACAACCTGGGTTCGAGCCCTATCAACAAAAACGAATTCCGTCGCAGAATCGTACCGGAGGAGTGGCCCTCCGTAAAAGAGCCTGCCGGTGACTGTGACAATGATATTTGAAAAGGAGAAAACTGTAATGGCTGAACGTATGAATAAACTGGTGATCGACAATGCACGTCTGATCTTCAAGAATTTCTCGGGTAAGGGCGATAACTACAATCGTGAGGGCGACCGCAACTTTGCTGTGATTATCGACGATCCCAATGCCGCTGAAGATCTGGCAGATGCTGGCTGGAATGTGCGCCCGCTGATCTCCAAAGACCCGGATGAGGAGCCCACTCATTACATTAAGGTGAAGGTCAGCTTTAAGGCTCGTGCTCCGAAGGTTCGTCTGCTTTCGAATCATAAGCAGGTCTTCCTCAATGAGAACACGATTTCAAGTCTCGACTTTGCGAAGATTGAAGAGTGTGGCGTTGTCATCAGCCCGTATATGTGGGAGGTCAACGGTAAGAGGGGCATCTCGGCTTACCTTGACTCGATGTACGCGAAAATCGAAGATGATCCGTTTGCGGATAAGTATGCTGACTATGTGGAGACTGAAATCGACAACCCCGATGGCTGCCCGTTCTGATTGATATTTTGGGGTGCCTGATTTGAGAGGGTCAAACGGCGTATTACGGTACGGCCCCGATGAAAGGAGAAAATGATGGGTTTTAAAGATATTAGAGCGATGATGGCAATTGCGAATAGGCTCGACAATTTACACTGCAAATTGTACGAATTTTTAGAGTCAGCCGCCATGGATACAGCAAAAATGTATTCAAAAGATGAACTTGAAATTGCTAAGATCTTTGCCAGAAGTATCACGGACAAGATATATTTTCGTATTGATGGATTTCCGAACATTAAAATGACATTATGTATCGATATGAATCCTGATGAGATTTTGAGAGAAATTGTTCGGTCAAAGCCAAGAGACATGAACAAAATTATAACTAGTGTAACGAAAGGAGACTTGAATGAGGAAGTTTGAACCTGGTAATGTTTATTCTACTCCGGGTGTGAATGCAAAGCTCGAAGATGCAGGGTTTATGCGGTTTATGATTGTCTCTTTGAACCGGCATATCAACGGTGATTGGGGCAATACGTGCGATGAGGATAAGGCCGCCAACGAAGAAGCACTTGTGGATGGGCTGCGGCTGATGAGTGTCTATAAGCGCAAGGACCATCCCGATGACACGATTTGGATCATTACGGAGGCAGATCGAAGTTCTACTACGATTTTGCTGCCAAACGAATATTGATATTTTGGAGGAACTAATTATGTTAGCTTTTATTGGATTCATTGCTCTTATCGGGGCCGTGGTACTGTTGGTGTCGAGTGTCTTTAGCATTATCAGCTTGGGACTTGCCATTATCATTAAAGTGGCAGCTGCAATTATTGGCATTGGCTGCGGTATTTTGCTTTTGCTGTTTGTGATCTTTTTGATCGAGGAGATGATGAACTTATGACTTGGTTACAGATTTTGGGATTGATTTTGATGCTCCTTCCAATTGTTAGCATAGTGATTCTAGAGTTTATTGCCAACTGGCGAGGAACTCTCTTTGCCCTAGCTATGGCTGGAATGGCACTCCTCGGGACATTCTTATTAAGAGGTAAATTATGAGTTTACGAGATTATCTGTACCTTCTGGGTGTTATGGTGCTTATATTTGCAGCGGAAGTTACTGAACATTGGGATTACCTCGGTCACATGCTCGATGGTGCGGTTATAATGTTTTTATATTTAAAAGGTAAAGAAAAATGATGAAACTATTTGGATTTATTATGGTTATGACACCTATAATATTCTTTATTTCACTGCCGTTTGATCATGTTACTATTTGGGATGCCATAAAAATAACAATATTCGTTGATTTAGGGATAGGCATGTTAGGTCTTGGCCTTTTAATCATGTTTTATGGAGGCTTTCCACCACAATGATGAAACTGTATGACTTCCAGCTCGAAGCGATTAAAAAGATGAAGCGGGGCTGCATTCTTTGCGGAGATGTTGGAAGTGGGAAGTCGATTACTTCTCTTGGATACTACTATCTACGAAACGGAGGCGATATTGAAAGCTTAAAAGGTGGGGATTATGTACCTATGGATGACCCGCCGAAGGATCTTTATATTATCACAACGGCCCGAAAGCGCGATACTCTCGAATGGGAGAAAGAGCTCGGGCCTTTTCTTATGTCTACGCATAAGGATTGTGATATTTACAGGCACAACGTTGTGGTGGACTCGTGGAACAACATCAAAAAGTATGCTAACGTGTATGGCGCGTTCTTTATATTTGATGAGCAGCGAGTCGTTGGGTCCGGCAGCTGGGTGAAGGCATTTTACAAAATTACTCGTAAGAATGAGTGGATTTTGCTGTCGGCTACCCCCGGAGATACCTGGAGCGATTATATTCCGGTCTTTGTGGCAAATGGGTTCTACAAAAACAAGGCGGAATTTCTACGTAGGCACGCTGTTTATTCACAGTATTGCAAGTCATTTCCAAAAATTGAACGGTTTGTGGATACCGGGCATCTCTGCAGGCTGCGCAATGATATTTTGGTGCCGATGGATTTCAAGCGAGATACCGTGCAGCATCACGAGTATCTGATGGCAGAGTTTGATCGAGAAGGGACGAAGCAGCTTTTCAGAACTCGTTGGAATCCGTGGAAGAACGAACCGATTGAGAATGCTTCAGAGCTTTATTACTGTGCCAGGAAGATTGCAAACTCTGATATTTCCAGGCAAGCGCTAGTTTTGGAAGTGTTTGAGGATCATCCGAGATTGATCATTTTCTATAACTTTGATTATGAGCTTGATATTTTGAAAGGGATGAATTTTGGTGAAGGAGTTTCCGTTGCAGAGTGGAATGGTCATACCCATCAACCCGTTCCGGAAGGAGAGTCGTGGGTATATCTCGTGCAATACACTGCCGGGGCGGAAGGATGGAACTGCATTACTACTGACACGATTCTGTTCTACTCCCGAAACTACTCATACAAAATCTCAAAACAGTCAGAAGGGCGAATTGACCGACTGAATACACCTTATAAGGATCTTTATTACTACCATCTCACTTCTAAATCTTTCATTGACCTGCGGATTGCCAAGGCCTACGAAGAGAAGCGGGATTTTAATGCAAATCGAGATTTCAAACGTCACTATGGTGATTTCTGAAAGGAGAAATTCAGATGAAATTCTTAATCGACAGGGCTTCTTTGGGAGCCGATGATGTAAAGCCGTGCGAAGGAGCTATTAAACTTGATGGCGGCGGTTATGGGATCAAGTTGCATAGTCTTGACGACCTGATGAACCTTGTAAAAAACGTTGGCCATCCGGTAATCATTTACGATAGGGATGAGCATGTGTCGATCCCATTTATTCAGATCTACGATGACTATACTGAGTGAGGCTACGTGATGGGATACAAGGCTCATGATCATCAGGAAAGACGGTGTATGGATTGTCTGTTTCTGAAAAGGCGTAAGACCTGGAACAATTCTAAACGATACTACGAATACGGATGGTTTTGCACGTGCACAAATCAGGAGATCCACAAAATTAGAAATGAAGATTGTTGGGTACTTAGTGATGCGTACCCATACGGAAAAATGGAGGTTAAGTAAAATGGGCGTTTTTGCATTTGTTGGCGGTATCATTATTGGAACTATTTTTAGCGCTACTGCGTTATATTTTACGTCTATGAAGGACGATGAGAAAGCAATCGAAGCTGCTCGCCGGGAAGCTGCTACATGGGAAAACCAGGCGCGGCACTGGGAAGGTGAAGCAATTCGTGCGAAAGACAATGAGCGAATGGCCCGAAAGATGCAACAGTATTGGAGGGCCCGGTGCATGAATGAACATTTTAGCTTTAATGCCGCCTGTGATGGTGACGGAGTCCGACCGGTGGTTGTTTATCGCGATGAGAACAATGATATTTGTGATGGGCTGCTTTTGGCTGCAGTAAAGGAGGAAAGCGCAGGATGAGTGAGAGCAATGTGCTGATTTTGCAGTGTGATGTGGTGCTCAAGAACTATGAAATGAATGAACTCTACGATACAATCCTCGAGCAAAAGGAGCAGGGTGTGATTTTACTACCCAAGTATGTCAAAGTTGTGAATGTTCCAGAGGAAGTGACCAATGGAGAACTTGTTGTGATGAACAGTGGAGCGCCTGAGGCGAAGAAGTATGTACTTAAATGCTATGACGGAAGATACGTATACCGCTATACACCTGGTTCATCTATTATAGAATTGACGCCTGATAGAACATTTGCGATTGTTTTTTCTAAAGCCAGAGCAGAAGAAATGCTAAAAAAAGTTGGAAGGGACTACGAAATGGAGGAAGTTTAAATGGAAACTCGTACTAAGGAAGTCTTTTATGATATTTACTGCAAGCAGTGCAAATATTATAACCTTGAGCCTTACAAGAACCCGTGCAATGAGTGCCTGTCGGAACCGTATAACATGGACAGCCACAAACCTGTGAACTTTAAGGAGGATAAGTGATGGAATTTGGTAATGTGTATGAAGTGCTTCAGATTGGAGATCATGTAGAAGTCAATGATATTTGCTATGCTTATTATGGGCGAAAGGGCACAATTATTGGCATTAAAGAAACTGGTCCTTACACTAAGCCCATTTACACAATTGCACTAGATGGTGCATGGACCCTGGACGATGATGGCCAGGGTCATGTAATTGAGGTTAATGCAAGTGCACTTGCGAAGATTCCGCGTAAAAACATTGAGGAAGAGACGATTACGATGGGTCTGCGAAGCTGTAAAACCTTGTATAGAAATCTAAAAGAATTTCATGATAAACGTATTGGGAGTGCTGATGAAATGAAAGAGCTCGATGTTAAGAAGATTATCTTTAGCGGCCCTAAGACGATTGTGCTGTGGACTGATGGGACAAAAACCATCGTATCCATGAGCAAAGATGAACTGAGATTCGATCCGGAAGCCGCTTTCTGTGCTGCTTACACGAAGAAGATGTTTGGCTCCAACAGCAAAATTAAACGTGTTATCGCTGAAATGTCGAATTATGAGGACTGGAAAGAGAAAGAAGAACCTGACGATCAGTTGTACAAACTTGGGCTAAAAGCTCTTGCTAAGTGCGAAGATATTGACCTTAAAGCAGTCGAGAGTATGACTAAAGACACCGAGAAATTTAAGGACAAACTAGCTCAAATGATGTATGAAATTCTTACCGGACATCCCTACGAAGGAGAGAAAAACAATGGCAACGACTAGTTTCACGATTAGGCCTGAGAGACGGCTTTGCAAAGTAAATGGCGAGTATGGATATTTCCATTGCTGGGAGTTTTATATGGAACCTTTACCTCCTACCGCTACTATGGATGGGCATAGAGGAGGACAGTATTCTTGTGTTCGCGGGGTAGTTGAGACTGAAAGCGGAATGAGGCTCGTGCATCCTGGGGCAATTCAGTTTGTCGATGAGGAAAATCAGCAGCTCCACTGGATGAATGAGCATGAGAGAAAGGAGAAAAGTGATGAGCCTTAAAAATCGGTTAGGCGCGTGAATCCGGAAGATGTTCATTTCGTAGACGAGGAGAACATCATTTTGACTGCTTTTGAAAAAGCAAATAAAGTTACAAAGGAGAATTGAGATGAATGTAATTAACCCTATTTGGTTTTATCTGTGCGATGTGTTTAATATTGTTAAAATCTTTGCTAATATTGTCGCCGTACTGGTCGGAATCGTGTGGCTTTTTACATATGTATCCGGATGGTATCTAACAACTATGAATGCGTGTTTTGGAGAAAAAGATTGCGACTATAAAGAAGGTCTGGCACTAAAGGCAACGGCAAAGAAACTGATAATTCCTTTTATTGTTGCATTCGCTCTCGCTATTTTTGTTCCTAGTGAAAAGACGGTATATAAGATGATGGTGGCAAATCTGGCGACTTACGAAAACATTGACATTGCCGCCGATACTATTGAAGAGGCATTCGACCATGTGATTGACAAGCTTGTCGAGCTTGGGAGATAAGGAGAAAAGTGATGAGCCTTCACTGGATTGATGATGCCGACCATTGGAAGTGTCCCGTATGCGGAGAGTATGTAACTTGTCCGTCTATCTACCCCGGTTGCAAATGCCCGGTGTGTGGGTTTCAAGACGAAAAAGATAAGGAGAAAACTGAATGATTGCCTATGTAACGAACGTTGATTATGATGCTGTGAAAGCCAATCAAGAAGACTTTGCTATTACGTTTCAGTCGAAGAATCGGCCGCCCATGAGAGTTGAAGTTAAAGGTGGCAATGCCTCGGTAATTGAAAAGAAGCCCAAACGGAGCAGTCCATCTTTCGAGATGGTTGTTGAAACAGACGGACTTGGAAAAATGAATATAAATGTTGTGAATCAGGGGTTTTATCCTGCTGAGATTGTTAATGCACTGGAAATTGAAATCCACAGCTTGATCGAGCAGCAAGTAAAGTCTGTTGAATTTGATAGAACTTGCATCAACTCGGATGGAACTATTACAAAAATTGAAGATAAGGAGAAAACAGAATGACTGTTGGCTGGATAATTGTATTTATCGGTATTGCATTTCTCATGGACCTTATGGTGAAGATTGGAGAGCTTCCTTGTGACCCTCACCATTATGATTTTGAAGATTACGATAAGGAGAACGACGATGCTGAAAATTGAAAAGACTGATATTCATGGTTGGGAGGCGGCCATTCGTGGGGCTCGGAACTCGTTTAACAGCTGGGATAAGAGTGATAGTTACGAGAACTACATGGTCAATTATGAAGAGGACTCTCTTGGTGACATCATAGAAATTCACGAGCCGTATTACCGCGTAGGTGCTGCTGATCTTAACCTTATGAAGAAACTTGCTAAGGCTGGGCCGAGTCATGCGAAGTATCGGCGGTTTATTACGGTGACGATGGATGTTACGGGGCCGCTGTACTGGTGGAAGGAGATGGATACCTACAAGGTTGGCACAGTTGGTAACTCTTGCTCCACCATGCACAAGATTGCAGATAAGGAGTTTGAGCTGGAGGATTTCAGTGGGGAGCATCTTATTTCTGACGAAGCTATCCCAGGCCGTGTTTATTCGGCAAAAGGTATGATGGAAGCTACTGTAGATAACCTAAATATGTTTCGTAAACTTTACCTTGAAACTCAAGACAAAAAATACTGGTGGCAGCTCATCCAGCTCCTGCCGAGCTCTTATAACCAGAAGCGGACGTTGCTTGTGAATTATGAGGTACTTGCCAATATTTATCATCAGCGGAAAGGACATAAACTTGATGAGTGGCAGACGTTCTGTAAGTGGATTGAAGGGCTGCCGATGAGCGAGATTATTGTAGGGGAGGAACCAAAAGCCGCGAAATAATCATGTCATTATATGGAGGTGATTATATTATGCAAAAAGTAATGTACCATACAGCTGATATTTTTAGTCATTCAAATACAGCTAAAAAAGGAAATGGCTTGATCGTTGCTATAAAATAGCAGTAAAATGCGGTTTAACTTGCCGAAAAGTGGTTGAGGAAAATCGTGATTTGGTGCTTGATATGCATGGATCAAAGCTCGCTTTTGTTAAATACTATTTGATGACATTTGAACATCCGGGCTGTATTGCGCATCTGAAAAGAATTATGCAAATAATCACTATGTAAAGAAATGAAGACTCTGTGGAAACATGGGGTCTTTATTTTTGAAAGGAGACTCAAATGACTAAATTCGGAAGACTTTATATTTGCGACCGATGTGGTGGTACTGGATTTTCCGGATATGTCGGTGCAATTGATCGGTCAGGGTGGATTGATCCTTATGGTAAATTTGAAAAACTCGATGGTTGGGAGACCTGGGAGGGGAAGACCCTGTGCCCGGATTGTGCCAAAGAGTATCATCAGAGGCTCGAAGGTTTTTGGAAGGAGGAAAAGTAATGACCGTACGTGAATTTATGAAGTGGGCCAATCGCAGAACTTTTATTGACATTCGATCTCCTGTATATGACGAAACTGGATCACTTATTCGATATGAAAGTATTCAAGAAGATCCGGTTGAATGGCCCAATATTAAGGACATTGATGTGGCGACTCTCGATAGAAAAATTCAGGGCTGGTCTCTTGTACCACGTATCTACAATGTGCCCGTCATTTGTTTCGATACTGTGAAAGGAGAATGATATTTATGCCTTTGGATGAGGAAGTTAAGAAGATTGTCGATGAGGCGGACTGTAGATGTCCTGTATGTGGACAGAAAGTCGTAGTTGAAATCAAGGGTGATGCAAAGCACGGATGGTATTTGTGCCGTAAATGTGTGTTTTGTGGCTGGATAAACGACGGAGAAGAGTATGCCTAAGGAGGGCTGAGTATGAACGATTTAAAGTTTGATAAGAGGGATCTTGATATAGTTCTCGATTGCCTTGATGACTTGAAGTATGCGTCGTGCAAAGAGGCAGTGGCAGATCCTTATTGGAAAGGAGCCAAGGAAACTGCATATGATGTTCATAGCCTAATTTCTTATTACGGCCGCAAAAAGGAGTATTATATTGAGCTCTATATGGACGCAAATCCCAATCAAAAGGATTACTTCCACTGCCCAAAATGCAAGCGGATTCTTAATGTTGATTTGGATTGGAAGTTCAAAGATGAATACAAATTAGGTCATTGCACGATTGTAGGCAGTGAGCCAGGCAAGCGCGAAGAGGTTTTCTACTGCAAAGATTGTGGTTGGACAGGAGAAAAAGTGCCGTTTGAGGAGGTGAAAGAAGGTGGAAATCAGGCAGAATAAGGCCACGAAGGACGTACATCTCTCGCTGAGGATCGGAAAAGATGACCTTCGGAAACTGAAAACAGTGGCATTTTGGAATAAAAAATCGACTTCAGAAGTGATTCGAGACACGATTGAATTGGCTTATAAAGTCGAAAAAATGAAGCATCCGGACTGAAAAATGTAGCACAAAATAGCACCTTTTGTAGCACAAAAATGGCGTGTAGCACAAAAAATAAAAATGTGCTACAAAAATAGGGCAAAATGTAGCACAAAATTTTTGAGGCTGCAAAAGGAGGCCGTTTGATAGGAAAATCATGAAAATTCCTCAAATTATGACAAATATGTCATAAAAACAGGCATTTTGTAGCACAAAAATCGAATGTAGCACAAAAAAATTGCAAAAATTACCCTATTTTATTTATATATATGGATTTATGACAAATATGTAATAAATAGTAATATATAATTAAAAAT
>ERZ1034980.2314-NODE-2314-length-10355-cov-9.500000_pt1 | contig 10355 bp, 8 predicted proteins | sample MGYA00520622_ERZ1034980 | MGnify/ENA primary metagenome ERZ1034980 (study PRJEB33766, sample SAMN09781791) | gut metagenome | biome: gut microbiome | host: Homo sapiens | place: Madagascar | study: EMG produced TPA metagenomics assembly of the PRJNA485056 data... | reverse complement strand
GCGGCGGCTTTGAATGCAACCAGCAGATGATTCAGGATTACCTCGGCTGCGCACGCCTGGCTCCTCTGGGTGGCCTGCACAACAACGGCGACGGCATCCGCATGGCTCAGGAAGTCGGCGCTGACCTCTGGCACATGCACAACTATGAGAGCCTGGGCATGTTCGGTGGCAACCAGTTCGAGGTTGAGGACGGCGACCGTGCCATCCTGATGCTCTCCGCGCGCTTCAAGCCGTCGGTGAAGGGCGCGATGATTTGCGTCGCCGAGGACGGCTCCCGCTTCCTGCGCGAGGATCAGATTGACCGTCACGGCCATCTGTTCAGCCATGGCCTGTGGCGCATCCCCAACACGAGCTACCGTCCCTGGGCTGTTTTCGACGAGGCCCAGAAGGCCATCCTTGAAGAGAACGGCCACATGCCGATCGATGTTGATGAGAGGCTTGTAAGTGCTGCTGATGCCACCGAGCTGGCTGGAATCATTGGCGCCGATCCTGAGACGCTTGCCAAGACCATTGAGCGCTTCAATGGTTACGCTGAAAGCGGCGAGGATATCGAGTTCAACCGCGCTCCGGAGTCGATGAGGGCATTTGAAGGTACATTGTATGCGCTGCCCTTGCAGCCCAGCGTGCTTAACACCCAGGGCGGCCCGCGCCGCAACGCGAATGCTCAGGTATTGGACACCAACGGTGAGCCCATCAAGGGCCTGTTCAGCGCTGGCGAGTGCGGCGGTGTGAACGCCTTCTACTATCAGGGTGGCGGAAACGTTGCCGAGTGCCTTGTGTTCGGCAAGATTGCTGGCGAGAATGCGGCAATGGGCGTTGAGTAGCCATTAGCCAGATTGACCTGTAGGGGCTGCCGGGATTGAGCGGCAGCCCCTTTTGGTATCATCCACTCGATTGTTCGGTAAGGGGCCGGCAAACGGGGGCATGATATGACGACCGAAAGCGCACGGGGCAAGACCTATACCATCAAGACGCTGCTGAGCGTTTTGGGCATTTCTCGCAATACGTTACGCTATTACGAGCAAATTGGTGTTATCTCGCCCGTACGTGATCCCGATTCAAACTATCGCGTGTACACGAATGACGACGTTTTTAGCGTCGCCCAGCTCAATATGCTGAAGAACGCGGGCTTTGAAGTAGCTGACGCCCAAGTTGTCATGGAAAAGACCGAGGACGCCTCGGAGTTCGTCGGCAGGCTTTCGGAGCAAAATATGCGCCAGCAGGCATGGCATGCTGCGGTCCAAGACTCTCTGGAGACGCTTCAGGCTATTTGCGACGATATACATCGGGGACCCGTGCCCCGTCTTTCCGTCGGCCGCCCGGCCCTTGTCTATTTCGATGAATGCGAGACGGGCTACGACAACCATGTGCCTGATCCTGCACAGGATGTGCTTATCCGGAGCATGCCGATAGCGACGTTTGGGTCGATTATCGAGGGGGATTTTTTCTCGGATAGCCTTGGCTTGCCAAAATGGGGACGGATTGTATACGCGTGCGATGCGCCTTTGTTGCCGCAGCTCTCGCTTGCAAGTCGGCCGCCGGTTCAGGTGGGAGGATGTCCCTGTGTGGAAATCTCCTATGCGGCTGACGCTGATAAAATCCCTGGTTTTGACAGAGACGGTAGCACGCGAAAAAAATTGCGGGCATTTATGGACGAATATGGGTTTGAGCAGGCAGGAGACGCATATACCTCCCATGCTTTGCCCATCAAGGGCGTGTTCTATACACGTGTTCACCTGCCTGTTCGCGCGATTAGTTGGCGAGCAAAGCGCATGCTGGCCAAGCTGGAGCGCGACGCGCAGTCGTAAGGCGTGCTTCGCTGGGTGAGGGCCGGCGCGTGCCTGTCGGCAGATTTAACATACATTTCAGCAGTTGAAATGTATGTTAAATCATTAAAAGCCCAGTTGGCGCGATTTTCGTTTTCCTGAAATGTATGTTAATTTGCGAGCGTCCGGGCCCCACGGCCCCGCCGCGCCCTCAACTCGCGCCCAAAACGCCAAGCGCCTTCCGAGTGACCCGGTGTAGGCTCGCTGCTTGTTGCTTGGCTTCCTACAGCGAGTCTACGAGGGCGATGAGGGCTTCGCGGCCGCCGACGCCGAGTTTCTCGTAGATGTGACGCACGTGGGTGCGCACAGTGTTCTCGGAGATGCCCAGCTCGTTGGCGATGTGGGTTGAGCCATAGCCGCGTGCCAAGAGAAGCAGGACATCGGTCTCACGCGGGGAGAGGCCCTTCTGCTGGGCAAGGGAGCCGCAGCGCTGTGCAAGGTCCGTCTCAGCCCTCATCTCGGCAGTCTCGTTTGCGCCTGGGACCGCAGGCAAGGAAGACCCTGGCCTGGTCATAAGCGCATAGGAAATGACGACTGCCGTGAAAAACACCGCCTCGAGCAGGAAGCACAGCATGCGCCCGCCGGTACCCACCACATTGATGAGCGTCATACCGAGTGCCGCACAGCAGCAACAGATGAGCAGGATTGCCACTGCGCAACGAGACGCGTTTGCAGCAAGTGCGCGCGCGAGGCTGGCAATCTCGATGCATGCGACGGCGCTGATGAGGGAGAAGGCCGACGCCGAAAGTATGGTTGAAACGATGGCCACGAGAGGCCCCTGAACCATGAGCTTGACGACGGGGATGACGATGAGCAGCGCAATCGCGGTTGGAAGGGTGGCCCCCACGAGTAGGCGCAGGCGGTGCTCGGGGCCGCCCTTGCCGCCGAGGAACGCAAGAATCACGCAGGTGAGGCCGGCTCCAACAAGGGAGCCGGCTACCTCAACGGACGCTTCGCGCCAGGTGGTTTCATCAGACAGCATTGGGTCGAATGTGAGGCCGGTTATGAAGCCACAAAACGTGAGCGACGCCACGGCAATCCAAGACAAGGCGAGGACATCGCGGATGCGCGTTGGGGTTTTGTCAGCCGTGCTGAGAGCCGACATTTTCGAAGCGCCTATCACTGAGATGAGGCTTTCGCGGTCTATATCGGGGGCCTGGGTTTCCGGAGCCGGGCATACAGGGCGAGCCTGAATGACAAGCCCAAGGGTTGTGAACAGGGCAAGAGCCGCCATGAGTACGTACGTTCCGCCCGTCGGCATGATTTTGAAAAGAGCCTGGCTGATGCCCGTGAGCGCTATCGCGATACAGCCGAGATACACCAGGTTGTTTATGTCGAGCTCCGAGGCATGGCCGAACCACTTGATGCCGGCAAGGCCGATGGATGCGCCCAGTGCCGCCGAGCATATGAGGGCGATATATTTGGGTGCGATGAAGAGACCGAGCAAAGCCGCCATGCATGCCAAGCAGAGAACGATTGCGCCAGTACGGCTGGTGCCGCTTGATGCAGTGTGCGGGCCTGCCTGGGACTGGCGAGAGGGGCGCTTTGCAAGGACGACTCCGCACGCCGCCACCATGCCGGCCAGAAAACAGTAGACAGCAACCGTGGGTGCGGCGATGCCGATGAAATCAAGGCCCGAGTCGAGTCGACGGGTCATGCACAGCGCAAGCGACAAGGCCGAGCCGATGCCAATGCCAGACAACGTGGCAAGCGCCTTTGAGCCCATGGGCTTGACGCACGCGGTGTGTTCAGCTTTATCGGTCATGTACCTTCCCCTGTGTTGCTCGGCTGTTTGCCATCCCTCTCGGGGCATTGTCGCACATTTCGCCGATTGCTGCCCGATGGGCAAGAGCCTCTCATGCGGAAGGTACAACCTGTTTCTTCGTAGGTCGACGAATTGCACCGCATCGCCCTTGAATGGGCCCACTGCGGCAGAATCAAATAAAATACCAGCTCAAGCCTGTCATCACCGCAATTGGTGAGACCGTCACCCGAAACGGCATTGCCATTTTTCTGCGCTTAATCATCGCTGGCGGTGATGTGCGCTTGTCGTTTGCGACTTAGGGTTTCAAGTTGTCCGCCCGCCAAGGGGCGAGCGGTGCACGCATCCACCTGAGAAAGGAATTGCGCTATGTCTAAGACCGTCTCCCGTCGTGACTTCCTCGCCGGTGCCGCCGCTGGCACCATGGGCGTGGCCTCCCTGTCTGGCATGGTGGCCGCCAACGTGGCCAAGGCCGACGAGGCACCTGCCGCCGCCGGTACGTACGACATCATGAGCCAGTTCTCCACCTACAACCATGGCGAGAACCCCGACAAGGTCGCCCCCACCACTCCCGAGGAGTTCATCATCTCCAAGGGCGACGGCGTGCTGGCTGCTGGCGGCATGGTCGACGAGCTGGGCATCACTCCCGCCGACTTCATGCTCAACGTGCCCGCATGGCTCGGCACCGCTCCCGAGATCGCCGACGTCGCCGACGCCGAGGAGTGCGACGTTCTCGTCATCGGTGCTGGTAACGCCGGTACCGTGGCCGCACTCCGCGCTCAGGAGATGGGTGCCAACGTCATCCTCGCCGAGACCCAGACCTATGACGAGTACGACGAGTACGCCTGCGACATGGCCTGCTACAACTCCAAGCTGTTCCTCGACAAGGGCACGCCCGAGATCGACACGATGGACATCTTCAACGAGTACATGCGCCAGTACCGCGGCCATGCCCACCAGAAGCTCGTGCGCGACTATGCCACGCGTTCCGGCGAGATGCTCGACTGGATGTGCACCTACATCCCGCAGGACCTCATCGACAACTACGCCAAGACGTCCAACTACAAGGGCAACGCCAACTTCAACGGCGAGCACTGCGGCCAGAAGTCGTTCATCGGCATGACCCAGTGGCGCGACGCCGAATCCAACGTCAACATGTGGCCCTATGTCATCCGTTCGCTGCACACTGCGCTCGAGGACAAGGGCGGCCAGATTCGCTGGGGCTACCAGGCCATCGAGCTTGTCAAGACCGACAACGCCGTGACGGGCGCCCTGCTGCGCGACGTTGACGGCGTGTATCACGAGATTGACGCCAAGGCCGTCATCGTGTGCGCCGGCGACTTCGGCGGCAACCCCGACATGCGCCTGGACCTCTCCGACCAGATGCGCAACCTCGCTTGGTCCTTCGGCAAGGACCGCACCGACACCGCCTCCATCGGTGGCCTGGGTCGCGACGGCAGCGGCATCAAGATGTGCATGTGGGCCGGCGGCACCATGGAGGGCGGCCCCCGCGCCGGCCAGGCTGCAGGCATCAACGGCAAGCCCGGCCTCGCTTTCGGTGGCTGCTGGCCTTGCTTCGGCGCCGACGGCAAGCGCTTCTACAACGAGTGCCTCATCAAGCACGGCTCCGACGGCTACCTCGACATGCTGCCCGCTGGCTTCCTGATGGTGCAGGTCACCGACTCCAACTGGGAGGAGTACCTCACGCACCAGGGCTACGGCCATGAAACCATGGACCGCAGCTCCGACTACATGTGCGACGAGGTCAGGGAGAACATGGACGCCTACGTGACGGGCACCGACGGCTTCCCCGTGCGCGCGTTCTCCCGTTTCGGCAAGGAGTACACCACCATGTACGCCGCCGACACGCTCGAGGAGGTCGCCGAGATCGCCGGCCTTGAGGGCGAGGCTGCCGAGAACTTCGTGGCCGAGGTCGCCCACTGGAACGAGATGTGCGAGGCGGGCGAGGACACCGACTGGGGCATCGATCCGCAGCTGCTCATGCCCATCAAGGACGCGCCCTTCTTCTTCAACTTCACCACGACGGGCGGCAACCCCTCCGGTGGCCTGTGCCAGCATGCCGCCGTGTGCACCGATGGCAACTACCAGGTGCTTCATGGCGACAAGACCCCCATCGAGGGCCTGTATGCCGCCGGCAACACCTGCGGCCAGCGCATCGGCATCCAGTACTGCACGCCTACGGCCGGCAACTCCTGCGCAAGCGCTCTGACGAGCGGCTATGTCGCCGGTGAGTGCGTCGCAAAGGCCCTGGGCCTCTAAATAAGACGCCGATTGTGCGGCGGGGTGCCTCCGGGGTGCGTCGCCGTGTCCTCGCCGCCGTCCGTTCGCCTTGTTGGGACGGGCGGCGGCGTTTGTTTTGGCGGGTCGAGTGGGTCACAATGTCGGTGAAGCGGTCGTTCGGGTGAGATGGGGCAGGGTACATGGGCGAGAAGAAGCAGGCGATTGTCGAGCTGGCTTTTCCTTTTGCGTTGGAGCGCCGCGGACACGCGGAGCGTGAGCATATCGTAGGCTGGGATTCGCAAAGGGCCGCTGAGTACCTGCGAGCCTTGCGTGCTGAGATCGCGGCAAACGCCGGCGAGTTCGACGACTGCGAGGTCGTGGGCGTGCGCCTGGGTGGCGGCATCGCCACAAATGCCCCTGCCGAAGAGCTCTGGGCCACGGGCCGCTCGCTGCGCGCGGCCCTGCATATGGCGCCCGACACACCCATGAGCTGCCGCGCGTCCATCTGCAACATCAGCGGTGCCAGCATGCCCTATCTTCGCCGCGCCGGCGTCACGAGGTTCGACTTCGAGCTGCTCGCGCTTGACAACGCCGACTTTTGCCGGCTCAACCACACCGACGCCCTGCAGGACTTTGGCTACGTGGTGGATGACTTCCTGCATGCCTACGCCAACAAATCGCTCGGCATCGTGCTCGCATATGGCTTCGACGCGCCGGATACCAAGGCTTTCCGCAGGTCAGTGGTGCAGTTCACGCGCATGCCGGCCGCCCATCTCATTCTCGAGCGCTGGTGTGGGCCGGGCGTGGCCGCTGCATCGCAGGATCTGCGGACTGCCCAGCTTGGAGAGGCGCGTGAGGTCCTGACGCAGGCCGGCTTCTGCGAGTATGCCCCGCTGCGTTTTGCCCGTCCTGGTGACGAGGACCCCGTGTGGGCCTTGCCGCAGAGGGGCGAGGACTTCGCACGCCTGGGGTTCGGCCTCGGTGCCGTCACGGAGTTCGACGGCGTGCGCAGCGTCAACACGTCCGATTGGGACACATATATCCAGGCGAGCGGCGACTTCACCAAGATCACCGAGCGCGTGGAGCGGCTGAGCGCGACCGAGTGCTGAGGCGTTGGGGCCGACATGGCCCGGCGTTGCATTCCATGAGGTACAATACGCGAGCAATTGACATTTGAAGTCGCGGTTTCGCATCGGGCAAGGCATCACGGTTGGCTGGCTTTGCCCTGATGACTCATAGAATGGGAGTCGCTCCATGACCCAGGCAGAGGAGATGGCGCGGGCGGCGGGGCTTGAGCTGCGCCGTGAAGGATGCGGCCTTGTGCTGGCTGGCGACGGCATGGAGCTGTGCGCTGATTTCACCACCATGCTGCCGCGTATCAGGCCTGATAGGTTGTCGGGCGAGCTACTCGTGAAGGTCGCGCGGATAAAAGGGGAACCTGCGGCGCGTGTCTTCGATGCGACGGCGGGCCTGGGGGAGGACTCTTTCCTGCTTGCCGCCGCTGGTTTTGACGTCGTCCTTTGCGAGGCGAACCCCGTGATTGCGGCGTTGCTTGAAGATGCGCTTGCCCGCGCCGCCCTCGATGATTGCTTTGCGCCCATTGTGGCACGCATGCATTTGCGCCAAGTAGACAGCGTGGCTGAGCTTGGACGCATGGCGCAAAGCGCGGAGCCGCGCCCGGACGTCGTGTACCTCGACCCCATGTTCCCGGCGCGGCAGAAGTCGGCTGCCGTGAAGAAGAAGTTCCAGCTCCTGCACCATCTCGAGTGCCCCTGCGCAAACGAGGAAGAGCTCATGGCGGCCGCGTTGAGCGTGTGCCCGCGCAAGGTGGTTGTCAAGCGCCCGCCCAAAGCGCCGCATCTGGCAGGCATCAAGCCGAGCCATTCCATCGAGGGCAAGGCCGTGCGCTATGACTGCATCGTGCCCGCGCAGCTCAAGCGCGGGTGAGGACTGGATTTAAGCCCAGAACTGCGCACGTGTGCTCGTCTGCCATGTCGATGCGGTAGACGAGCGTTCTACATGCAGGCTTTGTCAAAGGTAGTCGAAGACCGGCCTCGCGCCGTTGCATACGCTTGCTAGCCCACGTGCTCCCAGTCAATCGCCTGTGTGCCTGCGCCCTCGAGCAGCGCGTTTGCCTGCGAGAACGGACGTGACCCGAGAAACGCCGGCAGCCCTGCGCTCGACCTGCTGGCCGAGAGAGGCGAGGGGTGCGTGGAGGCCAGCACGAACTTGTTGCCAAGCGTTGCTGTCCCCGCGGTTCCTGCATGTAGACGAGCCTCTTCCACCAGGCCCACGGCGAAGCGCCCCCAGGCCAGGAACACGACCGGCTGCTGCAGAGTGAAGCACTTCTCTATCAGGTAATGCGTCAACACCTGCCAGCCCAGCTTGCTGTGGGAGTTGGCGGCGTGCTCTGCCACGGTGAGCGTCGTGTTGAGCAGCAAAACGCCCTGCTCAGCCCACCTGGTAAGGTCGCCGGACTTCGGCGCCTCGCATCCCAGGTCGGCGGCCATCTCCTTATATATGTTGCGCAGGCTCGGCGGGAGCTTCTGGCCCTGCGGTACGGAGAACGAGAGCCCCATGGCCTGACCGGGCTCATGATAAGGGTCCTGCCCGAGGATGACGGCGCGCACGTTGCCGGGCGCTGTGTAGGCAAGCGCGTTGAGAATGTCGTCCTGAGCAGGGTAGATGGTTTGCGTGCCGCGCATGGTCGCAATCTCGCCCATGAGGCGATCGTACGTCGCACGCACCTCCTGCGGTGCACCGTCGAGCCACAGGTTGACGTTGTTCAGGTCCCTCACGGTTATTTCAGCCCTTCTACCAGGTCAATCAAATCTTGTTGCGAATGCACGCCTAGCTTGGCGTAGACGTTGCGCACGTGTGTCTTTGCGGTGGAGCGCGATACGACCATGCGCTCCTGGATGGCCGCCGTGTTGCGCCCGTGCGCGAGCAGCTCGAGAGCTTCGGCCTCGCGCGGGGTCAGCGTGTATATGGCGGCTGCTGCCTTGCATGCCTGAGTAAGCACATCTACCTGCTCAGTTTGCTTGACGGGGCGCACCGCTTCCACTTCGCGCACGGTCTTGTCAAAGTTGAAGACGTCGGGCGCCAAAACGTTGAAGGCGACGAATGCAAACACGATCATGGCAAGCAGCAGCGCAAAGAGTGCGGGATCGCGTGCGAGCACGTCGTTGGCGAGCAGGCCGAGCTGGGCTCCTGCAACGCTGCCAAGGGAGTTGGCACCGCCTACAAAGAGGGCGACGCCTGTTGCGGCCATGGGGTTTCGTGCGCCGAGGTTGGCGACGATCATAAAGACGAGCATGCGCGTGAGATCAGACCCTGCGCGCAGCATCACATTCGATAGCGCAGGTATGCTTGTCAGGGAGTCGATGAGCGGGTTTACCAGCAGGAAGCCTGCAAGTACGCATAGCATTGCCGCCTTGTAGAGCGCGTCGAGCCCCACGCGGTTGCATACGAGCAAGGCGCAGGCGACGAGCAGGGCCGGGATGCATGCCAGTACGGTGGTTTGAGGCGTGGCGTTGACGCTTGAGAACGTCATGGCAAAGCCGAAAGAGGCCTTGAGCAGGATGAGCGTCACGAAGAGGGCGTTGCTGACCGGCAAAAACGAGCGCGGGTTCGTGACGCGCAGTTCTGCGATAGGCGCGGCTTGCGCCATGTCGCTTACAAGTACGGAAGAGGGGCGGTACGTGAGCGCCATGATGATGAAGCCCGCCGCATAAAAAACTGCCAAGTGCACCGTGAGGGGGAGCGCTGTCACCAGGAGCTCGAGCGCATAGCTCAAAGCCCAGCCAGTGCATAGGGCGGCGAAGGTGCGACGAGTGCCCTGTTCTATGGCGAGACTCGTAAGCTGCAAGAGGATGGTGGTGCCGAACCAGGTTGAGGCGACTGAGCGCAACAGCATGCCAACGGTAAGCAGCACGGGATTTGCGAGCCAGATTCCCAAAAAGATTGATGGCGCACCGATAAAGTAGCAGCTCGCTGCGACGCCCATCCAGGTGCGCGGCCGGCAAAGTTGGGGATGCTTGCTCAGAAGTGCATACAGCGCAAGCGCCAAGGCGGCTGCAAAGAGCGTGCCCACGTCGCGGGCTTCCAAGAACACGGGCTTGAAGAGCGGAAAGACCGACATATTGAGAAGCGTGATGCTGAGCTGATAGACGCCGACGGCGCATGCTGCAGCAAACCAGGCTGTGCGAGACGCGCGGGTGCTAGTTTTGTCGGGCGAGCAGCCCTGCGATGTCGTCTCGCTCATTGCGTGCCTTTCTTGGTCCCCATGGCCGAATGCACACCACCCCAAGCCGGTCGCGGACTGGCCGACCTTGACGCTGGAGATTGCCCCAAGCCCGAATGTGCGCTTTCTTGAAACGCACCGGCAAGTGTATCAGCGCTTGACGGCCTGAATCAACAAAACACCAGGTCGCGCAAAATCGACCCAGGAGGGTGAGGACGGTATGAGAAACGGAAAAACAAGGCTGAGAAACAACAAAACACCTGGTAGATAAGTTCGACCCACG
>ERZ1034980.2313-NODE-2313-length-10355-cov-10.527961_pt1 | contig 10355 bp, 4 predicted proteins | sample MGYA00520622_ERZ1034980 | MGnify/ENA primary metagenome ERZ1034980 (study PRJEB33766, sample SAMN09781791) | gut metagenome | biome: gut microbiome | host: Homo sapiens | place: Madagascar | study: EMG produced TPA metagenomics assembly of the PRJNA485056 data... | reverse complement strand
TCACGGTGTAAGGTTGAGGCTGCTTGCTGGTCTTGATGGCCACTTGCTTTACCACTTTCTCTGCCTTTCCCTTTTCTGCCTTCTCGCAGGTTACATATTGAAGTACAACGCCTTCGTCCTTGGTATCAACAAATTTGAGTGCAGCATAGTCCATGCCCTGCATAATCATGCCTGCGCTTTCGCCCAATACTTTATCATTCTCCTTGTAAGCCTCTGTGCGGTTAGGAATGAACTTAACCTTGGCTGTGGCTGTGAAATTCTCTGTAGGGAACTTCTGAAGCAGAAGGTTAGGCAGATCATAGAGGTTCTTTACATCTTCTGCCTGTTGCACACCATAGAGACGCAACTTGGAATTCTTGGCATCGCAGAAGTACCAGTACTGACTGTAAGGACCATTCCACTGCCATTGCAGTCCGAGATCTAAGCTGTTGAAATCATCCGATTCCTTAGGCTGGAAGTTTCCGCTTGATGGCAAGTTGGGCTTCTTCCATTGCTGAACTGGATCTCCGCATCCGTCACCATCCTTGTCGTCTCCGATAACGAGCCAGTCGTTTACCCATTTGGCTGGTTGCAGATGAACCACACGTCCGTAGGCATGCTTATCCTGGAAGTGGAGGAACCAGTCCTCTCCGTTCTGTGTATCTACCCATGCCCCCTGGTGAGGGCCGTTTACCTTCTTGTTCTTTCCCTGTGCCATACCTACATACTCTTCGTAAGGACCGTATGGATTCTTTGAACGCAGTTCTACCTGCCAGCCATACTTCACTCCGCCCGCAGGACTCATGATGTAATAGTAGCCGTTACGCTTGTAGAACTTGGTACCTTCGATAGTAGGCTGGTCTTCATGTCCATCGTATACGATGCGTGAAGGACCGATAACTTTGGTTCCGTCTGGTGACATAGGAGCCACGAAAAGCACCGATTTGATGCCGGCTCTGGAACCTGCGCATCCATGTGAAAGATAAGCCTTGCCGTCTTCATCCCAGAGAGGGCAGCAGTCGATAAGACCTTTTCCCTTCATCACCCATGTGATAGGTTCCCATGGACCACGAGGATCCTGTGTCTTGGTCATGAAGAGACCTTGGTCAGGGTCGCCGCAATAGATGTAGAACCATCCGTCGTGATAGCGGATAGAGGGTGCCCATACGTAGTTGCCATGCTGAACTTTCTTGCGCCAGTCCAGGTCGGTACCCTGATACTCAGGCAGAACAGGATAGTCGTCGAGTAGGGCAGCACCGATAATCTCCCAGTTCACCAGGTCGGTGCTGTGCAGAATCTGCAGACCCGGGAAACACTGGAAGGAAGAGGAAGTCATATAGTAGTCATTACCCACGCGACATACATCTGGGTCAGAGTAGTCGGCGTCAATTACTGGATTGCGATACATTCCGTTCTTCACGTTCGGATTCCATGTATGTGATGTTGCCTTCTGGGCGTTTACCCCCATCGCAGTGAGCGGAGAACTCAAAGCGATGGTTGCGAGAAGGCACAGGAGTGAATGAGATCTTATTTTCATTGTTACTGATGTTTAAATGAATTATTTAGCTACGTATTTCTTGTTGTTGTAGATATAGATACCTTTTTTGAGACCTTGCAGGTCTTCTGGCTTGCCATTGAGTTTTACCATGCGACCACTCAAGTCGTAAATGTTGTTATTGTTTACCTTGGCGGTTAAAACAACATTACTGATACCGGAACTAGTTACCTTTACACCTTTCAGAGTGATAACCCAAGCGGCTTGTGCATCTTGTGGTGTGAAGGTAAGAGCGCCTGTAGCTGGAGTGTCTAGAGTAATATCAAACATTGTGCTCGTATCCGTTTGGGTTGTACGGCTAGGGAACACGTATTTATCGCTGGCAAAGGTTGTTCCGTTCAGTTCGCCGAGATAGCAGGTCTTGTTGTTTTCATTGGCATATCCTGCAAATGTAGCCGATGTAATGGTAATATTCTCGGGCAGGTTGATGGTAAACTGTACGCCCTTGCTGTACTTGATGGTATTGCTTTTAGCTGTAGCGTAACCTTTGCTGCTCTCTATGCTGCAACCGTTATTGAACGTCCATGGAGATGGATCTGTGCTTGAAGAAGTGCTGGTTGATGCATCCAGAATATAGCTTACTTCTGTTGTCTCACCTGGGTTTGGAGTGGGATTTGGATTTGTACCTGCCCCTGTTGCATCACATTGGTCGTCTACCGTAGAATCGTACTGGCGAATCCAAAGTTTGCCTGACTGGCATGTAATCTTAGAATTATTCTTGAATACGAGATTATCTACGAAACGGATGTCGATACCTTTCTTGGCAGAAATCTGCACGTTGTCGAGTGTCACGTTCTTGATGTGGCTCTCTGGGCGACCAATCAGGAAGATAGCATTGCCCTCGCAAACATCTGTAGTCTTCACGTTCTGAAGCAAGATGCCGTTGTAGGTTGGGGTAGTGTTATCTAAAGCTCTTGCATTAGCCTTGTCTACCGCAGGATCGCTGTTGTAGTTCTTGTCGTAGAAGCAGTCGATAGAGAAAGGATTCTTCACGTTGGTCATGGTGAAGTTGCTGAACTTCCAGTCTTCCTCTCCATTGCCGCGTAGTGTACCGTCGCTATTGATACCTGTCTTCATGCGGATACCTGCTGTTGTTCCGTTCATGGTGATATTGTCGAACCATACATGCTTGATGTTCTTGGTGTAGCTACCGATAGAAGCACCATGTCCTGTACCGAACTTGCAGTTCCAGACATGGATGTACTGTGCATCGTTGTCGCAAACCACGTTATCATCACCTGTACTGATGTTGCAGTTATAGATGTTCATGTGTTGTCCCCAGATAGAGATACCGTCTGTGTTATGAGAAGGCTGTTCTGTCTTGGTTTCTGAAGAAGGGTTATAGATGGTTACATCATGAACAGTACCATTGTTGGCTCCATTGCTGTTACTCAAGGTAATGTTGACACCCGGAGTATTCTGGACCTTGAGATTGCGAATCAGGAATCGGCTGCCTTTCTCGAAACGGATCATCGCTCCTGGATTGAAGGTCTCCTTGTTATCGCGAGCCTTCCACCAGCGGGTTCCCTGACCGTCAATAATAGAAGTTTCACCTTCACCCTCTATAACAATGTCGCTTTGGTTCTTGTTCTTGCAACCAATGAATACAGTCTTATTGTTTGGAGCCTTGCCGTATTCTACGAGCTTCAAGGTTGCTCCTGCGCAAAGGTGGAGAACGGTTTTCGACTTGATGCTGAGCACCTCGGTCTTGCTGGTCATCTGGTCTGTGCTACCAAACATCCAGGTACCGGCAGGTATTACGACCATACCGCCAGTTGAAGGAACTGCATCAAGAGCTTTCTGGATAGCCTTGGTATTATCTGCTGCAGATGTAGAGGCACCATAATCCTTGATGTTAAATGTATTTGTCGAAGTGATAGCAGGCAACTGAGGCAAGTTGACTGCAGTCCAACCCGCAGGGGTATTTTGTGCATTCTGCTCAGCAGTGATGCCGGCAAAAGTTTGTGCCTTAGCAAAGAAAGGCACAGCCATGAGTGCAGCGAGCACGATGGTTTTGATCATTTTTCTATTCATATTTTTTAGGCTTAATTTCTTTTTGGCAAAGTTACTACTTTTCTTTTGATTACTGATGCAATCAATGTATAAAAAACACGAAAACGATTACGCAATTCATCTGCTATCATCGTTGTTTATTACAATAGTAGGAAATAAAAAAGTGCAATGCTCCATATAAGCATTGCACTTTTCTTAAATTTATAATTAGATGTTAATCCTTGTGGATTAATCCTCTACTACATACCAGCGTGGGTCACCAGCCTTTTCCTTCAAAGTACCAGCCTTAATGGTGAAGTTGCCATTGGCTGGGTCTGTGAACAACTGCTCAGAGCTGAATTCTGTATCATTCACACCCTTAATCACCTTGAAGAAGTCTGTTGTTCTGAAGCTGTTGGCTACAGTAGCTGGAGTCTTGCTTCTGATGTTCTTGTTGGTAGCCTCATCAGCACTCTTACCGAAGATACAGTTCTCAATTGTGAATGTGTTTGGTCCAAATGTGTCAGCGTTGAAGTCAACGAAGAACTGACCATTACCATTACAGTTGTAGAATGTGCTGTTCTTGATGGTGATGTCCTGCATATCTGTCTTCTTGCTGAAGATAAATACCTTACCGGTTACACAGATACTGTTGAATGTACAGCCGTCAATCTCTACGTTGTCGAGATGACCTTTACCGCTGCCTGCATCAATGTGGATGAAACCATAACCTGCACAGAGTTTGGTGAAGATACTGTTCTTCAAGGTAAGTTTGCCGATAGACTTAGCATCACTTCCCTGGATACGGAAGAATGATGTTTTGATATTGCTAACCTCGCAATCCTCCAAAGTGAACTCGCTTATGGTACAAGCCTTGCTCTGGTTGATGAAGTAGCCAGCACCATTCTCTTCCAATTTCACGTTCTGGAACTTGATGAATGCATGAGAACCTGCAACATCGAAGTTCTTGTCAAGATTGATGGTAGGCGCATCACCACCTGCCAAACCGAAGAATGTAACAGACATTCCGTCTGGGATGGTTACGTTGGTCTTGCCACCATCTGAATCATTTGTGCCGTAGAGAGAAACTGTGGCACCAGCAGGAATACCGATAGTTGCACTATAGTTAGTCTCGTTTCCTGCTGCAGCTTTGGCCTGCTCTGCAATCTCTTCAATGAGAGTCTGGGAGATAACATTCACATCGCTTGGGAGCGTGTACTTATAGTTTGCAGATGGCATTGCTGCAGGTGTAGTGAATTGCAACTGACCACGTTTTACATCGTTATTATATAAGGTGGCGATGTAAGTGGTTGTTGGCTTCACGTTAGAGTAAGTAACTTTACCAGCAGCAATTTGGTCTGCGGTAAGTTCATGCTTGCTCTTATCCTCTGGATCTGCTGCGTTGACAATTGTGATATGGGTAACTGTAGCACCTGGAGTCCAAGAGAAATTAACGTGGTCTTCAAAGAGGTCGGCTGTAGTAAGCTCGTTGAATAACTGTTCAGCCTTTGTCTTGAAAGATGAACCATCCTTGTAGTAAACCCATTTAGACTCGTTAGCAGTAGAAGACATAGCCTTTACACGCATGTAGTACTTGCTGTCGCCATCGAGACCAGAGAGAACTACTGGAGAAGAAGTCAAGGTCTTATCTTCTCCGAACTTGATGATGTTAGCATTCTCAACACCCTCGTAAAGAGAGTCCTTGCTTACCTCGAATACATAGTACTCTGGTGAAGGAACTGCTTTTGATGTGAAGGCAGAGAATGTAACAGTAGCTGATGTTTCGGCAGTTTCAACGGTGATTTTGTCACCGTTGAGACCGAACAATCTTGACAGGCTGCCATCTACGTCCCAGTCATTGCCATCGGTACAAGAAGTAGCCGACAGAGTCAATGCCATCATAGATGCTGTGCCCAATATGTTTTTAATGCTCTTCATTTTCTTGTCTTTTTTGATTAAAGATGAATTAGTCTGCATAACCATAAGAGTTGTGAATCTTACCGTTGGTTGCAGAGATGGTTGTAGAAGCGATTGGCATGAGATAGCGGTTCTTCACTGCTACGTTATCGCCAACCAAACCGCTGCTGATAGATGGCAGGTTTACGTCAACCTGTGTATCTGAACCAGAATCCAACTTAGCTGCACCGAATGAGTCGATACTGCCTTCGTAGTCAGCAGATGTCTTTCCGTCAGGAATACCATACCATGTTACGCTAGAGAAGTCAATCTTGGTTTTCTTCTCATCCAGGTAGTTGAAGTAGATGGTCTTCTGGTAAGTACCGTCTGCAAGTTCTGCCAGGTAAGTCTGCTTGAACTCATTGATCTTTTCTGCGAGGAGGTTCCAGCGAATCAGGTCGTACTTGCGGATACCTTCACCTGCAAACTCCCACATGTTCTCCTGAACGAGAGCATTGAAGAATGCGTCCTTGTCAGAAGCAATGTTGTTGACGTATGCCTTAGCTTCATTCTTGTCAGCCTGGTTGAAGGCACGGGTGTGTACTGCTTCCAGAGCCTGGCGGGCAGTCATACCATTGGCTGAACCTTCGTAGTTGGCATCTGGATTGCCTGCCAACTCGTTCATGCACTCAGCATAGTAGAGCAATACCTGAGCATAGCGCATCTTCACAGGGTTGATACCTGTGGTATGCTTGGCAGTAGCCTTCAGGTTGTTCTGCAACCAGGTGTTGTTCATCTTGCGGGCATCCCACTTACCTACATACATACCGAAAGGAGCATTCTTCAGCATGTTCTCAACAGTGTTGCTGCCGTCCTGCTTGATTTCGAAGTTAGCGCAAGTGATGTCACGGCGTGTATCCTTCTTGTCGTAAGAATAGAGCAGAGGAGCTGTAACCTTCATCTTACCAGATGAGTTGCCATAGCCATATTCTGTTGTAACACCATTCATGCGGACACCTACTGTGTAACCCAACTCTCCTGTTACGTTCTCACCGAAAGGAATCTCGAAGAGGTTCTCGTGGTAAGTCTTGTCGAGAGAGAGCTGGTTAATCAAGTACCACTCGTTCTCGAAAGATGGGTTGAGGTTGTGAGTATTGTCGTTGATGATAGCAGACCAGTGCTTCAGGGCACGCTCGTAGAGAGCCTTGCGGTCTGCTGCACCAGGGCGCTGTGTTGGATAAGTAGCATCGCTGTAAGATGCTGTCTCATATCCGTCCTTTGCTTTCTCGCGAATCACGTAGCCAGCACGTGTCATGGCAATCTGTGCCAGGAGAGCGTGAGCATAGCCCTTGGTTGTGCGCTCTGTGGTATAGCCTGTTGCCTGGTCTGCCCATGGCAAGTACTCGATAGCCTCATCCAGGTCGTTCATCAGGGAATCCATGATTACGTCGCGGTCGGTCTTCTCCAGATAAGCGTTGCTCAAGTCTGACTTTGATGCCTCTCTCTTGAACGGAATATCACCAAAGATACGAACCAAGTCGAAGTAAACCATGGCACGGATGGTGAGCGCTTCGCCGAGGCTGCGTTCCATAGACTTCTGGTTAGCACCGCCAGCTGTTAATGTAGCGCTGCTGCGGATACCCTCAATAATCTGGTTGGCATCCTCGATGATACCATACTCAGCATCCCATACGCCGCTGATCTTGCTCCATCCCGGGTCCATGTTATAGTTCATGTTACCACGTTCACTTGAGGTGTTGGTAGCATTGCTTCCAAGACCGTCAATCAATTCGCAGTCGCTGTTCAGGTTCCATACGATAGACAAGTCCTGTGCGTAGGTACGGTCCTGTCCCATGCCACCATAGAGCTTATTGACGCGAAGATTGGTATAATAAGGTGAGGCGTAGGTATTCTCAGCAGTCATCTCTGATGGAGATGTCTGATCCAGGAAGTCGGAGCATGAAGACAATCCTAATACGCCTGCCAATGCAAATGCATATAATATCTTGTTCATTGTTATTATCTTATAAATTTTAGAATGTAACATTAATACCACCTACGAAGGTGCGGCTCTTTGGATAAGCTGCATAGTCGATACCTGGGGTCATTGGGTTCTTCTTTGAACTTGTATCAACCTCTGGATCGTAGCCTGAGTAGTTGGTGAAGCAAAGCAGGTTGTAACCTGTGAAGTAGATGCGTACGTTCTGCATGTAGCACTTGTTTACCCACTTCTTTGGCAAGGTGTAACCCACTGTTACGTTCTGAAGGCGCAGGAATGATGCATCTTCTACAGCATAGCTGATGAGCTGCATGGTTGATACGCCTGCTGGATTGTAGATATTGGCGTTGGCATTGATCTCGTTCAAGCGGTTCATCACGTTCTCTACACCACCATATTCTGCGATGAGGCTAGCTGATGGGCGACCGATGTTGTTACCGTTGGCTGGGTCAATCCAGGTATAGCGGTTGCCTACGTTGAAATCATCTACAAGGTTATAGTTCTTGGCTGAACCAGCGTAGAATGAGTTGGCAAGCTTGGTACCGTTCACAAGCTTATTGCCCAATGAGTAGTTGAAGAACAGGTTGAAGTCGAGGTTACCAACGTGACCGTCAAAGCCGAAACCACCTGTTGTGGTAGGTACGGTGTTGCCCAGACGCTGCTTCACTGCATCACCATTCTCATCAACTTCTACCTTGGCAACGCCTGGATAGAGGTTACCGCCGAAGAGCTTGTAGCTGTTGTCCTTTACGCCTTCTGCCAGTGCCCAAGTGCCGTTGGCTTTCAATACCAAGTCACCCTTGCCTGTTGCTGCATCATACACGGTGTAGAAACCGTTGCTCTTGTAGCCCCAAAGCTCACCGAGGCGACCGCCTTGCTCTACGCGGAAGTCTTCGTACTTGGCAATGGTAGAACCGCTCCAATTAGAACTCTGCCATGGGTTCTCCATGTTCAACTCGTCAATCTTGTTCTTGTTATAAGATACGTTGAAGTTGAAGTTCAAACCAAAGTTCTTCTTGTCTACGATTACAGCATTGAGCGCCAACTCAACACCCTTGTTAGAGGTCTTACCGAAGTTCTGGAACTGGTAAGAGTAACCTGTGTTGGCAGGAACGATACTTTGCATCAAGAGGTCCTTGGTGGTATTCCAGTAGAAGTCCAATGTACCGCTGATGCGTCCATTGAAGAAACCGTAGTCGATACCGAAGTTACGGGTCACTGTGGTTTCCCACTTCAAGTCTGGATTATAGAGATATTTACCATGCTCAAGCATAGAAGCTCTGTTCTCATCGAAGAATGGAGCCTTTGATGTGTTGTCTGCCATTGAGTAGGTGGTAGTCAGCAAACCAGAGTTGATACGGTTGTTACCTGCTGTACCGAAGCTCAGACGAGCCTTCAGGTTGGAAAGCCAGCTGGAAGCACCCTTCAGGAATTCCTCGTCAGACATACGCCAAGCCAAGGCTGCTGATGGGAAGAGACCCCAACGGTTGTCCTTGCCAAACTTGCTGGAACCATCGGCACGAAGTGTAAATGTTGCTAAATACTTGTCGTTGAGCGTATAGTTGATACGGCCGAAGTAAGAGAGAATGTTCTCCTCAGCCTTGATGTTACCCTCGTTAGGAAGCGCTGTACCTGCTGCTGTGTTAGCCAATACCTCGTTCAATGTGAATGAAGTTGGGAAGGCTACAGAAGTGTTGGTACGGGTTACGTCCTGGCTGCTGCTCCATTCCTGACCAACCAATACATTGATGTGGTCACGACCATGGAAAAGCTTCTTGTTGTCGTAAGTCAATGTATTTGCATTACGCCAGTTCTTGTTCTCCAAACGAACGAACTGTACCTGTGGCTGACCGTTGTAACCATACTTAGAGTTGGTGGTTGCATTAGAACCCCAAACCTGGTCGGTATTGTTGTACTTCCAACCATAGCCGAACTCAGAGCGGAATGTGATGTTCTTGAATGGCTTCCAGTTCAAGCCTACGTTGTAGTTCTGCTGGAAACGCTCCTGATACTTATAGGTATCGGTGATACGCTCTGTTGGGTTACGGCGTGTTGATGTGCTGTTCTCCTCATCATCGTCTGATGTGCCGGAGAGAGGCTCTACCGGGTTCCATCTTACGGTGTTGGCAACAACTGAGTTTGCTGCACTCGACTCGTTGGTATCTGCACCACCATTCAAACCGTCCAGCTTTGTGAAAGCCATACGGCCATTGAAGTCGAGAGACAACCACTTGTTCAAGTTGGCATTGATCTTGGCGTTTACATTGTTCTTGGCATAGCCAGAACCCTGCATGATGCTCTTCTCGTCGTTGTGAGAGAAACCGATGTTGTATTTCAGGTCCTTGGTACCACCGCTTACGTTCACGTTATACTGCTTCTGGTTACCTGTACGGCCGAATACCTCATCCTGATAGTCACGTCCTTCGATAGACTTCCAGATGTCGAGGTCGTTGTAGTTACCATAGTCAGTGCTACCCAACTCATACTGATAGTATGCATAGTCGTATGGAGACATAGTCTTTACCAACTTAGATACTTTCTTGTAGCCGAGAGAAGCATTGAAGTTCACCTGGGTCTTGCCCTCAGAACCGCTCTTGGTTGTAACGATGATAACACCATTGGCACCACGGGCACCATAGATGGCTGTAGAGGAAGCATCCTTCAACACGTCGATGCTCTGGATTTCGCTAGGAGCGATGTCGCTGATAGAGCTTACAGGGAAACCGTCAACGATGTAGAGTGGAGAGTTGTCCTGAGAAAGGGAACCGCCTCCACGCACGCGAATCTTCACGTCTGCATCTGGTGAACCTTCGGTGGTGGTGATGTTCACACCCGCCATCTTACCGGTCATCGCCTCGCTTACGTTAGATACAGGAATATTGGCAATCTGCTTGTCGCTGATAGAAGATACAGAACCAGTGAGGTCCTTCTTTC
>ERZ1034980.2312-NODE-2312-length-10355-cov-26.960097_pt1 | contig 10355 bp, 14 predicted proteins | sample MGYA00520622_ERZ1034980 | MGnify/ENA primary metagenome ERZ1034980 (study PRJEB33766, sample SAMN09781791) | gut metagenome | biome: gut microbiome | host: Homo sapiens | place: Madagascar | study: EMG produced TPA metagenomics assembly of the PRJNA485056 data... | reverse complement strand
ATTTATATTAGCTAAAGATAAATGTAATTCATTATTTCCACTTTTTACATTAAATCCATATAACTTTAAATTGTCAGCAATCAATCTATCTATTTTTTTTATATAACCTATATTTTCAATTTTTAAGTTGATAGTTTTATTTGAGTCGCAAAGTGATACAGTTGATGATAGCTCTACCTTAAAATTTTTATAGGGTTTTAAAATTTTATCCATTACAGTATTTAGTTTATCTATATTAGGGTTTTCTATTACTTCTAAGGGAATATATGGAATAGGAGAATTCCTATTTGCCCTAAATCTTTTAGATAAACTTCTTTGAATTGGACTTAAGTTTTTATAAGATACATCATCAAATAATGCCACCAAATAATATTTCATGTTATAACCTCACAAGTTAAATTTTGTATTATACTTTTATATTAAATTATATCATATGTAATCTTAAATTGACAATTTATATATTTGGGTAATAACATAAGATAAAGTTAAAATTTAAGGGATTTTGGAAGAAAAAACCCTATTAACTCTTACATACTTTATGATATAATCAATAGTGTTGACTAAAATTTTATAAGGTAAAAATTTAAACTATACCATATAAAATGAAAAATGGATAATTTTTGTATTGTAGGATAAATTAATATATATATAAATTGGATAAGGGTGAATATAAGATGGAAACATTGATTATTAATGGAGGCAAAACATTAAGGGGCGACGTAGAAATTAATGGAGCCAAAAATGCAGCAGTTGCTATTTTGCCGGCAGCTATTTTAGCTAGCGAAGGAAAATGTATTATTGATAATATACCAGATATAGAAGACGTACATTGCTTAGAAAGAATTTTAACTAGTTTAGGCTGTAGAGTAAACAAACTAAATAGTAATACGTTAGAAATTGATGCTTCAGATATTACAACAGTTAATGCGTGTACTGAAGACGTAAGAAGAATGAGAGCATCATATTATTTTATAGGGGCATTATTAGCTAGATTTAAAAAAGCTAAAGTTGAACTTCCAGGGGGATGCCCTATAGGAGTTAGACCTATAGATCAACATATAAAAGGTTTTGAGGCATTAGGTGCAGAAGTTGTTATAGAACATGGGGCTGTAAGTGTTAATGCTGAAAATTTACATGCAGCCAATATTTTCTTTGATGTAGTTTCTGTTGGAGCTACAATAAATGTAATGATTGCAGCAACAATGGCTGAAGGAACAACTATATTAGAAAATGTTGCTAAGGAGCCACACGTAGTAGACGTTGCAAATTTCTTAAATACTATGGGAGCAGATGTTAAAGGTGCTGGTACTGATGTTATAAGAGTAAAAGGTGTTAAAAAATTAATAGGATGTAATTATAGCGTTATACCTGACCAAATAGAAGCAGGAACATTCATGATTGCAGCAGCAGCTACAAAAGGTGATATAACTATAAAAAATGTAATTCCAAAGCATTTAGAATCTATTTCAGCAAAGCTTTTAGAAATGGGAGCAATAGTTGAAGAAGGCGATGATAGCGTAAGAGTTACAGTTGATAAACCTTTAAAAGGTGTTAGTGTTAAAACAGCTCCATATCCAGGATTTCCAACAGATGTACAGCAACCTATGTCTACTTTATTAAGCATTACAGAAGGAAGAAGCTTAATTGCAGAAAGTATATGGGAAAATAGACATAAGCATACTGATGAATTAAAGAAAATGGGTGCTGAAATAAAAGTAGAAGGAAGAACTGCTATAATAGATGGTGTTAAGTCATTAAATGGAGCAAAGGTTACAGCAACAGATTTAAGAGCTGGAGCAGCTATGGTTATAGCAGGATTAGTTGCAAATGGGGAAACAGAAATTTCTGATATAGAGCATATTGATAGAGGATATCCTCATATTGAAGATAAATTCAGAGCTTTAGGAGCAGATATAAAAAGAGTAGAAAAATAAGCTTGGGGGAATTTTAAATGAAGTTTTGCTCATTATATAGTGGAAGTAGTGGAAATAGTATTTTTGTAGGTTCAGAAAAGGCTAAAATTTTAATTGATGCTGGATTACCTGGAAAGAAAATAGATGAAGCATTAAAGCAAATTGGGCAAAATCCAAGCGAATTAGATGGGATTTTTATAACTCATGAGCATATAGATCATATTAAAGGTGTTGGAGTTTTATCTAGAAAATATGATATTCCTATTTATGCACCACATGACACTTGGGTTGCAATGGAAGGGACAATTGGAAAGATAAAAGAGCATAATTTAAAAGTAATGGATAGAAGATCAATTGTAGCAGTTAAGGATATGGAAATTAAATCATTTATTATTCCACATGATGCAGCTGCACCAGTTGGATATACAATTAATTTAAATGATAAGAAAGCAAGTGTAGCAACTGATTTTGGAACTTTTACTAAAGAAATTGAAGATAATATAAAGGATTCAAGTATTATTTTAATTGAAAGTAACTATAATCCGGAAATGCTAGACTTTGGGCCCTATCCGTATAGTTTAAAGCAAAGAATAAAAGAAGCATATGGACATTTATCTAATGAGGATTGTGGTGAAGCAATTGTTAAGGTATTAAAAAGTGGACTAGGGAAAAAAATAATTTTAGGGCATTTAAGCAATACTAATAATACACCTGAATTAGCTGAAATTACAGTTAGAAACATATTAGATAGTAATAATATTAATGTTGGTTCAGATGTATTTTTAAGTTTAGCTAATAGACATAATCCAAGCAAGATAATTACTTTATAAAAGTAGAGGATGAGAATATGAAAAAAATATATGCCTGTGAAGATCATATAGATGAGGCAATGGATGAAGTTATAGATGGAAAAGAAACATTTCCTGTAATTAATAAGACAACAAAAAATAAATGCAGTTATTGTGAAAAAGAAGCACAATATCAAGTTGAAATGACTTAATATTTATATGTTGAAAAAGATACATAATATTTAGTATAATTTTTATATAATCGTAAGAAAAGAAAAAGGAGAAAAAATTATGAGTTTATATAAACAATGGACAGATATGGTCGTAGAGTATGTTAAGACTAAGGGAGAAGCAGCATTTTGGAATGAATATACTAAAATAGAAACTGCTATATATAGAGATTTATTAGCTAATAGCAAAGAAGCTATGAAAATAACTATTGCTGATTTTGCTAAGAAGTATGAAACTTCTGAAGAATTCATTATGGGATTTGTTGATGGAATAAATGAAAGTTTAAATAATCAATATGATTTAGAAGCTTTAACTTCAAATGATGAAATAGTACTAGATATAAACTTAGAAAAACTATTCTTTAACATGTTAGAAGCTAAAGCTGAATATCTTTATAACTTACCACAATGGGATGCTATATTCTCACCTGAAAAGAGAAGAGAAATCCAAAAAGCATACAGAGAAAGCTGTAGTGTAAGAAATGAAAATAAAGTTGGAAGAAATGATGCTTGTCCATGTGGAAGCGGAAAGAAATATAAAAAATGTTGTGGAAAATAATTTCCATTTTTATAAAAGAGCTTTGATATCAAAGCTCTTTTTTGCATTAATTAATTTATATTTTAGTGTCAAATGATAATTCAAATAAATAAATTATAATAGTAGGTTTATTTGGAGGTAGTTTATATGTTTAGTATATTCCCATATATATTTTCTACTACTTTTAATGCTATAGCTGGCAATATTAATAGGTTTGATAATATAGTTGATAATGTTGTAAATAATATTGTTAATAGTGAATTTATAGATAACTTAGTCAAAAATATAGATGAAATGTCACCTATTAATATACAATTTAAAGAGCATAAAAGGGGTTATACAATTCAATGTTATTTACCAGGAGTGAAAAAAGAAGATATTAACTTAGAGTATTATAATAATTATGTTACATTACAAGTTAAGAGAAACTTGTTTTATAGTAATAATGAAAATATAGCAGTAGCTATAGTTCAACCAGGTGGAGATATAAATGAAGATTATTATGTGGAAAATGCAGATCCTAATGGAATTAGGGCTGTTTTAAAAAATGATACCTTAAATGTATTGATACCAAAAAGCACTTATATAAGTAAGGATACTACTATTGTAGAGGTAGATAATTTTAAGGAAGAACAAATATAGTTTTTTTATTTAACAAAGGAGGAGAAAATGATGAATATAACAATTATTTCTGTAGGAAAATTAAAGGAAAAATATTTGAAGCAAGCTATTGATGAATATTCTAAGAGATTAACTAGGTATTGCAAAATTGATAGTATAGAACTTCCTGATGAAAAAACACCTGATAATGCATCTGAAAAGGAAGAACTTCAAATTAAGTATAAGGAAGGACAGCTTATTTTATCTAAGATAAAGGATAATATGTTTGTTATAGCAATGGATTTAAATGCTAAGCAAATGACCTCTGAGGAGTTTTCAAAGTTTATTGAAACCCAAGGGGTTATGGGTAATTCAAACATAACTTTTGTTATAGGAGGAAGTTTAGGATTATCTCAAGATGTAATTAAAAGAGCTAATTATAAGATATGTTTTTCTAAAATGACTTTCCCACATCAATTATTTAGAGTAATGTTATTAGAACAAGTTTATAGAGCTTTTAGAATAATGAAAAATGAACCGTACCATAAATAAGTGCGGTTTTTACTGAAATTGGATATAAATAAAAGCAGTTATAATAATTAAGACTCTTACTTGTATTTAAATATACAGGTAAGAGTTTTTTATTTATGCAAAGTAACCAATATATTGAAAATAATAACTTGATATATTTATTTTAAATAGAATAATACGGTATAATAAAATGCGAAGTAATGAATAAATATATTTTTATACGAAATATTAGCTATAGCATTTAGATGGAGGAAGTATGAATAATAAAATTTTAATTATAGAAGATGATATAGAAATATCTAATATGCTAGATAGTTATATATCTAAAAATAATTATGACACATATGTAGCAAGAGATGGAATTACAGGGGTTAAGCTTGCAAAAGAAAAAACACCTGATTTAATTGTTCTTGATATCATGTTGCCATACAAAAGCGGAGACGAGGTGCTAAAAGAAATTAGAGTATTTTCTAATGCACCTGTAATTATTTTATCTGCAAAAGAAAGTGTACAAATGAAAGTAGATTTATTTAAAATAGGTGCAGATGACTATGTAGTAAAACCATTTGATTTATCTGAAATTTTAGCTAGAATTGAAACTAATTTAAAAAGATACGTAAAATCATTTAGTCAAATAACAACATATAACTATAAAAATCTGACATTAAATTATGATTTAAAGGAGGTTTTAGTAGGAGAAGAAGTAATAAAACTTACTTCAAAAGAACTTGAAATTTTATATTTATTTATGAAATATCCCAATAAAGTATTTTCTAAGAAAAACCTTTATGAATCTGTGTGGGAAGATGCTTATGCATATGATAATGATACTATAAATACTCATATAAGCAATATTAGGAAAAAAATTAATATAGATTTAATTGAAACTGTTTGGGGAATGGGATATAAGCTAAGGTAAAATCTTTAGAAAATCTTTAGAAATTATTTTAGAAAAATTTAAATGATAAATATTATTATATAAGACAAAGGAGATGATATAGATGTCAGAAATTATTTGTCAAACAGTAAATTTATCAAAAAAATATAAAGGTAAAGTAGCACTTGAAAAAGTAAATATTAATATCAAAAAAGGTGAAATCTATGGATTAATTGGTGAAAATGGTGCTGGAAAAACTACATTAATTAAAACAATTGCTCAACTTATAAAGCCGACAGAAGGAAACGTTAAATTATTTGGGCAAACTAACGAAAATGAACTATGTAGATTGCAAAAAAAGATGGGATATACAATTGAAAATCCAGCGTTATATATGGATATGACTGCAAGACAAAATCTTGAGGTAATACGTATAGAAAAAGGAATACCAGGAACTAGAGATATTGATAAGGTTTTAGCTATGGTGAACTTAAGCGATACAGGTAAAAAGAAAGTTAAAAATTTCTCACTAGGAATGAAACAAAGGTTAGCTTTAGCTATGGTATTACTAAATGAGCCAGAGGTTTTGATTTTAGATGAACCGTTAAATGGTCTTGACCCTACAGGAATTTCTGAGCTGAGAAGTCTTTTAAAAAAACTAAACACGGAAAACAATATTACGATAATTTTATCGAGTCATATTCTTAGTGAACTTCATAAATTAGCAACTTGCTATGGAATTATGCATAAAGGAAGAATAATTGAAGAGATATCATCAGAAATTTTAGATGATAGGTGTAAAAAACACATTTCTATAAAAGTTTCTGATATTAAAGCTACATCTATGATATTAGAAAAAGATTTAGGTATTAATAATTTTAGTGTTTGTAGTGAGGATATTATTAAGATATATGGAAATTTTGATAAATGTGCACAAATAAATAAAACTTTGGTATTGAATAATATACTAGTTGAAGAAATTACTATTAAAGGTGAGAGTTTAGAGTCATACTTCACAAAAGTAATAGGAGGTGAGCTTTATGCATAATCTTTTGAAATCAGAGATATATAAACTAAGATATAGTAAGGAACTATTAATCTGTATAATAGGGCTATTTATACTAGGTGCAATAAATATTTATTTTGGTGGAATAATAAATGGCAAGGCATCTTTAGCAAATCTAAGTCGTGAAATGTTTGGAATTATGGCATGTACTTTGTTTGCTATTACATATATCGGAAAAGACTTCATATCTAAAACTATAAATCATACATTAACAGCAGGGCATAGAAGAAACAAAGTATTATTAGGTAAATATATAACTTATATTATAGCTTGTATAATTATTTTACTAACAAATTACTTATTTATGGGTGGATTATATAGCATATTTTATGGATGGGGACAATCTTTTACTGAATCAGAGTTATACTTTGTAATAGTATATATATCAATGGGGATATTTTTTGATTTGTGTATTGCATCGATTCCATTTTTTATATGTATACTTATAAGAAATTCAAGCATAGCAATGGTACTATCTGTTGGTGTAATCGGACTTATATCTACATTATCTCAAATGCCTTGGGACACAGTTGCTTATAGTATTGGTAGTAAAGACATTTCTTTAGGAGTTACCCCAATTATATTTAGTCTATTATTTATAATAATCACAGCATTATTATACTTGATTTGTAATCATTTTTTTAAGAAAATGGATATATAATAAATTTATATGATTTATATGAAAGGATGGATTATAGTAGGTTGGAAATTTTACTAATTTTAATTACGGGATATACTTTAATCCGTTTTATATCATTAAAGAAACAATTAAGAAAAATTGAAAAACAAGTTTACTTTAAAGAAAGAATTAATATTAGTTTAAATGATAAAGATATCGAAAAATTAGCAGAGACCATAAATAATAATATGCGAGAAAATAAACAGATTGAAATAGATATTATGAAAAGAGAAGAAAGGTTGAAACAGAATATATCTGATATAGCTCATGATTTAAGAACACCACTTTCATCTATAATGGGATATATTACACTTTTAGATAATTGTACAGAAAAAGAAAAGAAAGAATACATAAATATTATTCAAAGAAAATCTGAAGAGTTAAATTTATTGATAAATAATTTTTATGAAGTGTCTTTATTAGATAATAGTAGCCTAAAAATAGATATTACATCAATTGATATTGTTCAAGTAATTATGGACATTGTTATATCTAATTATGCTTTGATAAAAAATAATAAAATTGAAATAAATAACAGAGTACCAGAAAAGCAAATAAAAATTTATGGAGAAGAAATTACTTGCAAAAGAATAATTCAAAACCTAGTATCTAACTCAATTAAATACTCAACAGGATACATTTCAATAGAACTTGATGAACTTGAAAATGAAGTAGTATTTACTATTAAAAATAATGTTTCAAATTTAAAAGAATCAGATATAGAGCATTTATTTGAACGATTTTACACTGTAGATAAATCTCGTAATCGTAGTGGTAGTGGACTGGGGTTATATATTGTGAAGTTACTGCTAAATAAAATTGGTGGAGAAGTAAAAAGTATAGCTTTAGAGGATAGTATTTTAAGCATTTCTATTATGTTTAAACCTTTTATTAAATTAGATTAAGAGTTATAAAACGGTTTACATATAAAAATCCATTACATTCTTTGGCTAATTTAAAAAAGGTAAGTTTCCTAAATCTCAAATAGTTAAAGAAATAGAAAGAAGTAAAATAATAAAAAATATATAATTTCAAGTTTTTATAGTTAATTTATCATATTCATTGCGAAATAAATTTAGGGAGGATTAATGATGAAGAAGATTTATAAAGAAAGTCAATTGTTAGAATTAAATAATATACCATCAGAAGTAATTAAAAGTATAAAAGTAACAATAGATATATTAAATGAAAACTATGTAGAGGATAGAGATGTAGAATCTGATTTAGGTGGATATGTAGTTATAGCAGAAAATATTGTAGATATCAAAATACTGAAACAAGATAAACTAAAAGGTTTAATACCAGAATATACCGATATAATTGAGTGTAGTGAAGGAGTTAATTGGACTTCTTCACTATTTTTGCTTTCAAGTGATTTTGCAATAGTAGTAGTAACAACAGAAGAATTTTCTAAGTTCCTATTAGAGTAAGGTAGAGAGGGTGAATAACATGAGTAAGAAGAGTGAAGAAAAGATAATAAAGGAAACTAAGTACTGTAAGATAATAAATCAAGGAAAGGTTGGAGAAGGAGAATACACATACTCGATAGAAAAAATCTACATTAAAGAACTAAAGAGAGATGAAGTAAGATTCTGTGTCTACAAGGCAACTAGAAGAGGTGATGAAACATACATTCCAATAAGTCTTGATGTAACAGAACTAGAACTAATAGAGCTAATAAAAAAATCAATAAGAGAAAAAGTATTTTCAGAGGAATTCATTAAAATGCTAAAACAAGAAATAAGTAAAATTTAAAAGTCTTAATTGCTATAAGGATAGTGATTAAGGTTTTTTACATTTAAATAAGAGTATAGAAAGAGGTAGTATAAATGTCTAATAAAGATAATGTGTTTATTGCAGTTAATGAAGAAGTTTCTTCATTAATTCAGCAATATATAATAATAGAAATTAAGAAGGTATTAGATAAATACAAGAGTATATCAACAGAAGAAATAAGAAATATAGAAAATTTAATGAATAGTATAAGCAATGAAGAGCTAAAAGAGGAATTTCTAAATAATTGGAGCATGTCAGTAAAGATAGCAAAAAGTCTTAAAGAGGAAAAAGAACAACTTCTAGTTACATTTTCAGATGATGTAAATGAAGAAATACCATATGAGTTCATAAAGAGCATACTAGAGAATTTTAGTAAAGTTCTAACAGAGAGTGCAACTAGAGAGCAACAGAAGAAGTTGCTTCATATGATAATATCAGAAATAACTATAAATGAAGCGAGAGAAATAGATTCAATAAAACTAAAAATAAATGATAGCTTAGTAGACTATATAAGTAAAGAAGAAGGAGTATCTATAAAGGATGCTACTTCTTCTTTTATGTTAAGAAATATTGGAATGAGAGTATTGAATTTAGATATTGCTATATAGAGAATATTGAAGTTGTTATATATAAATATTATAATTTAATCATATGTAAATATTATATTCACTAGATAAATTAAAATTTTTGGAGGTGTTAGAATGAATTTTTCTATTGTTACTCTTACTAATGAAGACTTAACTCAATATAAAGTAGATATGCAAGAAGCATTCCAAAAAGGATTTGAAGATGTTTTTGGTAAGACTGAAGATATTATTCTTCCTGAAAGAGATATTAACCATTCTTTGAAAGCTAAGGGTTCAGTTGCATATAAAGCAGTTGTTGATGGTGAAATGGTTGGAGGTGCTATTGTAGTAATTGATGAAGAAGCTCAGCATAATCATCTCGACTTGTTTTATGTTAAGTGTGGTATTCATAGTAAAGGTATTGGTAAGAGAATGTGGGATGAAATTGAAAAATTACATCCGGAAACAAAGGTCTGGGAAACTTGTACACCTTATTTTGAGAGAAGAAACATTCATTTTTATGTAAATAGATGTGGATTTCATATAGTAGAATTTTTAAATGAAAAAAATCATGGAGCTGATATGCCAGAAGATTTTATTGGTGATAGAGGACAGGGGATGTTTGTATTTAGGAAGCAAATGTAATGTGATAACTTCTAGTTTGTATAGATAAAAAATCTCACTTACTTGTGATACGGTTCTCCGTATCACAAGTAAGTGAGGTTTATAGGTTTATGTATTGGTATAACTTGCCTAAGGCTATTTTTGTAATTGAAAATATACTACCATAA
>ERZ1034980.2310-NODE-2310-length-10360-cov-5.583794_pt1 | contig 10360 bp, 9 predicted proteins | sample MGYA00520622_ERZ1034980 | MGnify/ENA primary metagenome ERZ1034980 (study PRJEB33766, sample SAMN09781791) | gut metagenome | biome: gut microbiome | host: Homo sapiens | place: Madagascar | study: EMG produced TPA metagenomics assembly of the PRJNA485056 data... | reverse complement strand
GAACACCTTAGCTAATGCTGCTACCGCGCGATCTACCTGTTCCTTCGTGTGAGTAGCCATCAATGCTACACGTACCAATGTATCATGAGGAGCACAGGCAGGTGGAATTACGGGGTTGATGAACACACCTTCGTCAAAAGCACGTGCCGTAGCAATGAAAGTCTTCTCTGTATCACGTACGTAAAGGGGAATGATCGGTGATTCCGTATCACCAATTTCAAAGCCTTCCTCGCGAAAACGTTTTAATGCATAGCGCGTAACGTCCCACAAAGCTTCAATGCGTTCAGGCTCGTTCTGAATGATGTGCAAAGCCTCTAAAGCACAAGCCGTTGCAGCAGGCGTATTTGATGCTGAGAAGATGTAGGTACGAGCATTATGGCGCAACCAATTGATGATGCTCTCGTCAGCTGCTATAAAGCCACCGATTGAAGCCAACGACTTACTGAAAGTACCCATGATAAGGTCTACCTCATCAGTCAAGCCAAAGTAGTCACACACACCGCGTCCTTGTCGACCGAATACACCCAAGCCATGAGCCTCGTCCACCATGATTGTTGCGTTATACTTGTGCTTCAACTTAACTATCTCAGGCAAGTTAGCCAAATCGCCTTCCATAGAGAACACACCGTCTACTACAATCAATTTCACAGCCTCAGGAGCACACTTTTGCAACTTGCGTTCTAAGTCAGCCATATCGTTGTGCTTATACTTTAAGCGTTGAGCAAACGACAGACGACAACCATCAACGATTGAAGCGTGGTCACGATCGTCACAGATTAAGTAGTCTTCACGACCTAACAAAGCAGGAATTACACCAGAGTTTACTGTAAAGCCAGTTGAGAAACAAAGTGCATCGTCCTTGCCTACAAACTCAGCTAATTCCTTCTCTAATTGCAGGTGGAGGTCAAGCGTACCATTCAAAAAACGTGAACCAGCACAACCTGAGCCGTATTGCTCCATAGCCTTGATGCCAGCCTTAATAATGCGTTCATCGCCTGGCAGACCCGTATAGGCATTCGAACCAAACATTAATACGTGGTGACCACCCATTTCTACTTCGGTTCCTTGTTTGCCCTCAATGGCACGAAAATAAGGATACACACCTTTGGCCTTATATTCTTGCGGAAGTGTGTACTTCGCTAATCTGTCTTGTAAAATTCCCATTTGTTTTACTTTGAATGTAAAGAGGCTAAAAGGGGTGGGGGATCTTATTACTTTATCTCCTTTTGCTCTTCTATATTATAATTTTTGGGCAAAGGTACACAAAAACTTTAATTTATGTGTAATTTAATTATAAAATGCGCACATTTGCCAGGTTTTTATGCATTAATCAGCTCAAATCTTTATTTCAGTACAACGCGATCGCCTAAGAGTTTGGCCAGTTCGCGTTCTATCTGGCTTATTTCCATATACTGTCGCATCAGCTGTTTAGCCTTCTCGGGGGCATTCATGAGCTGAGGGTTACGCAGTTCTGTCAGCAAGTGCTTGAGTTGTTCCTTTACGATTGCGTGCTTATAGTCGTGTAAGATGCGAGGCACAACATTGTCAAGCCTATATTGTTCCTCAATGTAGAGGTCGCGCTGCTTACTGCTCAACACAAAGTCATCTTGTCCCACATCAGCCGCCAGTTTACTAATGCGAGGGTCAGGGTGATTCAAAAAGTAGGGGAGTGCCTTCCACCCTTGTTCGTCTACGTGGGCTAATGCCTCACTGAGCACTTGCTTATAGACTGCATTGTGTAGCGTGAGTCCGTCCGCTTGTAGGTCAGTGTCAATGTAGTGCGCCACGCTTATCTGTTGCAAAGTCGCATTGCTCACCTCCGTTTGGTTCGCTGCCTTTTCTGCATCTGCTTCAGCCACGTCCTCAGCCGCGTCAACAACGTCCATAGGCATATCGCCATAACGTACGATAAGGGCCACCAACATACGTTCCTCGGCTAACTCCGTTTCGCCCAACATGAGTTGCTGCATGCGCTCTTCATCAGCAGCCATTGCCGCATCCTCGTCGGCAGCATATGCGTCGTCTGTATCATTGCCTTCGTTTTTTTTACGTTCAGCCTGCAGCTTCGCACGGTGTTGCTTATTTATTTCATTAACAATAAGTTCTTCGCTAACGCTCAGACTGGTGGCACATTCGTGAATGTACATTTGGCGCACCACTTCATTGGGGATAACCGAAATGCTCTTCACCACGTTTGTCACCAATTCAGCACGTTTCAAGGGGTCGCTCTGTGCATCGCTCATCAACAAGTCTATCTTAAACTTGATAAAGTCCACCTGATGCGTATCAATGTATTTCTGAAACTCCTCAGCCTTGTGTTTACGTGCAAAGCTATCAGGATCATCACCGTCGGGCAGTAGCAGCACTTTTATGTTCAATCCCTCTGCCAACAACATATCAATGCCTCGCAAACTGGCTTTAATACCAGCCGCGTCACCGTCATAAAGCACCGTTATATTGTTCGTAAATCGGTGTAACAGACGGATTTGCCCCTCCGTAAGTGAAGTACCAGACGAAGCAACCACATTTTCTATGCCGCTTTGGTGCATAGAGATTACGTCAGTATATCCTTCAACTAAGAAGCAGCGTTCATGCTTCACAATAGCGCTTTTGGCCTGATAGAGTCCATAAAGTTCGTGGCTTTTGCTATAAATGTCGCTTTCGGGCGAATTGACGTATTTACCAACGTTTTTCTGCTTTTCTGTGTTCAACACACGGCCACCAAAGGCTACCACACGCCCCGAAACGCTATGAACAGGGAAGATAACTCGACCACGATAACGATCAAAGATTTGTTTATCCTCCGTCTCGAAGCACAATCCCGTTTTGAGTAAATACTCCTTCTTAAAACCATGCGAGAGGGCAGCCTGTGCCAACGCGTCGCGCTGTTCAAGCGAGTAGCCCAACGAAAACTTTCTGATAATATCGTCTCTAAATCCGCGCGAACGATAGTAAGCCATACCTATGGCCACACCGTCTACAGTGTCGTGCAGTGTTTTCTCGAAGTATTTACAAGCCCATTCGTTGAGGGCAAACATACTTTCGCGCTCATTTTGTTGAAGTTTTTCTTCGTTTGTAAGTTCCTTTTCCTTTATCTCGATGCCATACTTTCGTCCTAACCATTTAATAGCTTCGGGGTAGGTCATGTGTTCAAGTTCCATTAAGAAGTGAACAGCATTGCCACCTTTGCCACACGAGAAGCACTTATACATCTGTCTAGCTGGCGAAATGCTAAACGATGGGGTACGTTCGTTATGGAAGGGGCACAAACCCTTATAATTGGCACCTGCCTTTTTGAGGGTCACGAATTCACTCACCACGTCGACTATGTCGGTAGCGTCCATCACGCGTTGTATGGTTGCTCTGTCTATCATGCTAATGTGATTATGTGATTATGTGCTAATGAACTAATGAGCTAATTGCCAATATATTAATGAGTAAATATACGAATGCCTTGGAATGCTATTAAACATAACACTGATTCTTTTCATTTTACGAGTGGGCAATATGCAATGCATATTATGACGGATATTATTAGCATTCACTCACTCTCTGTTGCTCCATCAAATAAGTTGCAAAGAGTTCGGCACCAAGGCGTACCATGCGCGGACATGGGCGCTTTTTATAATACTGCATTGTACGAGCTTCAGCCTCGGACGAGGCTTCAAGTTTTTTGAGCCCTAAAAGTTCGGCACAGATTATAGACCCTGTCTGCGACTTAAACTTTTCGGCTAATTGTTGGACAACGGCATAATTATGACTTTTGCCAGCTCGGTCGGATCCTTCGGTCGCTCCACAGTCAAGGCCAGCTAACATAAACATGCCACAAGCTGCACCACACGTCTGACGCATACGCCCTATGCCACCACCAAATGAGGCTGACATACGTAGTGCTTGTTCGCGCGTAAAACCGTATAAATCAGCAAAAGCGGCTACCACACTTTGCGAGCAATTATAGCCTTGCATAAAGTTGTCAACGGCTTGTTCCACCCGCTTTTGCGCCTCTTCTGTTGATATTTTGGGGCTTATCTGTTGCTTTTCTTTCATTATTATTCTACTTTTGCTGCAATAGGGTTTCTTCCTTCGTTAGAGTGAAGATTCTAGATGTCAATATTTAATCACAAAAATATGAATAAAATCAACACCATTAAAACCATTTTTGCTTTGGTTATCTGTGCTTTAAGTTCAGCGTCGTGTCAAATGAATTTTGACGAACGTCTACAGCATGAGGCTGAAGAATTTACCAAAAACAATTGTCCGCAAGAGCCTGAGGCTGGCACACGGCTTGACAGCGTAGCATACAGTCCTCAAAGTAAGACCTATACCCTATATTATAGCCTCTCGGCTGCTAACGAGGCTTTGTATCGCGAGCAGTCTACCCTACTCCATTATATGCTTCGTCAGCGATTAATTGACAATTCGGACTATAAGGAGGTAAAAGCCCAGCGTGTCACCTTTGCTTACGAGTATCGTTCGCAAACAACGGGTTCTGTGGTGTACGAGACGCAAATTAAGGCTGAAGAGTACGAACGATAAGTTAATGTGCAAATGTGAGAATGTGCAAATATATAATAATGCTTTTAATTATTCGTTTTACAATTACAAAGCGCTTATTTGTACATTCACGCATTTCTCACGCATTTTTACATTCAAGCATTTGCACATTCACTACAGTTCCTCTTCGATTGACTGTAAGCAGTGGGCTAATTGGTCTGGACATGAGGTGAGTTTGTTACCACAGCGAATGCCTTGTAGGCGTTCTATGACCTCTTCCTTCTTCATGCCCTTTACCAGTGCTCCAATGCCTTGCAGATTACCATTGCAGCCACCGTCAAAGCTAACGGAAGCTATACGGCCGTCGTCTGTAAGGTCGAGATGAATGCAGCGTGAGCAAGTACCTTGTGTTTGATAATCAATGTGTTTCATATCGTGTTATAAAGCAAAAAATGAGGTTATAAAGTTATATGCCTTTGATTAAGGCAGCGTAGAGTAAGTTAAACTATCTACCCTTTTTTATTCTAACTTTATAACCTCAGTAGTTTTCTTACGTTTACTGACAAACACGCCCTCCCTTCTTTAGTCCTCGGCAGGCTTCATGTTGGTGTAAACAGTCTGAACATCGTCAAACTCTTCGAGTCGTTCTACCATCTTGTCTATGCTTTCGCGCTCTTCGTCGGTAACGTCCTTGAGGTCGTTAGGAATGTAAGTAAACTCTGCAGCAAGTACTTCGAAGTCGTTCTCTTCAAGATGTTTTTGAATCTGTGAGAAGCACTTAGGGTCGCCATAAATGGTTACGCTGTTTTCTTCTTCATCTTCGTCGTACTCGTCTTCTACGCCATAGTCAATGAGGTCGAGTATAAGTTCGTCCATGTCGACACCTTCCTTCTTACGGATAGTGAATACGGCCTTGTGGTCGAAGAGGTAAGCCAACGAACCCATTGTGCCGAGGTTGCCGTTAAACTTATTAAATACCGAGCGAACGTCGCCTACCGTGCGAGTAGCATTGTCAGTCAGTGTATCGACAAAGATAGCCACACCGTGAGGGCCATAGCCTTCATAGGTCATTGTCTTGTAGTCGCTTTGGTCTTTACCGCAAGCATTCTTGATAGCACGCTCAATGTTGTCCTTGGGCATGTTTTCGCGCTTACAAGTGGCAATGATAGCACGAAGGGTAGGATTGTTTTCGGGTTCAGGACCGCCAGCCTTTACGGCTACTGCAATCTGTTTACCTAACTTCGTAAATGTACGAGCCATGTGGCCCCAACGCTTCAATTTTGTTGCTTTTCTGTATTCAAAAGCTCTTCCCATAGGAGTATGTGATTTAAAAGTGCAAATGTGAGCATGGGTAACTATGCAAATAATTAAATGTGCAGATAATTAAATGTGCAGACGTACTAATACCCTTATTTGCTATTTTGAATATTTTTTGTTCTAATGATATGTTTTTTAGCTTTAAGATTATTAGGTTATAAAGTTTGATTACACTGATAGTCAGTAGATCTAACTTTATAACCTTCTAACCTATAATAGCCTTATCGCAGTGTTGCACCAAGTTGCTTTTCGAGATTAGTAATAATCTTCTTCATCACAGCATCAGTCTGCTTGTCATTCATCGTCTTCGTCTCGTCTTGCAAAACGAAGTTGACTGCATAGCTCTTCTTGCCATCAGGGAGTTTCTCACCTTCATATACGTCGAAGAGCTCTACCTTCTTAAGGAACTTCTTATCAGAGGCATAAGCGATTTGTTCTATCTGGCCAAACTCTACGCTCTTGTCGATGAGTAGTGCGAGGTCGCGGCTTACAGTGGGGAACTTGCTTATCTCTTTAAACGAGACGGGGCCCTTCTGTAAGTGCTTCATCATCATTGACCAATTGATCTCAGCGTAGTACACCTCTTGTTCGAGATTGAATTGGGCGGTGATAGCTTTCGCAACGATGCCAAACTCTACCATTACCTTTCCGTTGCGGTCGGTGAAGGCAAGGCTCTTGGCGAAGATGTCGTTTGTGCCTTGTACTACCTTTAAGCCGCCTAAATGTACACCCAGACGTGCCATGATGTTCATCACGTAAGCTTTAAGTTCATATACGCTTGAGGGTTCTGTAGCGTGTGCCCATGAGCCTTCTATGTGATTACCCATAAGCCAAAGGCCTAAGAAGTGGGCTTGACTATAAGCGTTGAGTGTGTGGTCGGCTGTGTGTTTGCTCGAATTGTAATAGTAGCAGTTGCCACTCTCGAAGAAGCGGAGGTTGCTATTCTTACGGTTTACATTGTGTGCAATGCTTTCAAGGCCTCCAAAGAGGAGCGTCTGACGCATTACGTTGAGGTCGCTGCTTAGAGGGTTCAGCACGCGTACGAGTTCGTCAGCAGTGTATACCTTGAGATCGTTATAATAAGCCGCTTTAGTGAGTGAGTTATTCAGTATCTCGCGGAAGCCTTGACCTACTAATTGCTCGGCAACGATATTCTCAAGCTTGTTGGCACGATCAACATCGCCTTTAATCGTAAGGCTTGACTTGACAGAGGTGGGTATCTCGACATTGTTGTAACCATAGATGCGCAGAATGTCTTCTACCACGTCGCAGGGGCGCTGTACATCAACACGATAGGCGGGAATTTCGAGGCTAATACCTTCGGCCGTTTCGCTTGTAATTTTCATTTCGAGCGAAGTGACTATCTCTTTGATTACTTCGACGGGAATTTCCTTACCTACGAGGTCGTGAACGTACTTATAGTCTAAGTCAACGTTAAAGTGTTTAACAAGTCCTGAAGCTTCAACGTCCTTTATATCCATGCTTATTGTGCCACCAGCCAATTCTTTCACCAAGAGAGCAGCCACTTTGAGGGCATAGATTTGTCCATCTGGGTCGACACCACGCTCAAAGCGGAAGGAGGCGTCTGTGCTAAGGCCATGACGACGTGCGCTCTTTCGAATCCATGTGGGGTGAAAGTAGGCGCTTTCGAGTAATATATCCTTTGTCGTGTCGTACGTGCCTGAGCCGCGGCCACCCATTACGCCAGCTATACACATGGGGGCTGAAGCGTTGCAAATGGCGAGATCACGATCGGTGAGCGTATGTTCTACGGCGTCGAGTGTTTGGAACTTTGTTCCGTTGGGCATGGCTTTCACTATCACCTTGCCACCCTCTATCATATCAGCATCAAAGCAGTGGAGGGGCTGTCCGTAAGCCATCATTACGTAGTTCGTAATGTCGACAATGTTGTTGATAGGACGTAGGCCAATGGTATTGAGTTTCTCTTTCAACCATTCGGGACTTTCCTTCACCTCACATCCTTTGATCGTTACTGCGCAGTAGCGAGGACAAGCTTCAGTGTTTTCTACCTCAACGTCGATGTTAAGTTCGTGATTATCTACTTTAAAGGCTGAGACGTCCATGCGGTGAAGCGCTGTCTTTTTGCCATTGCGAACGAGCCACGCGTAGAGGTCGCGTGCCACACCATAGTGTGAGCAAGCGTCAGCGCGGTTGGGAGTGATATCTACTTCGATTACGTAGTCACTCTCCAAACCGTAATATTCGGCGGCTTTGAGTCCTACAGGTGTATCTTCGGGTAATACGATGATGCCGTCATGGCTATTGCCTACGCCTATTTCGTCTTCGGCACAAATCATACCCAAACTCTCAATTCCACGCAACTTTGAGCGCTTTATGGTGAAGCACTGGTCACCGTCGTAGAGTTTAGTACCGATGGTTGCTACGATCACCTTTTGGCCTGCTGCTACATTGGGGGCGCCACATACGATTTGCTGTGGAGCGTCGCCTCCAAGGTCGACTTGGCAGATGTGCATATGGTCGCTATTGGGGTGGGGCTCGCAACTTACGACGTGGCCTACGACCAATCCTTCCAGTCCGCCTTTGATGGCTTGAACTTCTTCTACACCGTCTACTTCAAGTCCTTCGCTTGTCAGCGCGTCGGCCACCTCTTGTGCGGTGAGGTCGAAGTCAACGTATTCTTTCAGCCATTTATAAGATATATTCATAATTTTGTGTTGTGACTTAAATTTCTTCTTTTGAGCAAGTTTTACCCTATATCTGCACACTTATAAAGTGTACAATACAAGTTTTGCACTGCAAAGTTACGATTTTTTCTTATGCAACAAAGGGCTTACAGAGGCTTTTTAGGTGCTTGCGCACGGCTCTTTCATTTAAGATTTCGTTGCTCACTTAAAAATGTTGTTTTTTATACTGTTTCAGCATCGAATCCAAATATTTTATTCACTATCTCAAGATTTAATTGCGTGTTCGGGTTATTCTCAAACACGTCAATATTTTTTGGGCGTGTAATCTTCTGTTTTGTTAATAGAAACATTAAAAGCCTTGCAACGCCTGTTCTTTTGATTGGAACGGCACAATGAGAAGCGGTTGAACTTCTCATAAATGTCCAAGCCACGTCCAAGAGCTATAGTCCACCCAGTATCTGTTTTGATGAAGCAATCATGGTCTGCCTTAAAGTCGTAAGTGAACTCTATACCCATCGGCAGCAACTCGTCGGCCAAATCATTGAACGAGTCTATCACCTCAGCCACTTTTTCGTCATCGTCATTTTGCGTACTCAGATGAATTTTTATAGTGTCTTGCTGGGTTGACACATCTTTCACCATTTGTATGAAATCTACTAAATTGTCTATCTGATAAGGTTGGCGAATGAAAGGAGCGATTATGCAGATTTCCTTTACAGTGCGCAGGTAATTACCAAATAGATCTTTGTAAGTCACCCCACCCTGGTTTTCTCTTATGGATATAGTCTTGGCTACAAGAGGTTTTATGCGAGGCCGAGAACCAGCCATTCTTGTTTCGTGCTTATTTTCCTGTCCATCGTTTTTATCCATATTCTGCCCATCGTTATCCTCCATCGTATGGATTGACCTGTGCTCGATATTTTCAAGTGTTTCCACCTTTATGGTCTCGCCACTTTTCAGCCATGTGTATTCAAACTTCGCCGGCTCGGTGCAGAAAGTGCTGTCGATGACGTACAACTGGTCTTTAACTCATTTGCGCCCTTCTGCCGAAAAGTCAATAAGTTCCTTAGCTTCCTCATCCGTTATTTTACCATCAGGATAGATGAGTTTCATCATGCCAGAGAATGTTTTACGGATGGCAAGGTGGTCGCGTTCGGAAAGCGAACCATCGAACTTGGCATAATCATTCAACAATGCTGTGCGATCGTCATTGCGCAGAGCATGTAACACGGCTGCTATGTAGTCCGTGATGAGACCATACCCCTTAAGAAGCTGTTCTTTTTCAACATCTTGATTTCCCATCCTGGATTATATAGATGCATACGGTCAAGGAATGCACCCTTGATGAAGGAAGTAGGAATGCTCTCAAACAGATGACTATTCTCCAACATATATGGCACAATATGCTTTGTGTTACCAACAAAAGACATAGATGCACTTGCCTCATGTGTACCCTTACCACGGTTGAACGACTTGTTGGCAAGATAGTTCTGCATCGTGTCAATAAGTACAGCATCTACATTGCGACCTTTCTGCTATTCAAACTCATCCCATGCCACAACATCCCAATAACCTACCAATCCAAGATTATGCTTCAAAGGTACTACCTTCACGAAAAAAAGCGAAGAAGATGTGATAAAATTGCGTTTTTAGGCAAAAGTTTTTCTTGATATGCTTAATTTTTAACCCTTATTGTATCAAACTTTGTCTCTCTTGTATTATTCCGTATATCAAGGAAAATGAGTAACTTAGATGTGATAAAAAACAATACTCAAAACTCAAAGCCTTGAGCAAAATTACAAAAATTCCGTCAGAGATTCGCAACTTTTAAACTGCAATTTATCTGCCTAATTGGGGGGCGGGTTTGTAACCCGCGGCAGCAG
>ERZ1034980.2307-NODE-2307-length-10368-cov-1001.548434_pt1 | contig 10368 bp, 10 predicted proteins | sample MGYA00520622_ERZ1034980 | MGnify/ENA primary metagenome ERZ1034980 (study PRJEB33766, sample SAMN09781791) | gut metagenome | biome: gut microbiome | host: Homo sapiens | place: Madagascar | study: EMG produced TPA metagenomics assembly of the PRJNA485056... | reverse complement strand
GGGTGCTTGGAGACAATTCAAGGCTTACAACTTCTTGCGAGTTGCATAAAGATATATACACGTTCAAAGGTGTTTGGCGAGGCTTGATAGGGGGTGTGCCTTTAAACACCCCCTTTAGTTAAGGACTTTTAAAGTATTTGAGATATGGAGACAATCGCTAAGTGTTTGAAAGAAGTGTTCTACAAAGGGCATCATATTACTAAGGTGGAGGACGTATTTGGTCAGGTATCCGTTCGCATTGATAATATTGCAGAACCGGACTATGCTAGCATAACCGATGCAAAACGAGTAATCAATGGTAAAGCCCCTAAATGGTTTACGGATGGTTACATGTGGGACGAAGCCAGCAAGAAGGTAGTAAAAGACCCTAACGCTTTCCGATGGGAGGAGTAAGAAAAGATAAGGTAAAGAACTTAATACAATTGATTATGGAAAAGTTTAATGATGGCAATTATGTATTCGAGACAACAAACGAGTTTCCGGATGGCTATGAGATTTGGGCGATTGGTCGAAGAAATTTCGAGCACAAGGGTTACGTGCCATTGTGTGAGGTTGATGAGAACTACAACGTCAAAAGAGATACCTTGAAGGCTTTGAAAGTCAAGGATGAAGCATTTGCTTTGGCTTTACTCTATGAAGCCGTTAAACGAGGTGTAAACAAGAAGAAGTATAACAAAATGTTAAGTGCATAAGAGCATGGATGAGAATTTCTTGAATGTGCTCTATATCGAGCACACAGACAAAATAGGCGTTTTAAAGGACGATAAAGATGAAAGGGTATCTATTATCCTTGGGACGGACAAAACGCTTGTAGAACGCAAGAGAGAGGGCAAGACGTACCTTCTTGTACCATTGACAAAGAGCCACACCTTTGTCTGCAAGGGTAATAGCATTGATGTGGATGGTGAGCATATCGAGAGTAAAATCTTCTTTCGTAAGGATGGTGCTCAGTGGATTGAGATTGATAAAGAAACGCTATCCAAGGTAGCGTAATATAATATAAGGTACGAGGCAGCAAGTCGTGAGCGGGACACGACAGAAATATAAACTCCCACTGGTATGCTGCCAACTACCTTTTTTGTTTAACAATTTAAATTAGTTTTAAAATGACAGGATTCAAAAGAGAAAATGTCAGTTTGGAGGCTCTGCCAGTAGCCTCAGCGGTTTTAAACAACTTCAAAGAAGGAGGTGTTGGTGTTGTAGAGATTATCGAGCATGATGGCAAGCAAGCCGTGAGCGCAAGGGAGCTGCACCAAAAGCTGGGTAGCAAGTATCAGTTTGCGAATTGGATTCAAGAACGTATCAATAAGTACGGATTCGTTGAAAATCAAGACTATGAGGTTTTTAAGGAAAATCTTAAAAACTCAAATGGTGGTAGACCAACTAAGGAATATGCCTTATCTTTAGATATGGCTAAGGAGCTTTGCATGGTCGAGAACAACGAGCAAGGTCGGACGATTCGCAAGTACTTCATAGAGGTCGAAAAGAAGGCAAGAATGCGAAATCCATTTGCTATTCCTCAGACTTATTCTGAAGCGTTACAACTAGCAGCCAACCAAGCAAAGCAGATTGAAAAGCAGCAATTGGCATTGGAGCAGAAGCAAGTCGAGAACGATAAGCTGGTAGCTGACGGCAAGCGCAAGGATGCCGAAATAAAGGAATATAAGCCAAAGGCAGCGTATTATGATATGATAATGGCTAATCCTTCCTGTTCAAAGGTAACTTCGATAGCACAGGATTATGGGATGAGTCCGCAAGCGTTCAATGACCTTCTGCACGACTTGGGTATTCAATACAAGGTTGATAAGCAATGGATATTGTATCAGAAGTACAAGGATGCAGGTTATGTGCATAGTAAGCCAATTCCTATCACACACCACGATGGGCATCAGACCGTCAGATACCTTACCGTTTGGACGCAAAAGGGCAGATTGTTCCTTTACGACCTGTTGAAGGAGAAAGGCATCTTACCTATGATTGAGCGAAACGAGAAGAGTGAGGCACACGATAAGTAAACTGTATTATTAATAATGTGGGGTGTGGTTTAGGCTACATCCCCACAATAAAAAAAAGATATATGACAGAAATAAATTATGAGTTGAAAAGAGACAAGATAAACGTAGATGTCAATCGTCTCATTAGTCAAACCGTGTATGAAAGCGGTTGTGATGTACATGAGAACAAAAAAGGTATGTATGTGTTTGTTGCGAAGTGTCCTACAGCATTGGTTGATGCGGCTGTGGCTTGCAAGAATGCTATAGAATCATGTACGTATTTTGAGACTCCGTATAAGGAAGTTTTCTTGTTTTTAGAAAAGGTATGGACTAAATGCGCCAAAGTCCTAACTAGCAAACAATTTGTTTCTTTGGCAGATGAACTGTCCGAAAAGATACCTAAGATGTTGAAGAACAACGTTGTTGTAAAAAGCGAGTATAGCGAGGATGACCCGTTCGATTTCGATACTTGTTACAACTTTATGGAGGAGTTCTTTCATAGTTTTCTAGAATTACATGAAGGTGAATACTACACGAATAGTCTTTACTATCCGTATTCAGACGAGCCTTTAGACAAGCAGTTCCTAAAGACTTTTCGTGATTACGTGGTTTTTACGGATGAGTACAAGGACTTTGCGTTTAGCGAGGTTTCTGAAGGTGAGTGTATGTATTCCTCAATGAAGCGTTTGATTGAAGAGTTACCAACAGGTGACAAGTAGAATAACCAACAGAATAAGCGAGAAGAGCCACAAGGTGAGCGGCACACCTCAACAACTGCCATTAAACGGCTCTCTTGCTTTTTCCTTTAAAAATAACAAGATTATGAAGATTGATGTTATCAAAAAAATTTTAGAAGATGCGAAGGAGTGTGGTCACCTTGTGACAATTACACTTGTAAATGGACAAGTATCTCATGTAAATTTCAGTAAGCATATAAAGAAGTTTACTACTACAGATGATGTTATCTTAGACGAGAATGGACATCTTGTGATAATAATTGATATGGATGGAAGTAGAGACTATATTGATAGCGATTCCATCATTCGCATATTTAGCAAAGAAGGCTTATAACAATTGATTAGATAAGAATATGGATGCAGGTCATGTGAATGTGATATTGGGCGAAGCCGAGAATAAAGGTCTTAGAGGAAATATCAACTTGGTAGGTGGAGCAAAGATAAGTTTCGACTTCAATAGTGTTGGTGGTGAAACCTCTTTCAATTGCAATACAAAGAACAGAACACTTATGATTGGGAGCGGAAGTACAGTAGTGTTTACACGTAAATATATTGATTGTAGCTCTATCCAGTATATTGAAGTGCTTGAACGTACAAACTAATCTTTCGCAAAGATGCTTGCCAATGGGTAGAGATTGATGAAGAAATGCTAGCCAAGGTAGCGTAATGTAATAAGGTGTAATCTTAGGTGAAAATTCTTGCCGAATCCCTTGCGTATATGAAGAAAATTTCGTATCTTTGCAAGTGGATTTCGGTGAGACACACCTTTCAAAAACTGTTTAAAATTAAGGGATATGATTTCATACAAGTACAAGCTATATCGGACGAAGAAGACGAAGCATTTGGATAAGATGCTTCGAGAGTCTTGCTATGTTTGGAATCACGCTCTCGCCTTGCAGAAGAGATACTATAAGTTATATCATAAGCATATCAAGTTGAATGATATGCAAAAGCATCAAGCAAAGCGCATTAAACGCAATTTGTTGTGTGCTCAAACAGTTCAAGAGATATTGGAACGTTTAGATATAGCCTATAAGCGTTTTTTTAAGCATGATGCGAAGCGTCCACCAAAATTTAAGAAAGCTATAGATTTTTCATCAATAGTATATAAACAAAACGGATATTCTTTAAAAGATAATAGTTTGACTATTAGCAGTATTAAGAAGTCCTTCAAGTTCTCTCTGAGCCGTCCTTATGATGGTAAAGTCAAGAGGGTGTCAGTTAAGCGCAACAAGCTGGGCGAGTACTTCGTCATCCTTTGCTTAGATAAAGAAGCCGAGCCTTACGGAAAGTCACACGATGGTGCATCCGTGGGCATCGACTTCGGATTGAAGAAGTACATGACTTTGAGTGATGGGCGTGAGATTAACAACCCTCAGTTCCTTAAAGCTGACTTGCAGGAGCTTAGGCGCAAGTCTCGCAACCTCTCGAAGTGCAAGAAAGGCAGCAACAACCGCAAGCGCAAGAAGTTGGAGTTGGAGCGATTGTATCGAAATATCGTGAACAAACGTTCCGATTTCCAGTGGAAGTTGGCTCACGAATTGTGCAAGCGATACGACTTGATTTGCTTGGAGGATTTGAACTTGGAGGGTATGGGCAAACGTTGGGGACGCAAGATGTCTGACTTGGCTCATGGCGATTTCGTTGTGAAGTTGGAGCACGTAGCGAAAAAGTATGGCGTTCAGGTTCATAAGATTGACCGATTCTTCCCATCGAGCCGTCTCTGTACTTGTGGTTATAAGAATGATAAGCTGTCATTGGTTGATAGGGTTTGGACTTGTCCTAGTTGTGGTGCAGTTCATCCTAGAGACCTCTTCGCAGCTGAGAATATACTTCGGCAGGGCATTGCCGAATTGGGGAGTGGTAGTAAGTCGCCCAAGCACTCGCAAGGGCGCAGCCACGCTAGCAACCCAACAATCTCTTGCAAGTAGCAAGGGAGTATGTCATAAGATGTACACTTTCCGTTCCTCTATGAACGAGGGTGAACTTGGAGACAAGTACAAGGCGATGGTCGGCTCAATGGATGTGCTTAAACCGGATTGGGACAGAATCAGAAAGAAAAGACGGAAGAGGATCTAACCTCTTACCGCCTTTAGGATGCAAGCTATTTCAAGATTATTTTTAGAAAATATGAAAATAAATTAGAGTTTTCTTGCATTTCTCAAAGGTTTTTATTACCTTTGCGAATGTAAACAACAAAACAATGAGCTTATGAAAGTATTATCAATTCGCCAGCCGTATGCTTGGTTAATCGCTATCGGCTGCAAGACCATTGAAAACAGAACTTGGAATAGAAAGTTCCGTGGTCGTTTCCTTATTCATGCTAGCCAAGCCAAACCTGAAAAACTTGACGGATGGCAGGAGAGCGCAATGAAGGAATATTGCCAAGAGCATGGTATTGTTATTCCAGACTTCAAAGACTTGCCAACGTCAGCCATTATCGGCAGCGTAGAGTTGGATGATATTCAATACCATGAGGCTTATCCGGATGCGTTTGCTGAAGATTTCCAATATCATTGGTTCTTGAAGAATGCTAAATTGTTCGATGAGCCGATTAGAAACGTCAAAGGCAAGTTGTTCCTCTGGGATTATGAGTATAATGAAGCTGAAAAGTAAAATAACAATACTTCTGTAATAAAATACAAGTCTTTGAAAATTAGAGCAAAAGTATTTGTTATTCTAATGGTTAGATAAGAAGTAAATGTAAATATAATATTAAATATTGAGATTATGAAGAAGGTTTTGTTTATGTTTGCCATGATTTTAGGATTGGCAATTAGTTTTGCATCATGCTCTAGTAGTGATGACGATGAGAAAGGTAATTATGTTCCTGTAACGACAGAGTATATTGAAAGTACTACTTGGGAGTGTTCTTGGCAATATAGCTATTTTAGCTTTAAAGGTGATAGTTTTATGTATATTGTAAAGGACAAGAAAACTGGTAAAATAAAGAAAACAAAGATTGGAAAGTTTACTTTATCCAATGGGATAATGACTTATAATTATGGCGGAAGTGGAACAACTTACACTTTAAAGTTGTTGGCATACAAACAGGGTGGAAACTTGAATAATTTGTTTGTAGCAACACCCGATGAAAATTCGGATGAGGATGTACCTTATGGCGAATATACAAAAATGTCAAACAAATCATTGTTTGATTAAAGGAAAGTCGAATAACGTACTACATAGTATAGAAGAAAATAAGTAAGAATAGAGCCTTCTGCATGTGAGTGTGGAAGGCTTTTTTTTGTATCTAGGTCTTAATCTTTGCACCTAAATCTTTAGTGAAATAGCACGCCTTTATTCTTTCGTTATTCCTTTGATTATTAGCTAATTTTGCCAATAAAAACATATAAGGATGGCACAGATAGAATTTAATATCAAAGCGAATTTCGACCAAATCAAGCAAGCCAAGCAAGAGCTTGAAAGATTGCGTGGTGAGTTACAGAAAACAACAAAGGCGACAGACAAGGCGGTGGTTCAAGACCTTACGGACAAATATGCAGAGCAAAAGCAAAAGGTGACAGAGCTTAGTTCCGCAATGTCTCGCTATGCTTTGGTGATGAGTAGTGATTATGCCAAGAAAATGCAGAATCTTACAAGAGAGGTTTATTCTTTCGAGTTGCAAGCAGACGCATCTAAGCGAAAGATTGAAAGACTTTCTTCTGAGATTGCAAAGATGCAGTCTAAACTTCGAAAAGGTGGTTTAGATGTAGGCACTTCAACAATCCTTAATCGTGATATAAGCGAAAACTCCACTATACTCAATGATGAGAAAAGGCGTTATGAGAATCTAACCGGATTAGGTAAACAGGCAAGAATCGAATTGCAAAACATGCAAGCAGAGTATGTCCGCTATTCGGGTTCTTCGAACGCAACTACTGATAACGTGAAGGTGATGACTGATGCCTTTGCCGGAATGATTGAGGAAATGAAGAAAGTTCCTACTGTCGGTGAGGGTGCAACATCTTTATTCAATCGTCTCGGTGGTGATGCAAAGCAATTAGCAATGAGCCTTGTAGGTGGCTTGGGATTTGAACAACTGGCAGAACACATCTTTAATGTTCGTTCACAATTCCAACAACTTGAAATTTCATTCACTACTATGCTTGGTAGTGAACAGAAAGCAGGAGCGTTAATGAATCAACTTGTTCAAACGGCTGCGAAGACTCCTTTTGATATGAGTACGATAACGAATGGAGCGAAGCAGTTGTTGGCTTATGGTACGGCAGCTAATGAAGTTAATGACATTCTTGTTCACCTTGGTGATATTTCGGCTGGTTTGAACGTTCCTTTGGGCGATTTGGTGTATTTGTATGGTACAACAATGAGCCAAGGTCGCATGTACACGATGGACTTGCGTCAGTTCATGGGAAGAGGCATTCCGATGGCTGAGGAGCTTGGTAAAATCATGGGCAAGACAACCCAAGAGGTTCAGCAAGCGGTTACAGATGGAAAGGTCGGAGCAGATTTGGTGAAGAAAGCTATCATCAACATGACAGAAGAGGGCGGAAAATTTGGAGGTCTGATGGAAAAGCAATCCACAACCTTGCAAGGAAAATGGTCTAACATTGGCGATAGCGTTGACCAGATGTTTAACGAACTCGGCAAGAAGTCGCAAGGAATATTTGGTACTGGTTTAGACTTGATTTCGTCTTTGGTTGACAATTGGGAGACGGTCGTTAAAGTTATTGGTTCGGCTGCGGTAGCCGTAGGCACATATAAGGCAGGTCTGATGGCGGCAGCATCCATCCAAAAAGCTCAAAACAAAGCTACACTTGATAGTATTGCAAGTAATCTTGACGAAAAGATAAAAGCGTACAAAGATGAAGCTGAATTGTATCATTCCTACACCGGAAAAGATACATCCGAATATAAGAGCCAAAGACTTTCGGATTTGAATAAGGCTGTTTCTAATACAGATATGTTGGGTACGGATAAGGCTGAGGAACTTGTGTCTCTTAAAATCAAAGAGGCTCAGACTGATGGAATCATAACCCAACAAATGGCAGAGCAATTGCAACTTAAACGTGATATGCTTGTCACTCAGCAACAATCTGCTGCAAAGGAACAGATGGAAACTTTGGAACTTTCCAAGGGACTTGATGAGAAAATGGCTCAGTTCAAGGAAATGGAAAATGATTACCGACATCTTAACGGAAAAGATACAAAAGATTATAAGGCAAGCCGTTATAATGAGTTGGGGAATGCTTTGTCCGATACCGAAAATATCGGTGATGATGAAACGGAGAAACGTATATCTAAGCAGATAGAATTAGCGAAGTCAGAGGGGTTGATTAGTGAAGAAATGGCTAAACAACTCCAGTTGAAGCGTGACCTCTTGGTTGAGCAGACAAGACTTGCGGAGAAAGAACAACTCCAATGGCAAAATGCGGTAAACGCCAAAGAAGCCGCAGAAGAAGAATTGCGTGCAAAAAAATCGCAAGAAGCCGACATTGCTGCTGCAAATAAAGCTGCGGAACAAGCAAAGGCTGAGGCTGACCTCAAACAAAAAATAGCCAAGGCAAATGAAACCGCTTATGGTAAGGCTCTTTTGGAAACTAACGCCTTACAGAAGAAAGTAGACTTGCAGCACGAGAGTTACGACAAAGCGATGGATGAGGCTCGTGAAAAGAGAGTAGTCCTTGCTCAGCTTGATGAGGAAATAAAAAAGCAGCAGCAAATCATAGAACAGAAAGAAAAGGAATTGGTCTATGATAATGGGGCGGTTGATACGACTTCATTTGGTGGCTATGAGGATTCTTTTTCAGATAACGAAAATAGTTCAATAGTTCAATACGAGGCCGAACAAGCGAAATTGGAAGAGCTGATGCAAAAGCGTCAGCAAGCAGATGAGGAATACGAAAGTTCTAACGCAAAGCGTAAGGCTATCCAACAGGAACTTCAGACTACGACTGAGAAGTTGACAGAAGCCGAAGAGAATGAAACCGAGGTCTATAAAGAGACAGGAGCAGCGGCAGATGAAATTGGGGATATTGTTCAGCAAGGAATAGATATAGAGGATGGTAAGATTAGCATTACGGAGGCGGCAACTACTGCTACACAAACCAATACTACTTCTGAAGCTAGCAATGCAACCGCAAAAAGTGCTAATGCAAATGCCACTTCTTCGGAAACTATTGTTAATACGGCAAACTCGACTTCAAAGACAGCTAATACTGCGGCTACTAATGTAAATACAACGTCCGAGAACGTGAATACAGGAGCAAAGGAACGAAATTCCCTTGTTACCTCTATATTATCTGTTGGCACAAAGGGGTTAACCTTAGCTCAAAACGTGTTAACATGGGCTACTAATGCCGTTACCATTAGTATGAGGGAGTTATGGGCTGCGATGCTTGCAAATCCTTTAACTTCCATCATTACTTTGATAACAACCGCAATATCCGTTTTTGCGATGTTTGGAAGCGAGGAGGAAGATGCCGCAAAGAAGACGCAAGATATGGGAAATAAGGCTGCTGAGGCTAGCAATAAGGTTCGTTCCTTGTTTGCGGTTTTGAACAACGGCAATGCAGAAGATCATAAGGACACAATAAATGAATTGAAGTCTGCTTATGAAGAATATGGGATAAAATTGGATGAGACTAAAATGAAGTCTCAAAGCTTGAGTGAGCAAGCTGATGAGTTAAAGGCGCATGAAGAAGAACTTATCGGTATTATTGAAAAACGTTCTCTTGAAATGGAGCGTGCAAATCAATTACAGGAGGCTTACAATAATTATAATTCTTCAAATGATTCCTCTTTCGGTTCATTCAAAGATTCTATTGACGACAAGTTGTCTGATATAGAAATGGGAACTATTCGAAGTCTCGTAAGTCAGGATGACATAGACAAGTTAGCTGAACTGCGAAAGGAGATGAATGCTTGTGGTGGAGATTTAAAGGTGTACAACGCATTGAATGCTCAATATTCTCAATTACAAGGGGAGTTGAATGTAAAAATAGGAACTTATCTCGAAAATATGCACCATAGCCGTTCTGAGGTGGCTCAGATGATTCCTGATATAAACGACTTTACAGATGGGCTTGTTAGCAACAAAGTTGAGTTGGATGGTACTGTTGATTCTATAAATAATAGCGTCAATGCCGCAGAACGTGCGAGAAAAGCCACATCTAAGTTGACTTATGCGCAAGAGGAACAAGCTTTGAAAAATCAATATGCAAAGAAGAGCTTCAAGGATTTGAATAGTGAAATCCAAGAGACAATAAAGTTGTGCAGTAGAAAGTTGCATCTTGATATTAAGGTTAACTATGATGATAGTGAACTTCCTGCACGGATTAAGAATATGTCTCAGTCTCAGTTGAAAGCGAGTATGGCTGCGAGAAAGAACTGGCTTGATGGACACAAAAAAGGGGATGTTCTTCAAGTTGGAGGTCAATATAAGACTTACGAACAGGTCGCAAACGAATTGGCTATGATGCAAGCAAGAGGTAACAACATCGAAAGTAATCCGAAGAAAAGCCAAAAGGAGATAGATAAGGAGAAGAAGGCAAGAGAGAAAGCGGCTAGGAATGCTGAAAAGGCTAGGAATGATGCCGAGACAAAGGCGGGTAATAAGCGCAAGGCTGAGGAGGACTATGCTAAGTCTATTTCTTCCTATTCGGAGAAAGCTATCC
>ERZ1034980.2305-NODE-2305-length-10376-cov-9.058715_pt1 | contig 10376 bp, 3 predicted proteins | sample MGYA00520622_ERZ1034980 | MGnify/ENA primary metagenome ERZ1034980 (study PRJEB33766, sample SAMN09781791) | gut metagenome | biome: gut microbiome | host: Homo sapiens | place: Madagascar | study: EMG produced TPA metagenomics assembly of the PRJNA485056 data... | reverse complement strand
GCCAATTAGTTATGGAATTCTCAATATGTAAAATAGGCGATAAAAACAATAAAAATTTAATTTCTCCAACTGAATGTGCAGTTATAAAAAGATGGCTTGGATCTCCAAATGCATCTGAGCTGCGGTTGTGTAGTGATGAATATGATGGTTACTTTTGGAATGGTACATTTAATATAGAAGAAATTCATTATGCTTTTGGCTGTATAGGCTTTCATCTAACATTTACTGCCACTGCCCCGTTCGGCTATAAGGATAAATTGAATTTTAGTGGATCTGTTGACAAGAACGGATCAATTAGTATCAATGACACAAGCGATGAAGAAGGTTATCTGTATCCTGATATTACAATAACGCTTAAATCTGCTGGTGATTTAAAAATCACTAATGAGTACGATAAACGGACAACTGTTGTGCGTGGTTGCTCATCTGGTGAAACTTTGACTTTTACTCATCTTTTGCAAATTATGTCAAGTAATAATTCTCATGAGTTGGGTGATGATTTTAATTATAAGTTTATACGAATTAACAATGAGTATGGCAAAACAGTTAATAAACTGACATTTAACTTACCTTGTACATACTCAATTTCATATAACCCAATAGCGAAGGTGGTGATTGCATAATGAATACTTCTTTATATGGTGGTCTTATAGAAATAAGTCCAGATGGACAGCCTATTGCACCTGATCTCGTATTGGCTTATCGTGGTGGAACAAAACAGGGAATTATTCATAATGTTCAATCACTTACCAATAAAAATGATCTTGCACAAGCTGCTGAAATTACTTTTGATGTTTATAAAAAGGTTGATAATGTTACATGTGAATTATGGAACGACATTAGAGACTTTAGATTGATCTATATCCCACATCTTGACACAGCATCTTTTAATCCGTGGTATGAACTTTCCGTTGAAACAGATGAGGATGACGCTACTATAAAACACTGTCAAGGTGTTCATTTACAAGAAGCTGAACTTGGACAGCTTGGTTTAAATGACATTGAAATCAACACAGAGGATGATATTGCAAGGTACGATTACACCCCTACTATTATATATGATCCAACTAATCCAGAAGGATCTGCATTAGATAGAATTTTAAAAGATAAAGCATCCCATTATACGATTGTTCATGTAGATTCTTCTATCGCTAATTTGCAAAGAACATTTTCATGGGATGGTTCTACTATAAAAGGCGCATTTGATGATATCGCAAATGAAGTAGAATGTTTGTTTGTTTATGGCGAATCTATCAATAATGATGGAAAAATCCACAGGACAATTTCTGTTTATGATTTAAACGATGTTTGTATGGAATGTGGAGAACGTGGAACATTCACAAATAAAATGTGTACCAAATGTAACTCTGCTAATATTAAATTTGGATATGGTTCAGATAGTGGTATCTTTTTAAGTCATGAAAATTTCGCCGGAGATATTTCGTATTCTTCAAATAAGGATGAAGTAAAAAACTGTTTTCGTTTGGTTGCTGGTGATGATTTAATGACAGCCACAATTAGAAATATAAATCCAAGCGGAAGTCAATATATTTGGTATTTTAGCGATTCTGTTCGTGCCGATATGTCAAAAACATTACGTGACAAATTATCTACTTACGAAAAAGAATATGCTTCATATTCATCAGATAAAAAAATTGATATTCCATCTACTGTTATTAGTGATTACAATACACTAATCAATAAATATAAGTTGTACGATAGTTCTTTAATGAATGTGAAATATCCAATTGTAGGGTACTCTTCTTTAACAGATTTGTATTATTCTGCTTTAAATTTTTACAGTTTATTAAAAACTACTCTTGCACCAGTCTCAGAACGTGGGACGAAAACAACGGCTGCACAAGAAATCAAGAAATTGACTACCAATACGCTTTCACCTCTTGGTATTCAAAATGCCAATAAAGCGTCTGTATCTACGGTTACTTTGGCTCTACAAAATTATGCGAAAGTTTTTGTAGACACATCATTGTATAGAATTACAGCAACAAATGATTCATACAGTGGGAATGTTTGGAAAGGAACTATCACTCTATCAAGTTATGCAGATGAGAATGATAAGGCAACCACATCAATTATAACAATATATGTATCAGATGCTACATCAGATTTTATTAAATGTCAGCTTGAAAAAGCAATGAAAAAAAATGATGTTGATGCTACTGGAACAGTTGCTTTATTTAAAAAGGACGAGGCTGAATTCAAAAAGGCTTTGTCCTTTTATAGTGTCGATAATTTGAATATTCTTGCAAGTATCGTAAGAGGTTGTTTAGACATTCTAATTCAACAAGGTATTGCTGATCCAGAAAATGATATGTATGAATCAATGTATTATCCATATTACAGTAAAAGCATATGGATTGAAGATGAGTTGAGGGAACGTGAATCTGAAATTCTGAAATTGCGTGGTTCTAAAAGTAATCCAGAAGGTGTTCTTGATTATATCGAAAAGCAGCGTCAGGTTATTGCGAATAATTTGGATTTGCATACTTATCTTGGGAATTCACTTTGGACTGAGTTTTGTTCATTTAGACGTGATGACACATATAAGAATGATAATTTCATTTCTGATGGATTGTCAGACAAAGAACTTATTATGCAAGCCAAAGAATTTATCAAAAATGCGGAACGTGAAATTGTAAAATCTGCTACTTTGCAACATACCATTAGTTGTAATTTGAGTAACTTTTTACTCGTAAAAGAACAAGATGTTGAATCATCTCCTGTTCCAATTGTTACTTTGGCTGGTGTAAATATTGTGTCACACGATCAATTATATTTTGTGAAAGGTGATGCAACATTTTCTCCACTCTTAGTAAATTTTGATGTTGGTAATTGGGTTCGTATAGAGATTGATGAAACAATTTATAAATTGCGTTTGACTTCATATAAGATTGATTATGATAATCTTGATTCTTTGAATGTAGAATTTTCTGATGTAACCTATGGATTAAATTCTGCTTCTGATATCCAGAGTATCTTATCACAAGCTCAGTCTATGTCAACATCATATTCAATGGTGCAGCATCAAGCGAATAAGGGTAATAATGCCAACAAACAAATCATGGATATGGTTGAAAATGGATTAAACCTTACTAACAAGAAAATTGTAAATGCTGCAGACAATCAAAATATGGTTGTGGATGAGACTGGTTTGCTCATGCGTGAAAAAAATGAGTTTGGTGATGATTACAGTTCTGAGCAAACAAAAATAATCAATCATGGCTTTTACTATACAAACGATGGTTGGAAGACTGTTCAAACTGGACTTGGTAAGTATATTTACTTTGATCCTGAATCTGGTACATACAAAGAGGACTATGGAATTATCGCTCATAAAATTGTCGGTAACATTATTCTCGGAAATAAAGTTGGAATCTATAACACTTCTGGTTCAGTAAAAATTGACGAAAATGGTTTTACTGTTACTTCGGACGCAAACGATACAAATAAAGATTTGTTTACTTTGCAACGAAAGAACGAAGATGGATCTTACACTAAATATGTATATGTCGATGATGATGGAAATATCAAAATTAACGGCAAACATATTCAGATGACAACCAGTGATGATCTTGGCTCTTATATTGATAAAACAATCAAGCAAGAAGCATCTGCTCTTGTGGTTCAACTTGACAATGAATATATAGGCATTACGACTGATTCCAATGGTAATGGTGGTAATTTTACGGATTGCTATACAAATGTAACTGTATTTTCTGGAAGCACTGATATCACAAAGTCATCAGACTTATCTTGGACAATCACTGCAACAAGTGGTGTTACTGGTGAATGGGATAAAACTAAATATCGCTACACCTTAAAGGGACTGTCTACCGACCGTGGAGAAGTAGTATTTGATCTCATTTATATGGGTAAAATTGCCATAAGTAAAAAGCTGCGTATTGCAAAACTTAAAGCTGGTGCAACTGGTGGACAAGGAATACAAGGTATTCCAGGAAAAGATGGTAAGGATGGTATTAGCACTTATATTCATATTAAATATAGTTCTGTAGCAAATCCTACTGATGATATGTTGACAGAAGTTCCGGCTGCGTACATTGGTATTTGTGTTGATACAAATTTAAACGATCCTATTACTGCAAGTTCTTATACTTGGAGTCGTTTTTCAGGTAAGGACGGTGCTGATGGAACACCTGGTTTAGATGGAAAAGATGGTGAAGATTCTTTTGTGCATTTCGCATATGCTCAATCTGCCGATGGAAGTGTAAACTTTAACGTTTGTGAGTATGAAGGTGCAACCTATATAGGCGTATATACTGACAATATCAAAGCAGACAGTACAGATTATAAAAAATATGCATGGTCAAAATTTAAGGGCGATGATGGTAAAGACGGAGATAGTATATATATTACTTCTACGGAAGTTGTATATATTCCTAGCGATAACGGAATTACACCACCGCAAGCAAATTCTCTTGCTACCAGTGATGGCAAAAATATTGTTGATAGTAATGGAAATGAAATTGCAACGAATAAATGGTTATCTTCTATTCCATATGTAATTGAAGGTTCTTATCTTTGGACGAGAACTACTGTAAATTATTCAGACGGAAATTCGACCGTCACATACAGTGTATCGAGACAAGGTATTGATGGAACTGACGGTAAAGACGGTATCAATGGACGTGATGGTAGAGATGGTTCAAGTAATTATGTCCATATAAAATATTCTGCTTATCCAAATCCTACAGATGACCAAATTTCAGAAATTCCTTCTGATTATATAGGTATTTGTGTCAACGATGTAATAAAAGATCCTGACTCTGCAAATTCTTATGTATGGTCTAAGTTTGCTGGTAAAGATGGTGAAGATGGTATTCCAGGTAAAAATGGTTATGTCCATTTTGCTTACGCCATGAGTGCTGATGGTAAGGAAGGATTCTCTAAATCCGAATTTACTGGTGCAATTTATATTGGAGTATATTCCGACAATACACAAGCAGACAGTGGAAATTATAAGGATTACACTTGGTCAAAAATCAAGGGTGATGATGGTAAAACACCAGTAAAAGGTGTTGACTATTTTGACGGTACATCTTCTTACCTTTGGGTACGTTATGCTACTGATGCAAATGGTACTGGAATGACTGCAACTCCATCATCAACGACAAAATATGTTGGTATAGCATCAACTACCACTTCAACCGCACCAACAAAATCAAGCGAATATAAGTGGTCTAAATATGTAGGTGAAAATGGCGTTCCTGGTGAAAACGGATATATTCATATAGCTTATGCCGATTCCTCTGACGGTAAAACTGGTTTTGATACAGTTAATGGAACAAATAAAAAATATATCGGACAATATACTGACAATATTGAGACAGATAGTAAAAATCCCACAGATTACACTTGGTCAAAAATCAAGGGTGATGATGTTACTATCACTTCTACTAAAGTAGAATATATCACCACAACAGAAAATTCTTCTGTTCCTCCAGAATCAGTTGAGCTTGTTACAAATGATGGAAAATCATTGATTGATAATTCTTCTAATTTATTCGTAACGAATAAATGGTCAGATGAAATCCCTGATTTAGTAGATGGCATGTACCTTTGGACAAGAACAACCGTTCAATATTCAGATGGCAACTCTACTATCTCATATACTAATGCAAAACAAGGTGATGTTGGTGATGCCGGAAGAACTTATTTCTTAGAACTTGATACAAGTGCTGTAAAAATTGACGGAAATAATATTATCACACCAGATACGATAAAAGCAAAAGGATATTATAGAGATGGGGATGGTGATCGAGTTGTTTACCCATGCCGTTTTATTATATCAAAAACTTATAGTGATAATCGTACAGAAGAAATTATAAGTTCATCAAATAATATTTCCGAACAAATATTTACTATTTATGGTGAGGCTAATATGCCAGCTTTTTACACTATAGAAATGCACAAAGCTAACCAAATTCCAACTGAAGATAATCTACTTGATATTCAGACAGTTCCTATCTTAGTTGATAGTTCAAACATGCTTATCGGAGCAAGAAACCTGTTGAAGAAATCGAACCAGCTTGAAGGTTGTCATTATTATGGAACTGACAAAGTATATTCTATTTCTGAAGCTGAAATTGATGCAAAGCGTGTAATCAAGGTACAGCCTGGAACTGGCTCAAATGCTGCCAAGGCTGTGTACTACGAAGTATATACGGACAATTTGGTTGCTACGGAACTTGGAACGAAACTGACGGTATCAATGAATGTATATTCTCGTCAAAATATGACACTCAATGTTTGCCTTGCAAATACGAATGGTGTAATGCAGACAACTGATATGCAACAGATACAGCTTACATCTGGATGGAACAAGGTTTACACCGTCCTGACTTTAGAAGATACAGAGTTTGATATTGTATCTGACAATCGTGACATGTTCGTTACATCTTCAGGTCAGTTGATTTCTACTGGCAATGTTGGGGTGACATCAAATGTGCTTAGAATTACAGATAACATGAACAGTAATGACTATTATGCAATTGATTATATCCAGTTGGAAAAAGGAAACCGTCCCACAGACTACTACCCTGCTCCAGAGGATTTAACAGATTACGCAGATAAGATTACTGGTGATATGTCTGACGAATTGAAGAAGATTATCTCTGATGTAATTAATGATGTTGTTTCAAATAGAAAAGACTTTGATGATTTGGTTGGCGAAGATGGGCGTATAGAAGAAATCCGAAAAAGTAATGTCACGACACAACAACAAGTTGATAAGGTACAAACTGATGTCAATACATACATTGTTCGTGTTGATGCCATAAACGGAAGAATTGAAAGTATAGAACAAACGACTGAATGTTTCTCTATGGAAGATGCCGGACTGCGTATTACAAGAAAGATTTCTAGCCAAGATCCGTCTATGCAGTTATCAATGCTGTTGAGCGAGCAAAAGTTAAGTTTCTACCAAGGAACAGATGAAGTTGCTTATTTCAGTAACAATAAGCTGTATGTAACGGATGCTGAAATCTTAGATAGATTGCAACTTGGAAAATTTGCTTTTATCCCACGTTCAAATGGCAACCTGTCATTTAGGTACTTGGGGGGGCAATAAATTCTTAGCCATAAAGGAGGTGGTATTGTATGGCTTTAAGCGGAAGTTTTACGACCAGTGGATACGAAGGAAGATGCTGGAAATTTAGCTGGACTGCTTCACAAAATGTTGGCGCAAATACATCTACAATCTCTTATACTGTCGAAGCTATAGGAGGTAGTGCTGGATGGTATATGACTGGGCCATGTAAGGTAGTTGTTGACGGGAACATAGTTTATAACAACACTGGTCGATGGAAACAATATAAAGGAAAGCTGTGTAGTGGATCTGTTACTGTTAGTCATAACAGTAATGGTACGCAATCTTTTTCAGCAAGTATTTCTAGTGCTATTTACTATTACGCAGATGGTACTGGAAACGGAAGTGGTAGTTGGTCTCTTGACACCATACCAAGAGCATCGCAGCCCTCTGTAAACAACTGGCCTTCAAGCGTATCTTCGGTAAACATTGGCGATCAAATAACCATACATATGAACAAGAAAGCGAACTTTACACATAAGGTAACAGCTACATTCGGAAATAAGTCAGAAGTAGTAACGAACTCTTGTGTGGATAATGTCGTATGGAATGGATTTACGATAGCAAAATATGCTGGTCAGATACCGAATGCGACAAGCGGAACATTAACATTCACTGTTGATACGATGAATGGAAGCACAAAGATTGGTACGAAAACTGTGTCAGTTACTGCTTATCTCCCGGCATCCGTAGTTCCTACATGCAATATTGCATCGCTTTCCAATACGAATAATACGTTTGGATGTTATGCAAAGTTGCTTTCTGGAGTTAAGGTAAAACCTACTGCTTCTGGTGTGTACGGGTCATCCATAAAAACACTGAAGATATCCGTTACTGATATGTCAGATAAAACAGCATCAAGCGGAACGGAATATACATTCGATGCGTTTACAAAGACAGGAACAAAAGTTGTCAAAGTATCTGCTACCGATAGTAGAGGTCGTTCTGCATTTGTTGCATTAGATGTTACGGTAGTTGATTATAGTCTCCCATCCGCTTCTATCACAGCATCTCGTGGTACTGGAACAACTACCAGTAATTTCGTATCAGACGATACCGGAGATCATGCTAAAATCGTTGCCAAAGGTTCTGTAAGCAGTATATCCGGCAACACGCTCACTCCTGTCCTACAATACAGAATTGCAGGGCAATCCGCTTGGACAAACCTAGATATCAGTACAAGTTCATTATCTCTTAATGATATTCGTGTTATTGCTGTTTCGGACACTGAAGCATACGATATCAGAATTATCATTCGAGATAAAGCAGGTCGTGAATCCACAGCCACAATGACATTATCAAACGGCTTCGCAACTATGGATTATAAAGCTGGTGGTGATGGTATTGCGTTTGGAAAAACCGCTAATCGCTCTGGTTTTGATTGTGCTATGCTGATGCGTATTTTTAAAGGTGTAAATCTAATGAATGAAAATACGCCCGGTGGATATGGATGGTCTGATTGGTATTACAATAATAATGGAACTCAAGGAAAACGTGGGCGTATCTACGCAAATTCCGATGGTATACATATCAAAGCCGAAAATGGAAAAGGATTCCTTGACGGGACATGGAGTGGTTCACTTTCCGATCAAAGAATGAAGCGTGATATCGAACCAATTGCACGAAATATCATAAATGCAGTTGGTGAAGTACCATTCAAACAATTTAGAATGTCTGCGCCAGGTTACGATCATGATTTATTATGTGTCGGTATTTTGGCACAAGATTTACAACGATCATTTCAACGGTATGGAGTAGCTGATAAGTTACTTATGTTAGATACAAGAAAACTTAATCCTGATGATGAAGATGAGTATTACTGTATTGAGTATACTCATTTTTTAATTGTCAGATTGCTTTACGATGAGATGAAATTGCAAGCGTATGATGAACGCTTAAAAAATATCGAAAAGATACTTGGTATATAAAAATGGAGGAAATATACTATGGCAAATACTACTCGAATAAAAGATCTTTCTAGTGTTACCACTCCTTCCGATTCTGATGTCATCGCTGTCGATGGCGCAAATGGAACTAAAGGTATCACTTTGGCGAATCTCGCAACAACAATTTTAAACAAATTGTCTTCAAAAACTTATGGACTCGATCAAGGTACAAAAACGTTACCAATGGCTGTTAATGAACTTTACAAAAGTTCTGTAGGAAACAGTGCTGCTGGTCACAATTCTATTTTCAGAGGCAAGAATCTTGGGACTTCTTATACTTCGGCTATGTCAAAAGCTATTCAAAATGGAACTTTTGATGATTTATATGTTGGAGATTATCTTACGATCAATGGTACTGTTTACCGAATTGCTGGTTTTAACATTATTAAAAATTGTGGTGATAATGTGTCAATTGGTAATAACATGTGCCTTGTTCCCGACTCTGCATTATATAACGCACAGATGCACAATACAGATAGCGGTCAGTACACGGAAGGCTCTGCTGCAAATACAACAACTGGTGCATACGCAAATTCCGATATGAGAACATCAAATCTTGCACAAGCTACTCAGAAAATTGTAAATGATTTTGGATCTTCTCATGTTATATCATACAGAGATGTTTTACCGAATGCTACTGCTGACGGACAATCTTCGGGTTGGGCGTGGTACGACTGTAAAGTTGAACTGATGTCAGAAGTAATGGTATATGGAACTAAAGTATGGGCTAACAGTGGTTATGAAGTTGGATGTATTAACTCTCAGCTTCCATTGTTTACATTAGCACCAGAATACATTCACCGTCGCTTCCTCTATTGGCTTCGTGGTGTGAGGAGTGCGGCTTACTTCGCTCTTGTGTCCATCGACGGTAATGCTTACTACGGCAACGCCTCTTATTCTCTTGGTGTTCGCCCGCTCTTCTTCGTTAATTAAGATGTTGACGGAAATATAAAACAATATCTGTAATCCCATCCACCTTTAGGTGGGTGGTGTTACAGCTACAAATCGAAGGAGATTAAAATGTCGGTACTAAAAGCTAATCAAAAACCCTCTCCTTTTGAAGTTGAACATCATGCATATAAAATTAGAACTGTAATAACTGATTTAGCACTTCGTAAATTTGGATTAAAAGAATACGTTGAAAAGCCTAAACCAGAAACATACAGTAAATGGAGTCAACAACAAAAGGATGGTTATGATAAATCTGTAGCAAAGAATAAGGAACGCTATGAAGCGTTCATTGAATGGTTCATACCAGATGAACAAAAATCAATATTAAATTTATGCAGAAATATGATTCATGA